>Ga0265323_10000513_pt1 | contig 21664 bp, 22 predicted proteins | sample 41225metaG_FD_193580 | JGI IMG/M metagenome (GOLD analysis project Ga0265323, IMG submission 193580) | Rhizosphere microbial communities from Carex aquatilis grown in University of Washington, Seatle, WA, United States - 4-12-25 metaG | ecosystem: Host-associated > Plants > Roots > Rhizosphere...
GATGCGGAAGTTTTTCATATGGCCATCAATCTAATGGTTTTGAGCCTGGTTGACAAGATTTAAGTAGGCAGAGTGGATCTTGTTCGCGGGGACCGCAAAGCATGCCCGGTCCACCGTGACGCGTTTGGCGTTCACGAGCCCCAGGAACTGGCCTTCGCTGTTGAAGACCGGGCCGCCACTGTCGCCGCTGTAGTGGTTGATGTTGAGTTCCATTAATTCCGGCGTGACCGTGCCGTCATCAGCGGTCCGGGTTCCCAGGCCGACGATCTTGCCACCTGAGATGGTGCGGTCGAGCAGCGGGGAGTGACCGATCGTGACGATTTCTTGCCCCAGCTCCGCTTTGTCTGAATCGCCCCACTCCACGGCGGGAAGGGCGCGGCCCGGATTCACTTTAATGAGGGAAAAGTCGTATTGCGGTGAAACAAAAGCGACGGTCGCCGGGAGTTCCTGGCCGTCCCTTAGCACGACCGTGATGATTTGGGAATCATAAATGATATGGGTGTTGGTGACGATCGTGCCGTTGGCATCAACGATCACACCGGCTCCGGTCTTCTCAAGCATGCTCACGCGCTGATTGTCGAGGATCACGATCTCACCGGATGGCGAGCGCATGGCCCGGGGCTTCTCTTGACCGGCACCTGCAGTAAACGCCCGGGCCTTTACGGTCACGATGGCATTATCATAGCCCTGCAGCTTCTCCAGCGTTGATGTGCCGCCGTACAGTGGCTTGGGTTGGGTGATGACGGCAATGCTAGCCAGCAGCGAGCACAATACTGGAAGGAGCATCCTTTTTTGCTTTTCGGAAAGCATAGACATAATGAGCGAAATAAAACGGGATTAGTAGAAGCCCATAAAAGACCAGCGTGGCCGTGAACGCAAGCCGATCCCCATGGAAGGATGATTTGAAGAACTGCAACTCGTAATTGTGTCCGATAAAGTCGGTGGCGATACGAGCCAGAAAGAGGGGTCGCCAGAACCATCCGGCCGTTTGTTTGCCGTTGAAAGCATAAGCCAGCAAAGCGATCAGGCAGATGAGATTCACGAACGATCTTAATAGCGCATAATCATAAAACATGATGGCAGAGGGAAGCAGCGTCTGCATGGTGTGATAATACATATAAGATTCGGTCTCGGGGAGGAGCAAGACCGCAAAATCACCGATACTCACCCAAGCAATGAAAAAGAAGTAGATTCTGAAACCTAGACGTTCTGGTAATTTCATGGCGAGTATTATGGCATAATCTGTTTTTTTGTTGGGGAAATTTTGGAAGTATTCCTTCCTGTCAGTGATTTCTCTGTAATATAATGACTCAAATTTAACGGTCATCGTTTGGTGCTGCATCCCTTGGTTTTATCTTGTTGCGGGAGAAAGTTGTTAAGAGTAGAATCCAAGTCTGCCGGGGAACAGGGCCCTTAATATTAATTTAATCTTTGGGCTTCGTATTAAATTTCAATTCATGTCGGAGATTAAATGAACAAGAAAATATTTAAAATTCTGGTTGTTGATGATGAGGCGGATGTTCGGGAGGTTTTGATCAGTTACCTTACCAAGAAACTCAATGCTGAAGTCTGTGCCGTTGGTGACGGTAGTCAAGTGGTTGAGGTCGTAATGACATGGAAACCCGATCTCATTCTGCTGGACGTCCATTTGCCGGGTCTGATGGGATGGGATGTCCTGCGGGAGATCCGCAAGTTCGATACTGCGGTCAAGATTGTGATCGTGACCGCGATCTTTGCCGTCCCCCAGGAGGACCAGGAACTCATCCTCCAGGAAACATCCGGGTATCTGACGAAACCTTTGGAAGCTGATAATATCTGCGCCAAAGTCATAGAAGTTTTGGGTGAGGAAGTTGTCAGGCCATGACAACGTTTTATGGGCAACGGACTTAGGATCTGGAGAATGCTTTTACCCTCTGCAAACACAAGGTTGTAGAGGGTTTTTTGCTTGCGAGGCTCCATTGGTTGTTCAAATTTCGTAATGTTTGCGGTTACACAGTCACTAATTGACTGGTAAATCCCGTTTTTGGACGTGAACCAGGAGATGCTTGATTTTTGTGGGAAACACAGTATCGTGTCAGACATTGAGATGATCCCCATCCAGAAGGTCAACGAGGCTTTTGAGCGCGTGATCAAGGGGGACGTGAAGTTTCGTTTTGTTATCGACATGTCGTCTTTAAAATAATCTTTTATGATAGACAAAGTACTTTCGGTCACGGGGTTGCGCAAGGTTTACGGCGATACGGTCGCCGTGGACGGCATCTCTTTCACCGTTGGACACAAAGAGATCGTGGGGCTCCTGGGCCCGAACGGCGCGGGGAAGACCACAACCACGAGTATGGTTTTGGGTATTCTTGAGCCAAACGCCGGAACGATCGCGATCGAAGGCGTGAGTCTCATGTCCCACCGTTCGGAGGTCCTGCAACGCATAAATTTTGCGGCTGTCTACGCACCGCTTCCGGGGAATCTCACTGTGGAACAGAATCTGCGCGTTTTCGGGCTGATGTACGGGGTGAGGCATCTCACGAGACGCATCAATGAACTTCTCATGCAATACGACCTGATTGCCTTCCGGAACGTGAAATGCGGCGTCCTTTCATCAGGCGAGCAGACGCGCGTCGGGCTCGCCAAGGCCATGCTCAACAGTCCGCAACTGCTCCTCCTGGATGAGCCCACTGCGTCCCTGGACCCGGCCACGGCCCGGGATATTCGTCAGAAGATCCGCGAGTTCGTGAGCCGCGGCGAGAGCGGGGTGCTCTGGACGTCCCACAATATGTACGAGGTCCAGGATGTCTGCGACCGGGTGCTTTTCCTGTCGCACGGGAAGATCCTGCTCGAGGGCGATCCCAAGACCCTGCCGGCTGAGCATGGCAAGGATTCCCTTGAGGAGCTTTTCATTACCGTCGCCCGCGAACCTTTGACATTGGAGATCGGATGATAGACCGGGCCTTTTATCGCATATTCGCCATCGTGTTGCGCCAGTATTACCTGATGCGCGGGAGTGTTTCCCGTGTTATGCCGCATTTCGTGTGGGTCGCCATCGACATTGTGCTTTGGGGATTTTTTACCAGGTATCTGGGCGCGCTGACCACTGCCGGCGGATTTTTTGTACCGACGCTCTTGGGCGCGGTCCTCTTTTGGGATTTCTTCATCCGGGTGATGCAGGGCATTACCATGACGTTCTTTGAAGACGTATGGTCGCGCAACTTCATCAATGTGTTCGCGACCCCCATCCGGATCTCCGAATACGTGGCTGGGCTCGTTGTGTGCAGCAGCCTCACCGGTTTTGCAGCGCTGCTCTTTATGCTGGTCTTGGCGGGCGCTGTTTTTGGACTGCCGTTCTTTTTCGCCGGCCTGATGGCGGTCCCATTTTTGTTCGTGCTTTTTTTGTTCGGCATTGCGATCGGCATTGCCGGGACCGCGATCGTTCTCAGGCTCGGGCCGGCTTCGGAATGGTTCATCTGGCCGATCCCGGCCCTGCTTTCGCCGTTTGCGAGCGTCCTTTATCCGGTGACGGTCCTTCCGGAGTGGATGCAGATCATCGCCCGTCTCATGCCACCAGTTTACGTGTTTGAAGGGTTGCGAACGGTCGTAACCGGGGGAAAGCCTTCGGTCCCGGCCCTGTTGTGCGGCGGCGCTCTTGCTATCGGGTATCTTGTCCTGGCCGGTCTTTTTTTTCTGGCGACCTTTCGCCGGGCTGTACGCACCGGCCTCATCGCACGTTATAGCGCGGAGACCGTGAGCTGACCCTGTTGCTGATCCTCATCGCTCATCAAATGGCAATGTAAAAGAATATATATTATACTTTCCGCGTGCTGAAGAAGGCGTGTGTCTTTTTACTGCTTGTCATTTTTGTCCTGACCAACGGAATGGGGCCGGTCTATGCCCAGCAGGTTTTGGAACTCCCCGCGCCCGGAACCCGTTTGGAATTAAGCCCAACGTTCGCTCCGCCTCTTCTCAAGGGCATCAAGGTTTATCGCAATAATCCGTTCCGCTTTGATTTTATACTTGATAAAGGCGGCTCGACCGAAACCGACGACCAGCTCAAGACGGATTCCAACCATCTCATCAAATATTTCCTTGCTTCGCTGACCGTTCCTGAAAAAGATCTTTGGGTCAACTTGTCGCCTTACGAGAAAGACCGCATTGTGCCGGATGCCTTTGGTCAGACGGAAATGGGGCGTGACTTGCTCGCTCAGGATTACATTCTTAAGCAGATCACAGCGTCGGTCATCTATCCGGAAGGCAAGGTGGGTAAGGAATTCTGGGCCAAAGTCTACGCGGAGGCAGAGAAGCGTTACGGAACAACGGATATTCCGGCTGACGCCTTCAACAAGGTCTGGATCGTTCCCGAGAGGGCAACGGTCTACGAGAACAAGGACGCGGCGTTCGTTGTCGAAAGCAAGTTGAAGGTGATGCTCGAGGAAGATTATCTTGCGCTTGAAAAGAACGCCCAGACGAAGCAGGATGCTCCCGCGACCATCAAGCTCGGCTCGGACATTGTTCGGGAAGTGGTGATCCCGATCCTGGAGAAAGAAGTTAATCAGGGCAGGAACTTTGCTTCTCTCCGCCAGGTTTACCATTCGCTCATTCTGGCAGCCTGGTACAAGCGCAAGATCAAAGAGAGTGTCCTCAGTCAGGCCTATGTGGACCGCGAGAAGACCGGCGGCATCGATATCGCGGATAAGCAGGAAAAGGAAAAGATCTGGGAACAGTACGTGGAGGCGTTCAAAAAGGGCGCTTTCAACTTTATAAAAGAAGAGCGCGATCCTTTGACCGATCAAACGATCCCCAGGAAATACTTTTCGGGGGGAACATCGTTCAATGACGCCGCCATGAATACGGCGCTAGCCTTTACGGCCGATGCCGCCGTGCTGACCGTCCAAAAGACGGAGAAACTCCTTCGGCTCAGCGTGGATCTGCGTCTGGCGCCGGTGTCACCGGGCCGGGATCGCGCCATGACGGCCACGGGTGCTGCGTCGGCAGCGTACCCGACCAAATACACGGATGGGCTCGGACACTTGCGAATGGATGCTTTTTCCTGGCCCGCGGTGGCCTGGACAGGGGATTTGCCGCCCCAGAAGGTCACGTTCATGGACGAGGCTTTGTCAAAAGAAGTCATTCAGGCTCTCCAGGCCGCCGGTTATCTGAACCAGAACCTCGGTTTTACGTCCAAGCTGGACCTGTCCGTAGATTACGACCGCTGGAATGACTGGGGCATGGATGAGGTCGACGGAAAGCCGTTGCCGGCCTTCCTGGGTGTGGACCGGAAGTTTTCCATGATCTACGGCGATATTTTGGCGATCTTGAAGTGGGCGGCAGAAGAAATGGAAGCGCCTTCGACTCCTCAGGCCTTGCCTGAAAGGACCGAAGCTGAAGTTGCAGGGCAATCGCAACTCCTGCGGCAGGTGGTTTGGCCCGTGCAGCTCGACACACCCGCGGGCACGGTTTCTTACCTCGTCAGCCTCCGTAACGAGTTTAACGGGGTCGCCGTCGTTAACGGCACAAAACAGATCTATTACGAACTGTTCCTGACACCGGCCAAGGAGCATGCGAGGAGGGGTGTGGTCTGGGACGACCGGAGGGGCGGAGTGCTCCTCAAGTTCGATGACCATAACAGCCTGAGCAACCGGTCATTGGAGATACAGATCGGCAAAAAATTCCGAGAGCAATTTCCCTGGCTGTTTGCCTTTGTCAAGGACCGCCTGACCGAAAGGCTGGGCAAGCCCTTTATCCGTACGGATGCCGATTTCAGGGATACTCTGTCTCGAGAAGGAGAATACTTGGTCGACCAGGCCGACCACGATTTTACGCTGCTCGAAGAAGAATACGAGGGCCAATTCATGTCCTTTCTCGACACTCTTTTGGCCGTAGACGGACTGGACGCCGGCCGCTTGAACGGCATCGTGGCCCATGACGGAAAGCTGAACGGCGCGCCCTGGAATTACTCCGCGGTCAAAACGCTTCGAACCATGTTCAACCACTATCTGCAGCACATTTGGGACAACGACAAGCAGATCGGTCTCTTGCGCTTCCCGGCGCTTTCCGGGCTGTGGCAAAAGCTGGACGCCGAGAGGCCCAAGGACGTCTTTGGCTTTATTTCCGAATGGATGATCCAGCGGTTCAAGGAATTGTCGGCTGATCCCGACGGAGAGCAAAAGCTCGTCCAATTGACCATTGATGCCACGCGTTTTGTGCAAATGGTCATTGTCGAGGAATACGGATACCTCGCCGAGAGCGGTTCCATGGCCGATCTCCTTAGCCACCGGGGATGGAACTGTCTATCGATCTCCTGCCTGACCGCGGTGTTGATGGGGCTGTGGGGCGCCCGCGGCGTTTCGGTGGTGCGGGTGAAGCAATTGGCGGACGGGACCACCTTCCCCTTGCCGGGAGGCATCGGTCACGCCGCCAATCTCGTCAGGGTGGGCCGTATGGCCGCGTATCTGGACCAGGGCGCGCCGCCGCAATTCACGAAGGTCCGGCTGATCGTCTATGCGAACGGTTGGGCCAAGTTCCTGAACGTGGAAGACCTTCCCCGGTATCCCGGCGTCCAGGGCATGACCCTGGATCGGCTGGCTGAATACAACCGGGCCAGGAACGATCTGAAAGCGATCCAGGAGAAGATCAACCGTTTGCCCGGGGCCGCCAAGATAGTGCGGGGTACGCTCCTGGTCGTGAATGCCGAGAACGCAGGCAAAGTGATCGCCACCCTCAATCCCCTGATCAATGCGCTGGTGGAGATTTCCTCGCGGATGATCGTTGAGCCCGACGGTCCCATCAGCGTGACCGACCTGGACCCCGGATTCCGGAGCGACATCGAGGGGACGCTGAAGAAGCTGATGCGGGCGTTGATGGATTCGGAAAAAATATCCGGCAAGAGCGGCATGGACTCAGCCATGGCCAAGGGCGGTATTGATCTTGCCGCTGACAAAATCTCGTTGGAAGTCAAAAACTCCGGGGAAGGGATTGAATTCGATCTCGACCCGGATATACTTCAGCGAATCCAGAACGCTGCTGGAATAACGCCGGTTGTCATCGGCCTTCAGCCGTTAGAAAGCCTTTCCGAATTCCTGGGAGCGCCGACCTTCTGATCCCCTGCCTTCGTTCGCTTCAGTGTTCCCTGAAATAAGTTTCCGACTGGTCAAACCTTATGTTAAAATGCCACACAAAACCTGAACGATAAACCACAGGAGGGGTTATATGATGGTGCTTTGGGTGATTTTAGGGATTGTTGTTTTATTCGTACTCATGCTCATTGGCATTTACAACTCTCTGGTGCAGATGCGTGTGAGCGTTCAGAACGCCTGGTCGCAGATCGATGTCCAGTTAAAACGCAGGCATGACCTGATCCCGAACCTGGTCGAGACCGCCAAGGGTTACATGGCCCATGAGCGCGGGACACTGGAGAGCGTGACCAAGGCCAGGCAGATTGCGGTGGACGCCAGTACCATCAAGGACAAGGTTGCGGCCGAGAATATGTTGACGTCGACCTTACGGAGCCTCATGGCCGTGGCGGAGAATTATCCCAACCTCAAGGCCAATGAGACCATGCTGCGCCTGCAGGAAGAGCTGACCACGACCGAGAACAAGATCAGTTTTTCCCGCCAGTTCTACAATGACGAGGTGAACCGTTATAATGCCTCGATCCAGACGTTCCCGAACAACACGATTGCGGGTCAGTTCGGCTTCAAACCGGCGGAGTTCTTCCAGCTTGACGATGTGGCGGAAAGAAAGGCCCCGGAAGTGAAGTTTTGAGCAAATAAAACCATAGGTGCAGAGGTCCAAAGGTCCAAAGGTACAAAGGTCCAGTTCGATCTTTTTCCTCCGTACCTCTGCACCTCTGTATGTTTGTACCTTTCCCATGCCTTATTCTTTCGTTCAAATTGAACAGGAAAAGTCTCGGACCATCCAGTGGTCCGTGGCCTTTTTGTTCCTGCTCTATCTCGTGGCCGCGCTCACCATTGTCTCTGTCATCAAAGCGTACTTCTTTTCTCAGGCGGTTTGCGCGTATTGCAGCTTTTCATTCTGGGGCAATATCTTGAACTGGCCGACCATCGGCTGGACGCTGGCCGGGACGGTTGTGCTCAGTGCACTCCACTGGACCTGGTCGACCAATGCGCTCATCGATTCCACGCTACAGATGATGGGCGCGCGGGCCGCCAATCCGGCCCTGACCAAAGAGTTGGTTTTTAAGAATGTCGTTGAAGAAGTTGGCGTGGCTACGGGAGGGAAATACCAGATCGAGCCGGTCATCATCCCGACCTCGGCCATGAATGCTTTTGCGCTGCAGGATTTCCAGGGCCGTAGCGTTATCGGCATCACCGAAGGGCTCTTGATGCGCCTTAACCGCGAGCAGCTGGAGGCGGTCATCGCCCATGAGGGTGGACACATCGCGTCCGGCGACTGCCTCGAGACCACGGTCACGACGGTCCTGTTCAAGGTCTTTGACAATATTTGTGACGTGTCCTCCAGCATGCTCAGGTTCTCCGGTGGCGGGGGTTCCCGCCGGGGCGGTGGCGGGTCGTTCGTGATCTTGGTTCTCCTGGTGATGGTCGTGGCCTGGGTGTTCAAGTTCATTGGTGTTCTGGGATCCATGTTCATTTCCCGCGAGCGCGAGTACCGCGCGGATGCCACGGCCGCACAGCTGACGCGTAATCCCAAAGCCCTGGCCGAGGCGCTTTACATCATTGACCAGCGCTGGAAGGGCGGCGGCATCCCCGGTCAAGCCATGGATGCGATCTTTATCCTGAGCCCGCGCAAGCAAACCATGGAAGACCATGAGGATTTCTTTGCTGACCTATTTTCCACGCACCCGCCGATCCAAAAACGCATCGGGATCCTCCTGGACATGGCCCATGCCCGTCCGGAGGACCTGGAGAAGATCGTTGAGACGTCAGACCAACAATATGAAAAAGTCGCAGCTGACATGCCTCAGCCGGGCGGGCAGTTCCTGCAGTGGCTGGCCTTCCGAAACGGGCAGTGGCTCGGGCCATTCAGCGTCGGGGACATGCGGAATTTGGGTTGGCTCCGGCCGGATACCATGGTCAAAAGGCTGACCGAACCCGCGACGTTTGAGGCGGGGAAGGCGCCGGGCGTCAGCGAGATATTCACCAATCCGGTGTTCCGGGTTGACATCAAGGATTTTTGCCCGCGCTGCCATGTCAAGCTGATGGTTAAGGAGTATGAAGGGATGCCCACGTTGTTGTGCATTCGCTGCGGCGGACACCTGGTGAACGAACAGGATGTCCTCAAGATCGTGGAAAAACGGGAGGTAGTTTTTGATGATGGGATCAAGCAGCAGGCACGGCTCATCCGCCAGCAGGTGAAGCCCATGAAAAGCACCCCCTTTGACCAGATCTACGATCAGAGCAGCATCATGTGTCCGAAATGCCTCGACCCGAACAAGCGGATGACCCGGCGCTTCGTAAGCCCGATCTATCCCGTTGAGATCGACCGGTGCAAAACCTGTGGTAGTGTCTGGTTCGACAAGGACGAACTGGAAGTGCTGCAGTATTTGTATGAGGAAGATCACCCCGTTCAGCCGGCAGCCGCGGCCAGCACCGCATGAACCCATGAGACCTCTTTCCGACATCTCCATCCAGTACATGAAGGGCGTGGGACCGGCCCGCAAAAAACTTTTTGAGAATCTTAGCGTAGAGTCGGTCGAGGACCTGTTCTATCTTTTTCCCCGTCGTTATGAGGACCGCAGAAAGCTTACGCTGATCAAGGACCTCAAACTCGGCGAATGGCAGACCGTGACTGGCACGGTGCTCGACAAAGGCGGACGCCGGACCTATTTCAACAAAAAACACGTGTTTGAGATCACGATAGGCGATGACGACGCCAGCGTCTTTTGCGTCTGGTTCAACCAGCCTTATCTGGAGAGGTATTTCAATGTCGGTGACCAGGTCGTGCTTTATGGCCGGCCGGAGGTCTTCAAGAAGCGGATCCAGATCATCTCGCCCGAATATGAGGTCATTTCCGGCGAAGATGAGAAGCTCAACATGGGCCGGATCGTGCCTATTTATCCGTTGACCAAGGGCATGACGCAGCGTTATCTACGCAAGGTCGTGCACGCTGCGCTGGAGTTGTACGGCCGTCAAGTCCGGGATGTTCTGCCGACCGACATCCGGGCGCGCGAGGGCTTGTGGGGGATCCTGGACAGCCTGCAGGCGCTCCATTTCCCAGACGACGAGAATGCCCAGCGGGAAGCCAATCGCCGGGTCTCCTTCGATGAGTTCTTTCTGTTCCAGATCTCGGTCATTCTCAGGCGCATGAGCATCATCCAGAAGGCCGGTTTTGCGCACCGGCTCGGATCGTCGGTCATTACGGATTTTGAAAAAAACTTTCCGTTCATGCTCACGCATGCACAGAAGCGCGTCATCCAGGAGATCGCCAGCGACATGATGATGCCGCGGCCCATGCTGCGGCTTTTGCAGGGCGATGTCGGGTCAGGGAAAACCGTGGTGTCGTTCTTTGGCTGCCTCGTGGCTTTTTTGAACGGACACCAAGCCGCGGTCATGGCCCCCACGGAGATCCTGGCTGAGCAGCACTACGCCACCTTTGCGAAGTTTTTCGGGAGATCATCTTTCGGTAAGATCCGTACTGCACTATTGAACAGCAGTCTCAAGAAAAAGGACCGGGAGGAAGCTTACGCGGCGATCAAGTCGGGCGAGGTGGATGTTGTTTTCGGTACGCACGCGGTCATCCAGGAAGGTGTGGAATTCAAGGACCTGAGTTTCGTGGTGGTGGACGAACAGCACAAGTTCGGTGTCAAGCAGCGGGCCCTCTTGTCTTCCAAAGGAGAGAACCCGGATGTGCTGGTCATGACCGCGACCCCGATCCCCCGGACGTTGTGCCTCACGCTTTACGGCGACCTGGACAGCTCGGTCATTGACGAGAAACCGGAGGGTCGGGGAGAGACCAAGACCTACCTGTTCCCGGAAGGTCAGGCGGATAGCGTTTATAGGCGGGTGGCCGAGTGGATAGCGGCTGGCACGCAGGCCTACATAGTTTATCCGATCATCGAAGAGTCGGAGAAAATGGACTTGAAGGCCGCCAAGGCCATGTACGAGCATTTTTGCAAGAATGAGTTCAAGGATCTCAAAGTGGGGCTCATCCATGGCCGACTGGATCGGAAGGAGACCCATGAGATCATGCAGAAATTCCAGCATCGGGAGATCGATATTCTGGTGACCACGACCGTGCTGGAGGTCGGCATCGATGTTGCGAACGCGAACATCATGGTGATCGAGCATGCCGAACGGTTCGGACTGGCCCAGCTGCACCAGCTAAGAGGGCGCATCGGCCGGGGTGAGAAGAATGCGATCTGTATCCTCCTGGGGGATGCTTTGACCGAGGACGGCCAGAAAAGGCTAGAGGCGGTCGTCAAAACTACGAATGGTTTTACCATTTCCGAGGAAGACTTGAAGATCCGCGGTCCGGGCCAGTATTTCGGCCGTAGCCAGCACGGGATTAATGAGCTTAGGGTCGTCAATCCGCTGACCCAGTTGCATGTTCTTGAAGCTGCGCGCAAGGAAGCCGCGGCCCTGGTTCAAAGGGACCCGTTTCTGGCTCAATCCGGGCACCGGTTGATCAAGGAAACAATTCAGAAGCGTTATCCAGAATATCTGGAGCGCGTCCTCGCAGGCTAGACTATTTAAGGAGATGTCATGAAGATCATTAATGGCGAATATTCCGGCCGGAATTTTTACATGCCTTACGGCATCCGGCCGACCCAGAACCTGCTCAGGAAAGCGGTCTTTGACATCATCGGTCAGGACCTTTCCGGGCTGTCGTTCCTGGACCTGTTCGCAGGGAGCGGGGCCATGGGCCTGGAAGCTTTATCTTGTGGAGCCGCAGAGGTTTGCTTTGTGGAACATGATGCCAGGAACGTGAAAGTCATTGAGGATAATCTGGTGCTCCTGGAGCCGGCCAAGCGGGTCCTTAAGGCCCAGGTCGTGCACCAGGACAGCTTTGCTACGGTCAAGCAATTCGCCCGGGAGGGACGCAGATTTCACGTCGTATTTTTTGACCCACCGTTCGGCAAAAAGCTCGGAAAAAAAACCTTGAAAGCCCTATTGACGCATGATATATTAGCCCCTCTTTCTTACGTCGTAGCGCAGTATGGTGACGACGAGAGAATGCCCGAAACAGCGGGCAAATGGCCGGTTTGCAAGCATAAGAAGTATGGCAGTTCCTGGCTGACCGTTTATGAGACAGAGCGTGATTCTAAGGAGGGGTAAGATGGGACGTATGGCGATCTATCCCGGCAGTTTCGACCCCGTGACTTATGGGCATCTGGATGTCATGAAACGGGCGGTCAGTATTTTTGGCCGGGTCATCGTGGCGGTGGCGGACAACCCCAGCAAGACATACCTGTTCTCGCACGAGGAACGTGTCCAGATCCTGCGCGAGGCTACCAAAGGCATGAAGGGCATCAAGGTCGAATCCTTCAAGAGCCTGGTCACGGATTATGCCAAGAAAAAGAAGACGAACGTGCTGATCCGGGGTCTGCGCATGACATCGGATTTTGAATACGAATTCCAGATGGCGCTCACGAACCGCCGGCTGGCCGAGAAGATCGAAACGGTCTTTCTCATGCCCTCCGAGCGGTTCTCGTTCCTGTCCGCGACGCTCTTGAAGGAAGCCGCGAAGCTCGGCGCAGATATCTCCTCGTTCGTCCCGAAATGCGTAGAGAAGCGTCTGAAGGAACGTTTGAAAAAATGAGGATCAAGATACGGGAGATCCTTTCGGGCGGTCTGGAGTACGAAGATCAGGTCAGGCCGGCCGATCTAGGCCTCACCGAAGAATTCATAGATCTCGAGAAGCCGCTCAGGATCAAGGGCCGTTTAGAGCGCGTGAACGAGTTCGTGCTGGTCAACGTCGACGTGACCTATATGGCGGATATGGTCTGCGCGCGTTGCCTGGAGGTCTACCACGGCGATGTGAAGTCCCATTACGAGTTCGATATCGAGTTCCGCCCCGGGGATGAGTTCGTTGACCTGGGGGAGCGCATCCGGGAAGAGGTCCTCATGGGCCATCCCTCACGCACGCTCTGCCGGGAAGACTGTAAAGGGATTTGCCCGGGGTGCGGTGCATATCTCAACGAAGAAGAATGTCAATGTCACAAAGATAAAAAGGAGTAGAAATGCCAAATCCTAAACGCCAGCATTCCAAGGCCCGTTCACGTCGCCGCCGCACACACCAGAAGCTCACGATCGTGTCGGCCAGCATGACCGGCAACGGCAGCAAGGCGGGTTTTTCACACCGTATTTGTCCGATCACCGGATGTTACAAAGGACAGCAGATCATCGCGCCTAAGGCGAGCAAGCAGTCCGCATAATATGACTCACCAGTCAATAGTCAGTGGCGCACGGATTTATAGGATTGTTGACTATTGATCATTGACTTTCGATTCTGAAGGAGTTGACCTTGAAGATCGTCGTTGATGCCATGGGTGGGGATCATGCCCCGAAGAACGTCATTGCGGGCGTCGTGGAAGCTGTCAAAGAGCTTCCCGTCACGGTCACTCTTGTCGGCATCGAGGACCGTGTCAAGGCCGAGCTGTCCAAACATTCCTATCCCAAACAGCAGATTGAGATCATCCATGCTCCCGAAGTCGTGGAAATGGACGACAATCCCCTGGATGTGCTCCGCAAGAAAAAGGACTGTTCTATGGCCGTGGGCGTGAAGCTGCTCAAACAGCCCGGATACGACGCTTTCGTTTCCGCCGGAAATACCGGAGCCCTGGTCGCGGCCGCCACATTTTATCTTAGGATGATCGAGGGTTTCGACCGTCCTGGTATCGGGCTTTTGATCCCGCAGATCGATGGCTGTGCCTTTCTGATCGATATCGGCGCAAATCCCGATCCCAAGCCGGAACATATTTATCATTATGGTCACATGGCGCGCGAGTACATGCGGGCCGTGATGGGCAAGGACAACCCGACCGTTGGGCTCATCAACATCGGCGAGGAAGAGGGCAAGGGCTCGGGGTCCGACAAACAGAATTATCAATTGCTTCAGGAGAAGATGCCCGGGTTCATTGGGAACATTGAACCGAACCAGCTGTTCAAGAGCAAGGCGGACTGCATCGTCTGCTCCGGTGTCGTCGGCAATGTCATCATCAAGTTGTCCGAAGGGCTCATGGAGGCGGCGGGCACAGTGCTGAAGCGCGAGATCAAAAAGAACCCTTTGGCTATGCTGGGGGCATTAATGATGCTGGGCTCCCTGAAGGACCTTAAGAAGAACGTTGATTATTCAGAATACGGCGGCGCACCGTTGTTGGGTGTCAATGGCATAGTCATGAAGAGCCACGGGCGCTCTTCGCCCAAGGCCATCAAGAACGCTATCCATGCGACAGTCAGAGAAGTCGAACACAAGATCATCGACAGGATGCGGGCCGCAGTCGTCACCACCTAAAGGAAACCCATGAAAAGAATCGGTATTGTTTCTCTGGGAAGATATCTTCCCGAACGGAAACTGACTAACGCAGACCTTGAGAAAATAGTCGACACTAACGATGAGTGGATCACATCTCGTTCGGGCATTAAGGAGCGCCGCATCGCCGCTCCGGGAGAGAAGACGAGCGACTTGGCCATCAAGGCCGCGTTCGATGCTCTAAAATTTTCTCCGATCAAAGCCGAAGATATTGAGGCGATCATTGTCGCAACAGTCACGCCCGATGGCGCCTATCCGTCTATGGCTTGCCGTGTCCAGGGGGCTATCGGCGCTAAAAAGGCCTTTGCCTTTGATATAAACGCGGTCTGTTCCGGATTTCTTTACGCCCTCACGACTGCCAAGCAGTATATCGCGACCGGCATGGCACAAAATGCCCTGGTGATTGCGGCCGACCGTTTTTCGACGATCATTGACTGGAAAGACCGGACGACCTGTGTGCTTTTCGGCGACGGGGCCGGTGCCGCAGTCCTGGGGCCGGTGAAGCAGGGGGGCATCCTGTCTGAATATCTCACGGCCGAAGGGGACTGCGCTTCTTTAATGTACGTCGTCAGCGAGACGAACCGCACGCCGTTCGATCCGTCTATTGAGACGGGAAAACTCCCTTACACGATCATGCATGGCCAGGAGCTTTTCAAGCACGCGGTCCCCGGCATGGCCCGGGCCGTTGATATCGCGGCGGAGAGAGCGGGTGTGGCTCTGGAGGAGATTAAATGCGTTGTCCCGCACCAGGCCAATGACCGCATCATCGCCAGTGTGGCCAAGAAAGCCGGCATTCCCAAGGAGAAGTTTTTTATCAATATCGACAGGTACGGCAATATTTCGGCCGCATCCGTCGCCGTGGCGCTCGGCGAGGCGGTCGAGTCTGGAAGGATTAAGAAGGGTGATAAGATTGCGCTGGTTGTCTTCGGAGCCGGGCTCGTCGCTGCGGCGAATATTATTGAGTGGAGTTATTAGCGGAGTCCTATGAAATCGATTGCACTTATTTTTCCGGGACAAGGCGCGCAAAAGATCGGCATGGGCCGGGAATTTTATGAGATTAACCCGGCAGCCCGGGACGTCTTTGAGAAAGCCAACCAGGTGCTGGGCGAGGATCTTTCAAAAGTGATATTTGAAGGACCGGAAGACAAGCTCATGTCAACGGCCCATTGCCAGCCAGCGATCTTCACGATGAGCATGGCCGCATTGTCCGCCTTCCACGCGAGCGAAAAATTCCGGAACGTTTCCGTCAAATACACCGCCGGGCTCAGCCTCGGCGAATACAGCGCCATGTGCGCGGCAAGCGTGGTTTCTATTGCCGATGGCCTCAAACTGATCCAGCAGCGTGGGGCCTGCATGGAGGAGGCGGTCAGGGCCAACCCCGGAAAAATGGCCGCGATCATCGGGTTTGACAGGGACAAACTCATCACGATTTGTAAGACGGCCGGCTGTGAGGTCGCGAATTTTAACGCGCCGGACCAGATCGTAATAACAGGAAAGACCGATGCGGTCGCCAAGGCCTGTCAAATGATCGTTGAGCAGGGTGGCAAGAAGGTCATCCCGCTCGATGTGAGCGGAGCTTTTCATTCCACCCTGATGAAGCCGGCAGCGGATAAGTTCGCGGCGGTTCTTAAGGGCGTTGAATTTACAGTTTCTAACGTGAAGGTCATATCGAATGTGACGGCAAAGCCCCAGGCCTCGACTGAGGAGATTCGCCAGAACCTTCCCCGGCAGATTTATTCCTCGGTCCTTTGGGTCGATTCCGTGAATTTCCTGGCCTCCGAGGGCTTGACTGATCTCGTCGAAATCGGCCCGGGCCGCGTCCTTAAGGGGCTCATCCGCAAGATCAATCCTGCTATCACTGTCCATAATATCCAGGTTCCGGAAGATATTGTCGCTTTGCCGTTCTGAAGAAAAGACACAAGTTGCCGTGATGACTGGGAATAGCGTTATGGACTTGGGTTTGTTTTTCTTTTTTTCCATTGAAAGATACAATATATAAGTATAATTTGATATCTATCAACAACCCGGCCAGTTCATCCTTTTGACCATTGTTCTTACCGTTGGGAGCCCGCATGGCAAAACTGCTGATCGTGGATGATGAGATCGACGTCAGGGAGTTTGCAAAGAATTTCTTCCGTAAACGCGGGATCAATGTTTTTACGGCCTCGAGTGGAGAAGAAGCGCTCGGCCTCATCTCCGCCCAATCCCCGGACCTGGTGCTCCTGGATATCCGCATGGAAGGCATGAGCGGCATGGAGGCACTTCGTTCGATCCGTGAGCAGGGGAGCCCCGTCAAAATAATCATGATTTCCGGCGTGGAGGATGATGATATTGTCCAGGAAGCACAAACGTTAGGCGTGACCGGATTTATTCATAAACCGCTTGTTCTCGAAGAGCTTGAGAAGGTCGTCATGGCCGAATTGAGCCCCCATTCATGAACGGCACCAAGATCGATTATAAAAAAGAGCTTGAGACCGCCAGCAAGGGGATGATCATGATCCATGATCATAACCTGCTGATCAAGCTTTTGGTGCGCATGCTCGTGCGCAAGGTCCAGCTCAAGCATGCGGGCATGATCCTGTATGAGCCCCGGCGGGATACCTATATCCTGACGGTGTCGAGGGGAGACCCGGGTGAGCGGATCCCGCAGAACTTTATCCGTTTTGACAAAGACCATCCCCTCATCAAGATCTTTTTCCAGAAGGAATTCAAATACCTTATCAGCAACCGCAACGCCCTGGTGGCCGACGACATCAACAAGCTCCTCTGGCGGGAGAGCGTGATCGAGGGTGTCAACGGCACCCGGCAGCTTCTGCATCAGGTGAGCGACCAGATGCCGATGCTGAACAGTGTCGCCTGCGTGCCGGCTTTTTACCATCATACCCTTTTGGCCGTGCTGCTTTTGGGACCCAAGAAGGATGGCGGACGGCTTGACCAGGACGAGCTGGATTTCTTCTCGGCACTGGCCTCCGACGTTGCCATGGCCATCCGCAACGCCCAGCTCTTTGAGGACCTGAAGCGCGAGGCGGACCGCAATCGCAACCTTTTTATCCAGACCACGATCGCTCTCAGTACGGCCATTGAAGCCAAGGACTCCTACACGCACGGCCATACGGAAAGGGTCACGAAATATGCGCTGGCCATCGCGCGGCGGATGCTGGCGAAAGGTACGCTTGAAGCCCCGCCCAAATTCCTCGAGAACCTTTATATCGCGAGCCTGCTGCACGATATCGGTAAGATCGGCATTTCCGAGAACATCCTGATGAAGCGCGACCCGCTGAGCCGCGAGGAATTCGAGATCATGAAGACACACTCCACGCGCGGCGCTGATATCCTGAGCCCGTTGGCGGATTTTGAGGGTTGCGTCGCGGGGATTCGCCACCATCACGAACGTTACGACGGAAGCGGCTATCCCGACGGGATTAAGGGGGAGGACATCCCCATTATCGCGGCGATCATTGCGGTGGCGGACACCTTTGATGCGATGACCACTGACCGGCCCTACCGGCAAGGCCATCCCAAGGATCACGCCTTTCATGAGATCCGCACGTTTTCTGGCGTCCGCTTTAATCCGCGCGTGGTGGATGCGCTGGTCGAGCTGTATGAAAAAGGGGAGATATAAGCGGGTCAAAAGGCGACCCGGGAATACGGTTTATATAACAGGAGGTTGTTATGTCTTCCGACGGTGTTTCAGCGATCAATGAGATGGTGCGCCAGGAAAGCGCGTTTGTGGATGCGCTCATCATGGAGGTCGGCAAGGTCATTGTTGGGCAGAAATATCTTCTGGAGCGTCTATTGGTGGGGCTTTTGTCGAACGGCCACGTCCTGGTGGAAGGCGTTCCGGGCCTCGCAAAGACCCTGTCCGTGAAGACCCTGTCCGACACCATTCAGGCCAAGTTTCAGCGCATCCAGTTCACGCCGGATATGCTTCCGGCGGACCTGATCGGTACGCTCATCTACGATCAGCGCAACGGCACTTTTTCCGTCAAAAAAGGTCCGGTCTTCGCGAACATTGTGCTGGCAGATGAGATCAACCGCGCTCCGGCCAAGGTGCAGAGCGCGCTGTTGGAGTCCATGCAGGAGCGGCAGGTCACCATCGGTGACCAGACGCATAAGCTCGATGCGCCGTTCCTCGTCATGGCGACCCAGAACCCCATCGAACAGGAAGGGACCTATCCGTTGCCCGAAGCGCAGGTTGACCGGTTCATGCTCAAGCTCAAGGTCACCTACCCGTCCAAAGAGGAAGAGCTCGAGATCCTGAGAAGGATGGCCCGGACGAGCGTGAACATCGCAGTGAACCACATCATCTCGACGGAAGATATCCTGCGCGCCCGCTCGATCGTGGACCAGGTCTACATGGATGAGAAGATCCAGAAATATATCGTGGACATCGTTGAGGCCACGCGTGAGCCCCAGAAACACAATCTTGGGGACCTGAAGCTGTTGATCCAGTATGGCGCGAGCCCGCGGGCCACGATCAGTCTCGCGGTGGCCAGCAAGGCCTACGCCTTTCTTCAGAGGCGAGGTTACGTGACTCCGCAGGACGTGAAGACCATCGGCATGGATGTCCTGCGCCACCGCGTGATCCCCAGTTACGAGGCCGAGGCTGAGAGCAAGACGTCCGAAGATATCGTTAAACGGATATTTGAAGAAGTCCAGGTGCCTTAGAGGGTCGGATGTCTGGGGCCGGATGTCTGACGGATAAAGCCCATAGCTTGGCGCCCTGCCGTCCGACGACCACCCTTGACTCCCGACTTCCACGTATGCTTCCCAAAGAACTTTTTGATAAAGTCCGCAGGATCGAGATCACGACCAACCGTCTCGTTACGGACATCTTTGCCGGTCAGTATCATAGCGTCTTTAAAGGGCGCGGCATCGAGTTCGACGAGGTGCGGGAGTACCAGCCGGGCGATGACATCCGCACGATCGACTGGAACGTGACGGCCCGCACCGGGATCCCCTACATCAAGAAATTCGTCGAGGAAAGAGAGCTCACCGTCATGATCCTCGTGGACGCCTCGCCCTCGGGTTTCTTTGCGACCGTGAGGCAGCTCAAAAGCCGTCTGGCCGCCGAGATCGCGGCGGTCCTGTCCTTTGCGGCCATCCGCAACAACGACAAGATCGGGGTCGTGTTCTTCACCGACACGGTCGAGAAGTTCATCCCTCCGCGCAAGGGCAAGAGCCATGTCCTGCGTGTCATCCGCGAGATCCTCTCCTTCCAGGGCCGGGGGACCGGCACGGATATCGGTTCGGCCCTGGAGTTCCTGAGCAAGGTCACCACCCGCAAGGCCGTCTGTTTTCTGATATCGGACTTTTTTGAACCCGGGAAAGGACCCGCTGAAAGACCGTTATTTGCGCAAGCATTGTCTGTCGCCAATCGCCGGCATGATATTGTCGCGGTCACCCTGAACGACCCCCGTGAGCGCGACCTGCCGGACTGCGGGCTGGTCGAGCTCAGGGATGCGGAAACGGGCAAGATGATCACGGTCGATACGGGGGATGCACCGGTGCGCCGGGAATATTTCCGGATGGCTGCCGAGCGACTGGACCAGCGGGCCCGATTTTTTCGTTCCATGAAGGTGGACCATGTCGATATTTGGACGGACCAACCCTATTCTGACGAGCTGGTGAGGTTCTTTGCCATGCGCAAGAGGAAGATGAGATGAGCGTGACCAAAGGAACTGTATTGTCTGAGGAATTGCGCGACATCCGCGGACCGGTGGGCCTGAAACCCGACATATGGCCCTGGGTTATGCTGGGCCTGGTCCTGATAACGGTCATCATTTGGCTGCTGTTTCGCAGGAAAAGGGCGTCATCGCCGACGGAGCCGCTTATTCCGCCGCGGCCGGCCTGGGAGATCGCGCTCGAGGGATTGGACATCCTGGAGCAGAGCCGGCTGTTGGCCGAAGGACGTTTTAAGGAGTACTACTCAGTATTTTCGGGGATTGTGCGCGCCTATATCGAGGCCCGCTTTGAGATCCGCGCACCAGAGATGACGACCGAGGAATTCCTGGATCTGTCCCGGGGATCGGACCAGTTACACGAGACCCAGAAAAAGTTTCTGAGTGAGCTGCTGATGTCGAGCGATATGGTCAAGTTTGCCAAATACATCCCATTGGCGGACCAGGCCCGTGAGAATCTCCATTTGGCGAAGTTATTTATCCAGGAGACCCGCCCGCAGGCAGAGGATATGAAGAATGGAATTTAGAACACCTATACTGCTGCTGTCGATTCCGGTTCTTATTACGGTGCTGGTTTGGATGAGGTACCGCCGGAAAGATATGTCGTTGACTTTCTCTAACGTTGGCCTTTTCGAGGGACTCTCCGGTACTTGGCGGACGCGTTTCCGGGAAACGCCTTTTATCCTCCGGTTGGTCGTGATCACGCTTTTCATTATTGCCCTAGCCGGGCCGCGCAAACCCATGGAGGAAAGCCCGTCCACGGCCGAAGGGATCGATATCATGCTGCTCTTGGACGACTCGACGAGCATGGCCGCCGAGGACTTCACGATCAACAATCAACGGACCAACCGCCTGCAGGTCATTAAGAACGTGGTGCACGATTTCGTCGAGAAGCGCACCAATGATCGCATAGGCCTTGTGGTTTTTGCAGCACGGCCGTATGTCGCCTGCCCTTTGACGACCGATCGGGAATGGCTGGAGTCCAATCTGGAGCGGGTTGATTTCGGGCTTATCGAGGACGGCACGGCCATCGGTTCGGCCATTGCATCGGGAGTGAACCGCCTGAAGAATGTGGAAGGAAAAAGCAAAGTTATGATCCTGTTGACGGACGGGATCAATAATGCCGGGAAGATCGATCCCTTGACTGCGGCAAAAGCCGCCAAAGCCCTGGGGGTGCGCATTTACACCATTGGAGCCGGCAGCCGGGGCCTGGTGCCGTATCCGACGGTAGACCTTTTCGGCCGGCGGGTCTACCAGAACATCCAGATCGACATCGATGAAGATACGCTTAAGAAGATCGCGGAGCTGACCGGCGGTCAGTACTTTCGCGCGACCGATACGGATTCCCTTAAGGCGATCTATGATCAGATCGACAAACTCGAGAAAGTGAAGATCGAAGAATTGGGGTATCGGCAGTATGAGGAATACTTCGACAAAGTCCTGTTGCTTGCGTTGCTTGTGCTTTTGCTGGAAGTTATTTTAGGGCGGACTGTTTTTTTGAAAATACCTTAGGGTCAACCGTCAGCAGGTCAACAGGTCAGCCG
>Ga0265323_10000514_pt1 | contig 21607 bp, 17 predicted proteins | sample 41225metaG_FD_193580 | JGI IMG/M metagenome (GOLD analysis project Ga0265323, IMG submission 193580) | Rhizosphere microbial communities from Carex aquatilis grown in University of Washington, Seatle, WA, United States - 4-12-25 metaG | ecosystem: Host-associated > Plants > Roots > Rhizosphere...
CTCGCGGGCCTTCCGGATCAGCGCGGTCTCGAAGGGATTGTACACCATGTCGAAAACCACGTCGGCCGGGATGCTGCCGTTGAAGAAGCACTCCTCGACGTGCGGGAACATGCCCAGCGGCGTGGCATGAACCACGGCGTCGAAATGGCGGCCGGAGAGCTGTTCGCGCCCCAGCGCCTCGGCGTCGCAAACCTTGGCCAGCGAGCGCACGCGATCGATATTGCGGCCCACCAGCGCGATCCGGGCCCCCGCGTCGGCCAGGGCGAACGCCGCCCCGCGCGCCGCGCCGCCGTTGCCCACGATCAGCACCGAGGACTTCGGCAGCCGGATGAGACGCCCCAGCGGCACCGTAACCCCCGCCGCGTCGGTGTTCGTGCCGCGCCACTTGCCGGCCTTCCGCCACACCGTATTGACGGCGCCGATCCGCTTGGCCAGCGGGTCCACGGCATCCAGGTAGCGGATGATCTTCTGCTTGTGCGGGATGGTGACGCTGAATCCGGCCAGCGGCAAACGGTCGGCCAGGGAAAAGAAATCCCGCAGGTGGACGGGCGCCACCAGGAACGGCAGGTAGACCGCATCCACGCGCCGCGACTGAAACGCGCGGTTGTGCACGGCCGGGGAAATGGAATGGCGGATCGGGTCGGCGATTACGCCGTAAATCCGCGCCGATTTGGCCAGCTTCTCCACCCGGTAAAGGTGCCGCAGCGAGCGGGCGGACACCTGCCCGGCGGCGGTGCCTTCGGCCTGCATCGGCGCGGCATAGGTGTAGGCCCCACCGAATACCGGCGAGAGCACCCGCGTGGGGAATCCCAGTTCGCCCATCGCCAAGACGATGACGTGTTGTTTGGGCAGTCCCCGCGCGGCCGCCAGCACGCGCAGGTTGTCGGAGGGCTTGCGCGCCGTAGTCACGATTTTGTAGCCATCGGCGGGCACGTGCAGCATGCGGGCGACGATGGTATCCAGCGGCGGGGTGGCTTCGAAATTGTGATAGGAGACGATCACGCTGGCGCGGCCGCGGAACTGGTGCAGGCGTTCCCCGGCGGATTCGGCGGTTTCGATTTCGATATCTATGGCGGAGGCGCCGTTGCGCACCGCCAGGTCGAGGATCGCCAGTTGCTCCTCGATGCTGCCGTTGAACTTGCCATGGTTCTGGTGGCGGCGGCAGGTGGCCAGCAGGATACAGTCGGGGAATTGATCGAGAAAGCCGCGAATGGCTTCGGCCCCCTCGCGGGGCTGGCTGAGGAAGTCCAGGCGGAACTCCAGGAAGGCCTCACCCGCCTCGGCTTCCCGGCGGGCGTGGTCGAGCAGGGCTGGTACGTCGGGGAGACCCAGCGCAATACAGATGCGCGGGAGAGAGCGGTTTTGCGCCATCTTGAGCTAAGACAACCCAGAATACCACAGCCGGGGAGGGTCCTTGGGGCTCCGGTGGGCGGCTCGACGCCTCCAGGTTAGGATTCGCCGAATCACCAAAGAGGGCGTTGACAGAGCCGATCGCGCCCCCATATATTGTTCCCGCAGCGAGGGTAGTGCAGGAAAGGTACATGACCAGAACGCCCGTGGAAAGCGGCCGGGGTGCCGCCCCGAACTTTAGGAACCGGTGGGCCAGGTGGCTGTTCCCCATCATCGGATTGCTGGCGTTGATGTGGTATCTCATGCGGGTCGTTCCCAAGCCTTCGCGGGCGGCCTATCCGTGCCAGCGAGTGGCCGCCCCTGTCGCTCTGGGGGGCATATTGTACTGGCTGAGTGTGCTTGGCCTGGTTTCCGCTTACCGCTATGCCAAATCGTTCATCCGGCAAAACCGCTACCGGCTTGCGGGCGTTTGCCTGGCGGCCGGGCTGGTCTCGGCGGCGGTGGTGCTGAGGCGGATCGAACCAACCGCCCGTGCGAGCACGGGCGCCACGCCCAACGCTCCCATCGGCATCGCACGGGGCATCAATCCGGGCCGCGTGGTGTGGGGCTACGCTCCCGGCGCCTGCATGTGGAGCGGCAAGGCGGACGGCACCCACTGGTGGGATCCCGGCATGACGAACCAGGCGGCAGTCGATGCCACTCTCTCGGGCGGGCTGCAAGCCCTCACCGGCACCACCAACGACGCCGACGCGTGGGATGCCCTGTTCCATAGCTTCAACCAGCGTCGCGGCAACGGCGACATCGGCTACCAGCAGTCCGGGAACCGGCTGATTGCCATCAAGATCAACCAGAATCCGTGCAATCAGGAAAACGCCGGCTACTATGCGAAGAATGGAGTGAGTGGCGCTTCCGGCACCTCGGGCAACGAGTACACCATTACCGCCAATCCCCACCTCATCCTCTCTCTGATCCGGCAATTGGTGGCGGCCGGGGTGGCGCAGTACGACATCACCGTCGTGGATGCCTCCGGGGTGAACCGGGGCTGGGGCGGCCCGCGCACCATCGGCGACAACATCTACACGTACGTCCACGCCAGCTACCCCGCCGTCCATTTCGTGGATGGGGTGGGTATGAACGGCCGCGAGGCGGCCATCTGGCCCACCACCGATTCCGTCAATTACGCCGAGACCTTTAGCGGCGAAAGCGCCACCAAGGGCAAGCGAGTCTGCCAGCAGATTCTGGATGCCGGTTTCTTCATCAACATGGCGATCATGAAGAGCCACGGCGATGGCCCCACCCTGTGTTTCAAGAACCTCTACGGCGCCGTCGACGGCCAGCGCCACGGCGTGGAATTCGGCAATGGGACGCCCACCTACTATTCCAATTTCATCCCGCCCATGGGCAGCCGTAACCTGGGCGAGAAGACCCTGCTGTTCATGGTGGATGGCCTCTACGGAGCACCCGGCCCCAACAGCACTCCGGCGAAATGGAACATGAGTCCCTTCAACGGCGCCTGGCCCAGCTCCGTATTCCTTTCCCAGGACGCCTGCGCCATCGACTCGGTGGGATTCGACTTCCTGAACACGGAATACAATCTGCCCCAGAACAGCGACTATTACATCCACGAGGCCGCATCGGTGCCCGGCACGGACGGGAAGAAGCTCTCGGGACACGCCTATCAGCCCGACGTGGGCAGCAGCGGATACCTGGGCAGCCTGGGGGTGGAAGAGCACTGGAACAGCTCCACGGCCAGGCAATACAGCCGCAACCTCAAGACCGGCACCGGCATCGAGCTGGTTCAGGTCCAGCCACCGTCCGGCAACGGCTGGAACCTGGAAGCCGAGAGCCTTTCGTACTCGCCCAATGGCGCCTCGGCCAGCTTGCAGACCGACGCCAAATCCAGTGGGGGCCGATGGATAGAGCTGCAGGCCGGCGCCGCGGGTCCGTATCTCGAGTTCACATTGCCGGCCGTCCCCGCAGCCAGATATCGATTGCTCATGATGTGGGAAGGGAACACGAACCGCGGCATTCTCAGCCTGTCGGTGGATGGCGCCACGGTGGGCGGGAATCTGGACCAGTATGCGGCGGCGCAGGATTATCCGGCCACCGCCTTTGGCCCAGTCAGATTGACCGAAGGGAACCATGTCGTCCGCCTGACGGTGACCGGCAAGAACCCGGCGTCGAGCAGTTACATGATCTCCGCCGACAAATTCACGCTCGAGCGCGAATGTGGCCCTACGGCAGTCCAGGACGATCCGCGAGGACTGGACGGGCACCGTGGCGCGGACCCGGGTTGCCAGGACGGGAGCGCGCCCGTTCGCCGTTGACCAGCAGCCGGTTCACTCGTTGACGTGCACCACCTGCGCCGGCGCGAAACCGTTGAACCAGGTCGCCGATGCGTTGCTGTACGCCCCGATGTTTCCGGCGTAAACCAGGTCTCCGATGCGGAGCTGCGGCAATTCCTCGCTCTGGGCGATGGTGTCCATGCCGTCACAGGTCTGCCCGAACACCGTGGACATTTCCTTCGCCCCGGTTCTGAAGGTCTTCAGCCGGTACTGGCAGTGGTCGAAGACGATGCCGGAGTAAGTGTGGTAGACGCTGTCGTCGATGTAATAACAGGTTTTCCCGTCGCGATACGCCTTGCCGATCACCCGCGCAATGGCGGTGGCGGCCGTGGCCACCAGGTAACGGCCGGGCTCGGCCAGTATCTCCACGTCCCTGGGGAACAGGCGGCCGATCTCGGCGTTGATCTTCCTGGCGAGCGCGGCCAGCGGCTTCACGTGGGAGTCGTAGGAGACCGGGAAGCCGCCGCCGATGTCGAGTATCCTGATCTCATGGCCGCGCGCCAGGGCCTCGCGCCGCACCGCGGCGGCGATGTTCAGGGCCTGCACGAAGTTGTCGAAATTGGCGCACTGGCTTCCCACGTGAAAGCTCAGCCCCTCCACCACCAGGCCGATGCGGAAGGCTTCCAGGATCAGGTCGACGGCCTCGCCGGGGTCGCAGCCGAACTTCGAGCTCAGCTCCACCATGGAGCCGGTATTGGGCACCCGTAGCCGCAGCACCAGCCCGGCGCGCGGGGCGTGGCGCTTGATCTTGCGCAGTTCCTCGGGGTTGTCGTAGGTGAGCAGCGGCTTGTACTGGTCCAGTTCCCGCAGGGTTTCCTGCGGTTTGATGGGGTTGGCGTAGATGATCTTGTCCCAGATGAAGTCCTGCCGCTGTTTCGCCGCCAGGCCCTCGATGTTGCGATGAACCAGCAGGAACTCGGAGAGCGACGCCACGTCGAAACTGGCGCCGGCCTTGTAGAGCGTGCGCACGATCTCCGGTGCCGGATTGGCTTTGACGGCGTAGTAGGCCTGAACCCGCGGCAGCAGGCGCCGGAAATTCGCGTAGTTGCGGCGGATGGTTTCGTGGTCGATCACCACCACCGGCGTCCCGCTCCGGCGCGCGATGGCGAGCAGTTCCTTCCTGGTCATGAGCTAGTCGAGCACCGGGTCGCTGCCGTCCAGCATCTTTACTTTGTTGTGGGCGAAGTACTCGCGCCGCAGCGCCTTCATCATCTTGCCGCGCTGGTCGAACAGGCGCCGTGACTTGCGCGGCTTGTGGCGCGACAGGGCGTAGTGGGTCAGCAGCGGCATGGCAATGGTGGTGTCGGTGTAGCAGACCACCGCGTCGGGCAGACGATCCGGGTCCACTTTACCCCAGCTCACCGCCTCGCTGGGGGTGGCGCCGCTGAGGCCGCCGGTATCGGGGCGCGCGTCGGTCACCTGCAGGAAGAAGTCCTGCCCGAACTCCTTGATGCGCAGCACTTCCTGGATCTGCGGCTCGGTTTGCAGGGTAAAGTTCTTGGGACTGCCTCCGCCCCACAGCACCACGGCGCTGCGGCCGCCGTTGCGCTTGGCGGCCAGCACAAAGGCGGTGGTTTCGTTCACGTCGATGGAGGCGTTCACGCGCAGTTTGTTGCCGCGCAACTCCACCCCGGCGACGTTCATGCCGATGGTGGAATCGCCCGGCGACGAGGTATAGCAGGGGACACCGGCGCGGTAGGCGGCGGCCAGCACGCTCACGTCCTTGAGCCCGGCCTTGCGTTCCCACTCGGCGGCGTACTTCCCCAGGAGGTAATGCAGTTCGGCGGTGCCCATTTCCTTCTGGAACTCCGGCTGCACCAGGATCTCGCGCAGAATCTCGTCGGTGGCCATCAGGCAGTCGCTATAGCCCAGCAGCACATCGTAGACGCGCACGATATCGTTGTCGCGCAGGGCGGTATCGTCCATGCGGAAATCGCCCATGCGGACCGGGTAGTTCAAGGCGAAGTGCAGGTCATGGTAGAGGTTGGCGCCGGTGGCGACGATCCAATCCACGAATCCGGCCTTGATGAGCGGGACGATGGAGGAGCAGCCCAGGCCGGCCGGGGTCAAGGCGCCGGCGAAACTCATCCCGATCGTCACGTCGCGCTGCAGCATCTTCCCGGTGAAGAGCTGGCAGGCTTCGCGGAGGCGCGCGCCGTTGTAGGCGAGGAAGGCGTTATCGATCAGGTCCGCCAGTTTCTCCTGGCCGGTCACGTTCTTCGGCTGAATGCGCTTGCCGGACAGGAACTTGTCCCGATTGGGGCAGGATTTCTTCTTCAGCCATTCGGGCATTTCCGACAGGTCCTTGCGGTAGCGGTCATGCGAGGGTTGCGAGGTTTGCTTTTTAGCCATGTGGGTTCTTCACGATTTTACCAGCCTTGCGGGGCAAACCGGCGCACCCGGGTCAGGCGGCCCGCCCGGCGCCGCGCAGCCCGGCGTGACCGTAATCCGTCCGTAAGCGCTCTGACCCACGACGCGCCGCCGGGCCTGCAAAGCGTCCGCCATTGGCTGCCTCGCACCAGGCCGGTGCAACCGCTCCCTCACGGTCACGGCTCTGAACGCGCATCGGAGCCGCGACCGTGAGGTCGCGGAGTTGGCGGCTGGCGGATTACGGGCGTGAAGCCGCGGTTTCCGGCAGATCCGAAGGCCGTGCACGCCGCCGGTATCTCTGCTATAACGGAGAACCCGGTCCCGCATTTCCATTTGACCGGGCGGAGGCATCCCCATGGGGCTCAACGAACGGCGCAAGATCAAAGAGTTGCAGGACGTGACGTTTCCGGGGCGCGTGAAGGAGATCGAGGAGATCTGCGGCGCCCCCATTCCCTACGAAGTGGATTGGGAAAGCCTGGCCGACGACGCGCCGGGGCTCAACTTCATCGACAACCTCTCGTGCCACCGGCTCAACATGGCGCTGCGGTCGATCTGCCTGGACGACCTGGGGAAGAGCGCGGTGCGCGACGGGCTGAAGCTGGTGCGGCTGAAGAACGTCAAGGATAAGGAGGCCATGACGATCGCCTTCCAGGCCGGGGTCCTGGAGATGCATTGCGCCTACGCGCTGGGCGTCGAGGGCATGTTCAACGACAACGTCATCCGCGAGGTCCTGGAGAAGAACCTGTAACCGGCCCGGCATTTCCGGTTACCCTCGAATCATATGCCCAAATCGCGCCCGCCGGCCTGGCGGAGTCCCGCGTCTCTCGGTTTCTCGATGCCCGCCGAGTGGGAGACGCACGAAGCCACCTGGCTGGCCTGGCCACACCATCCCACGGACTGGCCGGGGAAGCTCAACACCATCCGCTGGGTTTACGGAGAGATCGTGCGCAAGGTCGCCGGCGGCGAAACCGTGCGTCTGCTGGTGCGCTCGAAAGAGGAGGCCCGAAGCGCGGCGCGTTATCTGAGCCGGGCCGGCGCGGACATGGCCGCGGTGGAGTTCATCGTCCACCCCACCAACCGGGGATGGACGCGCGACAGTGGTCCGGTATTCGTCCGCCGCTCTCTGGCCCGCAGGCTGGAAACCGCCATTGTGCAGTTCCACTTCAACGCCTGGGCCAAGTACGCGGATTGGCACAAGGACCGCCGCGTGCCCGAAACGGCGGCCCAACGGCTGGGCAAGCGCCTGTTCGACGCGCGGGCTGGCGGACGCCCGTTCATTCTGGAGGGCGGCGGCATCGAGGTCAACGGCCGCGGGACGCTGCTGACCACCGAGGAGTGCTACCTGGATCCCGAAGTCCAGATGCGCAATCCGGGCCTGGACCGCGCCGGATTCGAGGCCGCCCTAGGACAGTGCCTGGGCGTACGGAATGTCTGCTGGCTGGCCGGCGGGCCGGCCGGAGACGACACCCACGGGCACATCGACGACATCTGCCGCTTCGCAAACGCGCGCACCCTGGTGCTGATTCGGGAGGACAACCCGGCCGACGTCAACTACCGCGCCCTGGCCGGGAACTGGGAGCGCATCGCCGATCTGCGCCTGGAAGACGGCTCGAAACCGGAGGTAGTGGCGCTGCCCATGCCCGCGCCGCTCCACTTCTCCGGCACCCGCCTGCCGGCGAGCTACGCCAATTTCTATATCTCGAACGCCGCCGTGATTGTGCCGACCTTCAACGACCCCAACGACCGCGTGGCGCTGGGGATCCTGGGCGAACTGTTTCGCGACCGCCCGGTGGTGGGCATCCACTCCGTCGATCTGATTCTGGGCTTCGGTTCGCTGCACTGCCTCTCGCAGCAGCAGCCGGCGGAGTAGATTGTGCGGCGCCGCGCCCTGGTATCCTGAGAGGTCGCTGGATCTCTCGAAAGCGGGTGTCTTCCATGAAGCTTGCATCCATCTTCCTTCCCACGGTTCTATTGAGCATGGCGGGCGCTGCCGCCGCGCAGCCGGCGCGCCAGATCGCAGTGGACTTCACCAACGTGCGCGGGCCGCACAGCACGGTATGGAAGCAGTGCATCGGCGCAGGCCGGGCCAATGAGGGGTTGCGCGCCGATTGGCAGGAGCAACTCGCACTCGTCCAAAAGGAGATCGGCTTCCGCTACATCCGCATGCACGGACTCCTGCACGACGACATGGGCGTCTACCAGGAGCGGGCCGACGGCACCGCGGTCTACAACTTTCAGTACGTCGACAAGCTCTACGACTACCTCCTCCATGCCGGAGTGAAGCCGTTTGTCGAGCTGGCCTTCATGCCCCACGACCTGGCCAGCGGCAGTAAGACCGTCTTCTGGTGGCACGGCAACATCACACCGCCCAAGTCCTACGACAAGTGGGGCGCGCTGGTGGCCGCGCTCGTCCGCCACTTCCGCGAGCGCTACGGCGATGGCGAAGTGAAGACCTGGTACTTCGAGGTCTGGAACGAGCCGGATATCGACCCGTTCTGGAGCGCCGATCTGGCCGAATACCTGAAACTCTACAAATCGGCCGCGGAGGCCGTGAAGAGCGTCTCGAAGGACTACCGCGTCGGCGGACCGGCTTCGGCGTCCCCGTACCGGTTCGAGGAAGAGCTGGTGAAATACTGCGCGCGCGAGCACGTGCCGCTGGATTTCGTCTCGACGCATGCCTACGGCGTGAAGGAGGGCTTCTTCGACTCGACCGGCACGCGCGGTACGGTGCTGGATGGCGACCCCGCCTCGGTGCGCGCGCGCATGGTGCATTCCCGCGAGCTGATCCGGAAGTCTCCGCTGCCGGATCTGGAGCTGCACTTCACCGAATGGAGTTCGGCCTACACGCCCACCGACTACGTCCACGATCAATACCACCAGGCGGCCTTCATCCTCGACAAGGTCAAGGGCGCGCAGGAGTCGGTGGATTCGCTCTCCTACTGGGTGTTCACGGACATTTTCGAGGAGAACGGCCCGCGCATGACGCCTTTCCACGGCGGCTTCGGGCTCCTGAATTATCAGGGCATCCGCAAACCGGCCTATCATGCGTTCCAGTTCCTGAACCGGCTGGGGCCCGAGGAGCTGGCCAATGCCGACGGCGCTTCCTGGGTGTGCCGCGACGGCGCGGGCGGCGTGCAGGCACTCGTCTGGAATTTCACGCCGGTGGTGCCGCCGGCGGGCGTGAACGATCAGGTGTTCTACAAACAGGAATTGCCCGCCAAACCAGCCGCCCCGGCGTCCCTGCGCGTCGCCAATCTGCCGGCGGGAACCTACGCGCTGCGGGTCTGGCGAACCGGCTACCGCGCGAACGATGCCTACACAACGTATCTCGACATGGGCGCGCCGGATCAACTCACCCGTGCCCAGGCCGAGACGCTGCGGCAAGCCAGCAGCGGCGCGCCGGTCGAGCAGGTGGTGATGAAACACGCCGGAGGCGCGTTCGCCAGGGACATCCCCCTGCACGAGAACGACGTGGTCCTGGTGACGCTCAGCAAGCTGTGAGTACATCGCGGGAGTTTCAGATCTTCGTCAAGCCGGCCGGGGCGGTCTGCAATCTGGATTGCCAGTACTGCTACTACCGCGACAAGCGCAGCCTGTACCCCGGCACGGGCGCGCTCCGCATGACCGATGAACTGCTGGAACGCTACATCGTCCAGCAGATCGAGACTGCGGGCGGACCGGAGACCGTTTTCTCATGGCATGGCGGCGAGCCCACCACGCTCGGCGTGGACTTCTTCCGCAGGGCGGTCGAGCTCGAGCGCCGGCACCGGCCCGCCGGCTGGCGCATCCGCAACGGCATCCAAACCAACGGCGTCCTGCTGGATGAGGAATGGTGCCGCTTCCTGGCAGCCGAGGGTTTCACCGTGGGCCTCAGCCTGGACGGCCCGGCCGGGTTGCACGACCCGTACCGCATCACCCGCGGCGGCCACTCGACCCACCGGCAGGCAATGCGCGGATACGAACTTCTGCGCAAGCACGGGGTCGCGACCGATATCCTGTGCGTGGTGCATAACCTGAACGTGAGCCAGCCGCTGACGGTCTACCGGTTTTTCCGCGAAATCGGCGCCAGCTTCCTGGGGTTCCTGCCGGCGGTGGAGCAGGCTCCAGAGCTCCCCGGCGGCGTCGGCCCCTATACCCCGCCGGCGGACGCATACGGAGCGTTTCTGTGCCGCATCTTCGACGAATGGATCGAGCGCGACACCGCCCGCATCGCCGTTCAGGCCTTCGAGGAGGCCGCCCGGCCCGCCCTCGGCATGGAACACTCGCTGTGCGTTTTCCGGGAGACCTGCGGCCAGATCCCGGTGGTGGAGCACAACGGCGACTTCTTCCCGTGCGACCACTACGTGGACCGCGAGCACCGGCTTGGGAACATCGGCGAGACGCCCCTGGCCGAACTGCTGAATGGCCCCGCGCAACGGGCGTTCGGCGAGGCCAAGCGGGACACCCTGCCGCGCTTCTGCCGCGAGTGCGAAGTGCTGGCCATGTGTCACGGCGGATGCCCCAAGTACCGCTTCACGCGGACGCCGGACGGCGAGGAGGGGCTCAACTACCTCTGCGCGGGGTTGAAGCGCTTCTTCCTGCACAGCCGGGGGCCGATCGCAAGGCTGGTGGCGCGGGGCCGGGAGCAGGAGGCCAGGCCCGCGCCGCCCGAGGCACCCGCAAGCGCTGGCCGCAACGACCCCTGCCCGTGCGGCAGCCGGCGCAAATTCAAGAAGTGCTGCGGGGCCAGATAGGCGGCGCAAGCCGGCCGCGCGATGATCCGCCCTATCCGGCGCCTCACTTCCATTCGATCCGGTGTATTTCGAACTCGCCCGGCCGGGCCGCATCGGGCGGCGCGGCGCCAACATAGTCCAATGCGGCGAATTACGGGACGACTTCTGCCGGCAAGCGCCGGCGCACCGCTTCGAAGACCTCGCGGGCAGTCCCCAGTGCCTCGGCGGCTTCCTTCGCGGTGGCCTCTTTGGGATCGCCGGGATAGCGGAACCTCCAGGCGTACTCGGTGAGCGGCGCCGCGCGGCGAAGCAACGGGTCCAGGCTCCCGTCGATCCGGCAGCAGGCTTCTCCCAATTCGATCAGGTTGTGCGTCTTGCGGAACGGAACGCGATGCCATGAGAGGAACGCCTTCAGAGATTTCTCCGAAGCCTGCTGGGCGTGAAAGACGATGTCGTCGGCAAACGGCGGGTCTGCCTGTAACTCCCATTGGGCGGCTGCCAAGTCCTTGCCCGCCTTCGAAAGCCAGGCGCGCGCTTCGGCGATGAGGGCGGGATCATGCGGCATGGAGCAGCCTTCCCTCGCGCATGACGGTAGCCGGCAGCGACGCGGCCAGGTGCAACCGGCTATCGAACTGGCTGGCGGTCCAGACCAGCACGTCGGAGGCAACTCCCGTCCCCCAGAGCGCCACGTAGGCGGCGCGGCTACTGCGGAGTTCGGGCGGCGCGTCGTCCGGCACGACGACCATGATGTCGTAGTCGCTGTCCGGCCCAGCGTCACCCCTGGCGACCGACCCGAAGAGATAGATGCGCTCCGGATGGTAGGTCTCCACCAGACGGCGCACCACCTCGGACAACGCCGGATCGGCGGCTGTCGGAGTTTTGAAAACGGTGGTCCGATCGAGAGCCATGGTGGGTCCCTCACCCAGTTTGCCACAACGGGCCGGGTGCGGACCTGCTTCAGTCCTCCGTCCAGCGCTATTTCGGGTTTTGCGGGCCGGGAATCGCTTTTCGGCTTGCGCTGGCGGGCTGGCTGTCCGAGAATATCGAAACAGGAGCACATCGCACATGGAGACACTGACAAGACGACGTCTGCTGGAAGGAAGCGCCCTGGGCATTGCGGCCGCCGGATGCGGGGTGCCGGTTCTCTGCGCCCAGGACTGGGCACGCCAGGCGGTGGACAAATCTCCGCGGCGCCGCGAGTGGGTCACGCTGAAGCATGAGGGCAGAAGCGTCGAGTCGTTTGTCGCCTACCCGCAGGGACAGGCTAAGGCACCCGGGATCGTCGTCATCCACGAGATATTCGGCATGACGGACTGGGTGGAGAGCGTCACCGACGAGTTCGCCGCGGCCGGCTTCCTGGCGGTCGCCCCCGACCTGCTGTCGGGCATGGCGCCAGGCGGCGGAAGAACCAGGGACTTCCCGGCCAGCGAGGTGGGCGCGGCCATTCAAAAGCTGCCGCCCGACCAGGTCACCGCGGACCTGAACGCCGCGGCCGACTATTGCAGGAAGCTTCCGGGCTGCAACGGGAAGGTTTGCGTGGTGGGCTTCTCCTGGGGCGGCAGCCAGACGTTCCGTTTCGCGACCAACCGCAAGGACCTGGCGGAGGCGTTCGTCTTCTATGGCACCGGCCCCGCGCCTGAGGCCATCCCCAACATTCAGGCGCCGGTATACGGCTTTTACGCGGGCGCCGATGCGCGCGTCAACGGAACCATTCCGGCCACCCAGGACCAGATGAAAGCCGCGGGCAAGTTTTTCGAACCGGTGACGTATGACGGCGCCGCGCACGGCTTCATGCGGGCTGGAGCGCAGCCGGACGCGACCGAAGCCAACCGCAAGGCGCGCGCCGAGGCGTGGACCAAACTGCGCACGCTAAGAGACAAAGCCCTGTGACGGCGCCCGCCAGTTGCACCGAGTCGGGGCAACTGGAGTTCGTAAGTCATTCATAATAAACGACCGCCGACAAGGAGTTGCACCGAGTGGGGGCAATCCGGTTTGCGCCGGGGGGCGGCTAGGGCTGGAGCGGCAGCACCATTTTGCCGGCGGGGCCGTCGTAGAGCAGGTCGAGGGTTTTGATACCCGAGGGCTTGCCGTGGTAGGAGAAGAAGATCAGCCCCCCCACGGGAAGCGCGCGGTCGCCTTCCGGCAGCGACGCCTTCTGAAGCCGCTGCTGCATCACGCGTACCAGCTCGAACGGCATCTTGGGCACCACCGGAGGCTCGCTGCCGGCGCCCTGGCCGCTGTCACCACCGGTGCTGATGCCGGTCTTCGACTTCCCTCCGGCAGGCTCCGGCGGCACCCATTCCGGGTCCTTCAGGCTTTCGAACACCAACCCGTACGGCTGGGCGTGCAAGGGCAGCTTCTTGCCGTTGATGCGGAGCGAGAAATCCTCGTGATTGAGCTTGAGGCGCGCCGCGGGCGGGCCGAACAACCCTACCTCGACCACCACGTAGTCCTCCGTCGAAAGGGTCGCCTGGAGGGTGGCCACGGAATGCCGGGTGAACTCGGCGGCGATCGTGATGGCCCCAGCCTGGCCGTGCGCCTGATACTCGGCGGGAGCCGTTCTGGGAGGGATCCCCGTGGCTTCGCGCACCGGCGGGGCGTCCTCTTTTTTCGCCTCCTGCGCGAACGCTGCCTGGCAGAGGATGGCGGTCAAAACGGCGGCGGCCAGCCCGGCCGGCGTGGATGGAATAAAGTACTGCATTGCACTCACAATTTAGCACGCCGCGCCGGCGCTAACCTTCGAACGCCTTGCGGACCTGCGCCGCCGCCCACGCCAGGTCCTCTTCGGAGATGATCAGCGGCGGGGCGAGGCGGATCACGAAATCGTGAGTCTCCTTGCACAGCATACCCAGATCCTTCAACCGCTCGCAGTACGACCGCGCCGGCACCAGCAGTTCGATGCCGATCAGCAGCCCGCGTCCGCGGATCGCCTTGATGTGGGGATGGCGCAGTTTGCGCAGCTCGTACAGCAGCCAGGCGCCCAACTCGGCCGAGCGGTCGGCCAGACGCTCCTCTTCGATCACCTTCAGGGCCGCGCGCGCCGCGGCGCACGCCAGCGGATTGCCGCCATAGGTACTGCCGTGGCTGCCGGGCCGGAACACGCCCAGAATCTCGCTGGAGGAGACCACCGCGGACACCGGATACACGCCGCCCGAGAGCGCTTTGCCGAGCACGTACACATCCGGCTGCACGCCCTCGTGCTGGCAGGCGAACATCATGCCGGTACGGCCCAGGCCGGTCTGGATCTCGTCGGCCACCAGCAGCACGCGCTCCCGCGCGCACAGTTCGGAGGCCTGCCGCAGGAAGCCATCCGGCGGGATCAGGATGCCGGCCTCGCACTGAATGGGCTCGATCAGCAGGGCGCAGGTGCGCGGCGTGATGGCGGCTTCCAGCGCGTCGATATCGCCGAACGGCACGCTCACGAAACCCGGCGTGAACGGGCCGAATCCATCCTTGTATAGCGGCTCGCTGGAGAAGCCGGTGATGGTGGTGGTGCGGCCGTGAAAATTGTTCTCGCAGACAATGATCTCGGCCTCGTCGCGGGGGATGTGCTTGGAGGCGTAGCCCCAGCGCCGCACCGCTTTGATGGCCGTCTCGACCGCCTCGGCGCCGGTGCACATCGGCAGCACCATCTGCATGCCGCACGCCGTGGCAAGTTCCTGGCAAAACAGCGGCAACTGATCGTTGCGGAACGCCCGCGAAGTCAGCGTCACCCGCGAGGCCTGCTCCAGCATCGCGGCGATGATGCGCGGATGGCAGTGGCCCTGGTTGAGGGCCGAGTAGGCGCTCAGGCAGTCCATGTACCGGCGCCCGTCCACGGCATGCACCCAGACGCCCGAGGCGCGCTCCACCACCACGTCGAGCGGGCGGTAGTTATGCGCGCCCCAGCGGTCTTCGGTCCGGATCAGGTCTGCGGCTTTCCCCTGGGATTCGGCTTCAGGCATGGCGCGTCCCTTAGTGTCCGGAGCGCTGGCCCGGTCCGCTTTCGGAGATCTTGGTAGGGCCGACGCCCAGATGCGCGCTGGTCTTGGTGGCCTCTTCCACGGCCCGCGCCAGGACCGAGCGGATGCGCCCGTCCTCCAGCATCAGCAGGCCCGCAATGGTGCAGCCGGCCGGCGTGGTGACGTCGTCGCGGAGCGCGGCCGGATGGCGGCCGGTGGAGAGCACCATTTTCGCGGCGCCCAGCGCGGTCTGCGCCACCAGCGTCAGCGCGAGTTGCCGCGGCAGCCCCACCCTGACCCCGGCATCGGCGAGCGCTTCCATGATGAGGAACTGGTAGCCCGGCCCGCTGCCGCTGAGCGCGGTGACGGCGTTGAAATGAATCTCGTCCACCGCCAGGCAGCGGCCCACCGCCTCGAAAATGGCCTGTGCGCGCTGCAAATCGCCCGCGCTGGCGTAGCGCCCGCGGCAAACCACGGTCATGCCCTCGCCCACCACCGCGGGCGTGTTCGGCATGGCGCGGACCACCGGATTCTCGGTCCCCAGCAGCGACTCCAGCCGGTCCGTGCCCACGCCGGCCAGGATGGAGATCAGCAGCGTCTCGCGCCGCAACCCGGCGTTTCGCAGCGTGGCCAGCACCACCGGCGCGTCATTCGGCTTGACGCACAGCAGAATCAGATCGGCGCCGGATACGCGCGCCTGGAAGTCGGATTCGACCACGATGCCGAGCGCCTCGCTGGCGGCCTCGCAGGTGGCCGGGTTTTTATCGCCGGCCCACACACGGTCATGCGGGACCAGCTTGCCGGAGAGCAGTCCGCGCAAAAGCGTCTGGCCCATCACTCCGGCGCCGATGACGCCGATGGTCGAGCCCTCGCCGATTACGGGGACGGGCTGGGTATGTTCCGATTTCTTCGACATGGAGATGACCTCGATTCGGGCGAGGGAGCCGGCGGCGGAAACCCGCGGCTGTTCTACGAGCCCGATTCTTGAAAGTAACACATGGAGGGGCCGCCGCGCGCCGCTGCGGGGGAACTCACTTCGCTCGCCGCCGCTCCCGCCTGACGAAGTCCGCGGCCTCCGCCGCCGCCGAGAGAGCCAGCCCGGCAACCGCGCAGCAGCCGGAGAGGAGGAATGCCCCCAGGCTGGGTGAGAGGGTACACGGTCCGGCGGGGTCATCGATGTTGGCGGAGACGACAAGGCCCGCAACACCGATGCCAAACACGATCAATCCGCTTTTGAGCAGGCGCGACATGCAGCGTTCTCGATATTGTACAGCGCAGCGGGGCGGCTCACTTCGGAAGCTGGCGATAGTACCTGACGGCCCCGGCGATCCCGGCAGCCAGTAAGAGAAGCAGCCCGGCGGGAACGCAGAGCACCGCGGCAATCAGCGCCAGAAAGCCGACGGGGCTGGCTGTACCGCACGGCCCAAACCCGCCGGTGATCGGGACGATGACCGCGGCCACCACGCCGATCCCGCCGAGGATCAATCCACTATTGAGCAGGCGCGACATATGGCTTACAGCGCCACCACCGCGGCGCTGACGGGGAGTTCGCCCACGGGAATCATCGTCAGCAGCGATACCGATTTCAGCCGCGGTCCCGGGGCGGAAAGCTGGGGCTCGCTGAGCGCCAGCATTCGCACCACCGCCATGTCTCCGGATTTCCGGTTGAGCACCAATACGAACTGCTCGTCGGGCCGCTTGCCGCCGGTGACCAGGATCTGGCACGGCGACTGCCCGACGCCAATCACGCCCACCAGTTTGGGAATCGCCAGGTCCAGCACCGTGATGCTGTCGGAGTCCGGATTCGCCACCAGCAGATACTCGGTTCGGCCGGGGGCCACGGCCATGGGGCCCGGGGCGTGGCCCGCCAGCACCGTCTGCCATACTTCGGTGCTGAAGGGGAACACGATCGTCACCGCGTCAATCCCGTCTCCGGTGAAGAACAACTGGCCGCCATCGGCGCTGATCTGGAGGAAACGCGGCGCCAAGGGTAACGGCAACCGCACCACGATCCTGCCCGTCGAGACATCGAAGATCGACAGGTTGCGGGCCGGCCGGCTCGCCGAAAGCACCTGCTTGCCATCCTTGCGGAAGACCACCAGCGACGGCTCCACGCCGGCGGCGACGGTGCGCTGGCTCCCGCCGCCAAGCGGCACCAGCGTAATGGAGTTGTCCTGCCGGCTGCCGACGGCGGCGTACCGGTCCGTGGCGTCACCCCCGGTGAGAGCCAGGCTGTCGGGCGCTGAGCGAAGGGGAATCCGCTGACGCGGGCGCAGGGAATCCAGTGGCAGTTCCACCAGCACCGCCGGATCGCGGCACAACACCCAGAGCGCATCGCCGCCGGCCGCCATCTGCATGGTGATCGCCTGGTTCCCCGCCCTGGCGCGGCGTTTGAGAGCCAGGGCGCCGGAATCGATTTCGTAAACCGTGCCGGCAGCGGGCGCCAGCACGTAAATCCGGGGCCGCCCCTGCGGATCGGAAAGCACCAGGCTGGGCGCCGCGTCGAGCGCGATTTCGCGCCGCACGCGAAACGCTTCCAGGTCCACCGCCGCCACGGAATGGCTGCCCTGATTGGCGACGAAGCAATACCCGTGATAGGGAGTGGACTTGCGCACGCCGCACGCCAGCGCCGCCGCGGAAGACGCCAGCAGGCTGCGGCGCGAGATGGAGGATCGGATCACTTCCCCTATTCTACTGCCCCGGCGCGGCAGGCTATCGGGATGTCACCAACGTGCCGATATGTTCAGCGGGATGAACTCGTCGTGTAGCAGGCGGGCTGGCTGGCTCGCACTGGTAGCGTGCTTGTGGGTGGCCGTGCAGGGGTGCAAACCCCGGCGGGACACGCACCTGATCACGTCGATGGGACAGATATCCCGCCTGCCGGTCCAGATCGAGAGCGGCTATCCCGCCCACTTCCAGGGTTGGGTCACCGTGACGGACAAAGAGGCGAGTCTGATGTGCGTGGAAGACTCGACGGGCGCGGTGCGCGTGGATGTTCTGGGCTCATCGGAGAGCTTCCAACCGGGAGATAGAGTAGATGTCGCCGGCGTAGTTCACTCCGGAGGCGCGGCTCCCGTCGTCTGGTCGTCGAACGTACGGCGCCTGGCGGGATCGCACGAGTGGACTCCGGCCGCGGCGACGGTCGCGGATGTCGAGGTGCTCCGCACCGGGTTTCACCTGGTGGAACTGGAAGCCGTCATACGCTCCGTGGGGCAGGACCAGATGGGCCGGGCCATTCTCAGGCTGGGCGACGGAGGACATGTCATCACCGCGCGCCTGAGCGAATCCGACTCCCGGCGGATGGAATCGATGGTGGGAGGACGCTACCGGGTGCGGGGAGTGGCCACCCAGATCGGCGATCTGTACTACGGCCGTCTTGGCCGGGCACAATTCTGGGTTCCATCGGGATCTAAGGACATTGCGGCAGTCAGTGCGGTGCGGCCTGCCAGCGACATGCCAGTCTCTCCCGCCGCAACTGTGGCGGCTCTTCAGGGCAAGGCATTGCTGGAGAGGCGGCTCCGTCTGCATGGAGCGGTACGGTCCGATCCTCTCGGCGCCAGCCTGTGGTTCAGCGACCGGACCGGATCGCTGCGGCTGGAACTGGCCCCGGGGGTCGCCCAGAAGACCGCCGATGAAGTTGACGTGTTCGGCTATGCCATTGGCGACAAAGGGGTTGTGCGACTGGTGGATGCCATGATTGCCGCGCCGGCTCGCGCCGCAATCCGGCCTCGCGAGAGCCTGGTACTGGACACGGCAAAGCAGGTCAAGTCACTGAACCCCGACGGAGCGGCCTCGTCCCTGCCGGTACACATCCGGGGCATCGTAACCTACTTCGACCCGGATCGTCGTTTTTTGTTCGTGCAGGACGAAACCGCGGGTATCTTCGTATACTCACCCCAGGCCCAGCCCTGGAAGATTGCCCCGCGTGACCTGGTGGAGGTGGACGGCGTCAGCATACCGGGCGATTTCAGCCCGATTATCAAGGCGGATCGGGTCTGGCGAGTTGCGGCGGGTTCCATGCCTCAACCGGTCACAGCGGAGTTCGACGAACTGGTCACGGGAGTGCAGGACGGCAACTGGGCGGCGGTCGCGGGGATCGTCGAGAAAGTCGAGAGATCGGGCAACATCGTAACGTTGACGATTAGCCACGGTACCCACAGCTTTCCTATTTATCTACCCGATCCTGCCGGGCGCCTCGCCGCGACGGCGGATGACTCGGTGCGAATACTGGGTGACTGCGCCGCTATCTTCAACGCCCGGCGCCAGGTCGTCGGGATCAAGTTTTTCGTTCCCGGTCCCGAGTACGTCGAAATCGCCCAACGGCCACCGAACGCAGCCACCCTGCCGCCGCGGCGCATTGAGGAACTGCTGCGCTTCACGCCGGGCGAGGGAACCGGCCACCGCGTGCGAGTTCGCGGGATCGTCACGCTCTCGCGCCCTCTAGGACCCACCTATATCGCCGATACGACCGGGGGGCTTCCGATCCGGGACCATGAGGAGGCGCACCTGACGCCTGGGGATGTAGTGGATGTGGTGGGGTTCCAGCGGGCTGCCAGCTACGGCCCTGAGTTGCGCGACGCGAAGATCCAGCGGCTCGCCGGGGGCGGGAGGCCCGTTCCACGCCGCATCACGGTGGAGAAGGCGCTGGAAACGGGCCCCGAAGCCCAACTGCTGGAGATCGATGCGGTTCTGGAAGATCAGCTCAGCCTCGGCTCCGGCCATGTCATGGTGTTGCAGGAGGGCGGACGGCTGTTCCATGCGGCCTGGCCGGCGGGGATGGCGCCTCCCTCCATCGAGAAGGGTAGCGTCGTCAGGGTCACTGGCATCTGTTCGCTCGAAGCGGAGGAGCGCTTTGGGTTTGTGGTGGCAAAATCGCTGACGCTGCTGCTCGGGGGCAGTGACGATATCAGGGTGGTCGTGCGAGCCGCATGGTGGACCACCGCACGCCTGGCGATGCTGCTGGCTTCGTCGGCGGCGCTGGTTGTCGCGGTGCTCTGCTGGGTTACGTTCCTGCGGCGGCAGGTGAGGATTCAGACGCAGGTAATTCGCGGGAAACTCGACCAGGAGGCGGCCCTGAAAGCCGCGGCTGAGCAGGCCAGCCGCTCCAAGAGTGCATTCCTGGCGAACATGAGCCACGAGATCCGCACGCCCATGAACGGCATCATGGGGATGACAGACCTGGCGCTGGACACCGAGCTCACCGTCGAACAGAGGGACTATCTGGATACGGCCAAGACCTCGGCCGACCAGTTGCTGACGCTGCTCAATGACATTCTGGACTTCTCTAAGATCGAAGCCGGCAAGCTGGACATTTCGCCGATCGATTTCCCTCTGCGCGATTGTGTTGCCGATTCGCTGCACACCCTGGTGGCGCGGGCTGACGCCAAGCGGCTGGACCTGCTGTGCCGTGTAGCGCCGGAGGTGCCCGAGGCGGTGGTGGGCGACCCGGGCCGACTGCGCCAGATCGTCATCAACCTGGTGGGCAACGCCATCAAGTTCACCGAACGCGGCGAGATTTCGGTGGAGGTGACCGAAGAGCCCGGCGCGGGAGAGGAGTTGCTGCTACATTTCAGGGTCGCCGATACGGGGATCGGCATCCCTCCAGCGAAGCAGAAGGCCGTGTTCGAAGCATTTGAACAGGCCGACGTTTCGACCACCCGCAAGTACGGTGGCACCGGTCTGGGCTTGGCCATCTCGCGCCGGCTGGTGGAACTGATGGGCGGACGCATGTGGCTGGAAAGCCCCCGCCTGGATTTGGGCGCTGACGCTCCCATGCCGGGTTGCGCCTTCCACTTCACCGTGGCCATGGCTCACGGGACGGTTCGGCCGTCACCGAAAGCGGTGGCCATCGAGGGAGTACCCGTGCTGATCGTCGACGACAACGCCACCAATCGCACCATTCTGGTGGAGATGCTGCGCGCGAAGGGGATGTTGCCTCTTGCCGTGGATGGCGGCAGTGCGGCGCTTGCGGAGCTGGAGAAAGCACGATTGGCGGGCTGCCCCTATCCGGTTGCGATCCTCGACTTCCAGATGCCCGGAATGGATGGGTTCACACTGGCGGCGCGCATTCGCGCTTGCGAGGGTCTTCCAAAGACGCACCTGCTCATGCTGACTTCGGCGGGACAGCGCGGGGACGCGGCGCGCTGCAAGGAGATCGGCATTGCCGCGTACCTGCTGAAGCCGGTGAAACAGTCGGCGCTGCTCGAAGCCATTGCCTGCTCGCTGGGGGTGCCGGTGGATGCCGGTGTTCAACCGCTCACGCGCCATTCCCTGAACGCGGCGAGGCGCAGTTTGCGAGTGCTCCTGGCCGAGGACAACCCGATCAACCGGAAACTGGCGATCCGCCTGCTAGAGAAGATGGGGCACCGGGTGAGTGTGGCCAACGATGGCCGGGAGGCCGTGGCGGCGGTCGAAGAGGGCGACTTCGACCTGATTCTGATGGACGTGCAGATGCCGGTGATGAGCGGAGTGGAAGCGGCAAGGGCCATCCGGGCACTGGAGCGCGATACGGGCAGGCGCACGCCCATCGTGGCCATGACGGCGCACGCGATGAAAGGCGCCCGGGAGAGTTTTCTGGAGGCGGGAATGGACGGCTACGTATCGAAACCGGTTCAGCCGGCCTGCTTGTCGGAAGTGATCGCGAAGGTCACCCGCTCCGATGTCGAGACGGCGGAGCCCGCTTCGGCCACTAACTAGACGCCGTGTCCGCGCGGACTTTCCGGGCGCCGTTTGGCAGCCTCAAGTCCGGCACTTGCGATGGGCCGGCGCGTGTCAAGCACTTTGAGACACCCGGCATGAGAATTTACTGACTTCCTTCGTCTGTCTTTTGGCCGGGTGGCACCGGCTTGTTGATCCAAACCTCGGAAGGCAATGGCAGTGGCTTTGGAGG
>Ga0265323_10000517_pt1 | contig 21517 bp, 19 predicted proteins | sample 41225metaG_FD_193580 | JGI IMG/M metagenome (GOLD analysis project Ga0265323, IMG submission 193580) | Rhizosphere microbial communities from Carex aquatilis grown in University of Washington, Seatle, WA, United States - 4-12-25 metaG | ecosystem: Host-associated > Plants > Roots > Rhizosphere...
TTCGTGGGGTCCGGGTAGCGCATGGCTCAGAACCCCGCGGGATGTCTGCTGCGGCCGTTGGTGGGCGCGGCTTCCCGCACCTGGGCGATGGCTCGCCGGCGGGGAATATACTGCGACAGGAACTGATTGAGGCGCTGCAGGCGGGCCACCTCCGAGCGCATGGCCAGGAGGGAATTCAGCCACTCCATCTCCTGGACGAATTGTGCCAGTTGAAAGCTGAGTTGAGGGTCCGCGAGATCGGGCGCGGGGCGAACGCCCCTGTCGACAAACGGCTGCAGTTCGGCGAAGAGGGCAAGGGAGGCATCGCGCAATTCCTGAGGCACGGGCGAGGGATCGTCGTCGTCGAAGAACTCGGGCTCGGCCTGGAGACACTCGGTCTCCTGATCCAGGGTGACGATCCGGAAGCGGCGCCGGCCGCGGGTCAGGATATCGAGGCGGCCGTCGGGGTAAGCCTGCAGCAACCGCTCCACCATCACGGTGCAGCCGAGGTTCGAGATGCCGTCGTCCTTCGCCAGCACCACTCCGAACTCGCTCCTGTCGCGGATGGCATCCCCGATCATCGCCTTGTAGCGCTCCTCGAAGATGTGCAGGGGCAGTGAGGTTCGGGGCAACACCACGGCCTGCAGCGGGAACAAGGGGATGAGCCGCGAAGGCATGGTAACATTATGACCGATTCCCCACTATGCGGATTGACGGAAAAGTAACGCTTATCACGGGAGCCTCCGAAGGCCTGGGCGCGGCCTGCGCGGCGGAGTTCGCGCGGGCCGGCGCCCGATTGTCGCTGGCGGCCCGTTCCGAAGAAGGGCTGCGGCGCGCGGGCGGCCCGGAGGCGCTGATCACGCCGGGCGACCTGACGCTGGAAGAGACGCGCCGGGCCGTCGTGGAGCGGACCATCGAGCGGTTCGGCGCGGTCGATATCCTGATCAACAACGCCGGGGTGGGAATCTACCGGCGATCGTGGAGCACGCCCATGGACGAGGCGCGGCGCATGTGGGAGCTGAACTTCTTCACCGCGCTGCGAATGGCGCAACTGGTGGCTCCGCACATGTGCGAGCGGGGCACGGGCACGATCGTCAACGTAAGCTCGATCGCCGGGAAATTCACCCTGCCGTGGCTGCCGCTGTACAGCGCGTCGAAAGGCGCGCTGGGCGCCTGGACGGAGGCGCTGCGCATGGAACTGGGGCGGGACGGCATCCACGCCATGCTGGTTTGCCCAGGGTACGTGAAGACCGAGTTTCACCGGCACGCGATGGGTGGCGGGCCGCCGGGCAAGGTGGCCGCGGGGAAGCGCTTCGCCATCTCGCCGGAGGACTGCGCGCGGGCGATCCGGCGCGGGGTGGAGCGCGAGGCGCGCACGGTGATGGCGCCGCGGTCGGGCTGGCTGCTGGTGGCGGCCCGGATGCTCTTCCCAGGACTGGTGGAGCGGGCGCTGGGGAGTCCCGGAGCCAGGACATGAATCTGCGTCTGAAGCGAACGCCGGGAATCTACCTGGTGGGCTTCATGGGATCGGGTAAATCGACGGTGGGCCGGGAACTGGCGCGTATGATGGGGTGGAGCTTCTTCGACACGGACGACGAGATCGAAGCCGCCGAGGGAATGGCCATCTCCGAAATCTTCGAGACGAGGGGCGAGGCGGAGTTCCGGCGCATCGAGTCGGCGATTGTGCGGCGGCACGTAGGGTGGATCGGGCAGGGCCGGCCGGCGGTGGTGGCGCTGGGCGGCGGGGCGTTCGTGGCCGAAGCCAACCGGCGGCTGCTGCTGGGCAACGGCGTGGCGGTGTGGCTGGACTGTCCGTGGGAAACCGTGCAGCGGCGCGTCAGCCAGGCCGCGCACCGTCCGCTGGCGCGCCACGCGGAGAACTTCCGCAGGCTCTTCGACGAGCGCCGGGCGATCTACGCGCTGGCGGACGTGCACGTGGCGGTGGAGAGCGACGAAGCGGGCGCGGTGGTGGAGGCGATCCTGCGGGATCCGATTTTCAAATCATGAGCGACGGTGTGTTGCGCAAGCAGGCATGGCGGATCTTTCAATCGGCGCTGAAGGCGGCCGACCCGGCCGGCGCCGTGACGCGCCATCTGAAGCGCCGCGATACCTCGCGGTACCGCAACATCTTCGTGGTGGGCGCGGGCAAGGCGGGAGCCACCATGGCGGCCGCCGCCGAGAAGGCGCTGGGACGGGCGATCGCGGCGGGAGTGGTGAACGTCAAGGACGGCCACACGGCGCAGTTGCGGCGCATCCAGTTGAACGAGTGCGGCCACCCGGTTCCGGACGAGCGCGGAGCGGCGGGGGCGCGGCAAATCGCGGAGATGGCGGCGGCGGCGGGCCAGGGGGACCTGGTGCTGTGCCTGATTTCGGGGGGCGCGTCGGCGCTGATGCCGCTGGCCGCCAAGCCCATCACGCTGGAAGAGAAGCAGGCGGTGACGCGGCTGCTGCTGGCCTCGGGCGCCGACATCCACGAGATGAACGCCGTGCGCAAGCACATTTCGGCCATCAAAGGCGGTCAACTGGCGCGCCTGGCGGCGCCGGCGGCGGTCGAAGCGCTGCTGCTGAGCGACGTGATCGGCGACGACATCGACGTGATTGGCAGCGGTCCGGCCGCCCCGGACGCCTCGACCTTCGCGGGAGCGGCGGAGATTCTGCGGCGGTACGGCATCCTGGAGCGCGTGCCGGCGGCGGTGCGGGAGCGCATCGAGCGCGGCGCGGGCGGCGAGATCGCCGAGACGCCCAAGCCGGGCGACGCGCTGTTCGCGAGGGTGCGCAACACGGTGGTGGGCGGCAACCGCCTGGCGCTGGAGGCGGCGCGGCGGGAAGCGCGGCGGCTGGGCTTCCACACGCTGGTGCTGGCCAGCGAGGTGGAGGGCGAGACGCGCGAGGTGGCGCGCATGCACGCCGCGATGGCGCGGGAGATCGTCAAGTCCGGGCAGCCGGTGAAGCCGCCGGCGTGCCTGATTACGGGCGGCGAAACCACGGTGACGATCCGCGGCGGCGGGCTGGGCGGCCGCAACCAGGAGTTCGTGCTGGCCGCGGCGCTGGACATCGCGGGCATGCAGCGGACAGTGGTTTTCAGCGCGGGCACCGACGGCACCGACGGCCCCACCGACGCGGCCGGGGCGGTGGCCGATGGCGGCACGCTGGGGCGCAACCCGGACGCGCGGCGGTACCTGGACGGGAGCGATTCCTACCATTACTTCGAAGGGCTGGGCGACCTGGTGAAGACCGGTCCCACGGGCACCAACGTGATGGATGTGCGCATCGTGCTGGTGGGGGCGCGCGGGGCGCGGCGAACCAGGCGGCAGCCCCGTCCGTGATAGGCTTGAAATCTATGCGCAGATTCGTGGCCGCGGCCCTGGCCGCATTCCTGCTTCCCGCCTCCGGCCTGTGTTGGGGGCCGGAAGGGCACGCGCTGGTGGCGCGCATCGCCCAGGCTGAGCTCTCCGCCAAGGTCCGCGCCAGGGTGGACGCCATCCTGGGTCCCGGCGCGACCCTGGCTTCCATCGCCAGTTGGCCGGACACCGTGCGGCGTGAGCGCCCCGCAACCGCGCCGTGGCATTTCATCGATATCCCGATCGACCAGCCGCACCTGGACATGGCTCGCGACTGCGCCAAGGGCGATTGCGTCATCCAGGCCATCGCCCGATTCCGCGCCGAGCTGAAGGACCCCACGACGCCGCCCGTCCAGCGCAAGGAGGCCCTCATGTTCGTGGTCCACTTCGTGGGCGACATGCACCAGCCGCTGCACTGCTCGGATAATAAGGACAAGGGCGGCAACGAGGTGAGCGTCACGCTGGATGGCCGCAAGACCAACCTGCACAGCGCCTGGGACAGCGGCATGTTGGGCCATATGGGCAAGGAAGACGAACTGTACCCCGGCCTGCTGAAAGAGGCGCGGAAGAACCGCAGGAAGTGGTCGCAGGGAACCGTGGAATCCTGGGCCGAGGAAGCGCACCAGGCCTCGATCGACGTGACTTACGGGAAGTTGCCGGTGAAGCCGGTGGCCGGTGTGGCTGGCGCCACCCCCATCCGCCTGGATGACGCCTACGAGCAGGCCGCCCGTCCGCTGATCCGCATGCAGATTGAAAAAGCCGGCGACCGCCTGGCGCGGGTGCTGAACGAGACGCTGAAGTGAGGCTGAAACCATGAGCGCCGAAAGCCGTACCGGATCTTCCGCGGTGCCGCTGTGGCTGGGCGGCACGGCGGCGCTGGCGATGATCGTCCAGCTCTACCTGGTCTTCATGTGGGTTCCCACGGAGAGCACCATGGGGATCATCCAGCGGATTTTTTATTTCCACGTGCCCGCCGCCATGACCGCCTTCGTGGCGTGTTTCGTGGGCGGCATCGCCAGCATCCTCTACCTGGCGACGCGCAACAACAAGTGGGACGATTTGTCGCTGGCGGCAAATGAGACCGTGGTGGTGTTCGAAGCCATCAACATCGCCATGGGGTGCATCTGGGGCCGGCGGGTGTGGGGGATCTGGTGGACCTGGGACCACAAGCTCACCTCCGCGTTCCTGCTGTTTTTCCTGTACGTGGCCTACGTGCTGATCCGCCGGGCGACGCCGGTGGAGATCCGTGGCACGGTCTGCGCGGTGATCTGCATTCTGGGCATGCTGGACGTGCCTTTCGTTTACATGGCGAACCGGCTCTACCGCACGCAGCACCCCGCGCCAGTGATCGGCGGCGGCCCGGGCTCCGGCCTGGAGCCGAGGATGCTGTTCACGCTGTTGTTCGGCATGTGCGCCATGCTGCTGGTGTGGGGCTGCATGGTGCGATTGCGGCGGCGGGTAGCGCAACTGGAGCGCGCCGGCGAGGATCTGGTCCGGCGCGTCAACGAAATGGTGGATCAAGGAATCTGACGATGGAAAACCTGAACTGGCTGTTTTACGCTTACGGGATCGGGGTCGGGCTGATGTTCGCCTATGTATTTCAGATCGCGCGGCGGGAGCAGGCGTTGCGCCGCCGCATGGCGGACTTGCAGGCCACGGTCGAGGAGCATTGGAAGAAGTAGGGGTTGCGAGGCGGGCTAATCGGGAAGCGGCTCCATCCCTTCGTTCAGGATCTTCAGGTAGGCGTCGTAGACGAACAGCCGCCGCCGCCGCTTGCCGGTGATCTCGCGCAGCACGCCGAGTTTCCGCAGGTGATTCACGGATGCATTCACGGTGGGGAAGGTGATGCCGGTTTTCCGCACGGCCGTCTGAATCGAGAAGATCGGGGTGGTCTGCACGAGCCCGAAAACGCGCAGTACGCTGGCTGCCGGCCGGCCCAGGGTCTCGATCCGTTTCCGGTCGGAATCCAGCAACTCGCGGATGCGCAGCGCGGCACTCACGGCCTGGTCGGCGGCTTCACCCACGCCTCTTAAGAAGAACTCCATCCAGGATTCCCAGTCGCCGGTCTCGCGCACGTGCATCAGCAGGTCGTAGTAAGTCTGGCGGTTCGATTTGAAGAACAGGCTCAGGTAGAGGATCGGCTCCCGCAAAGCCCCGGCGGCGCACAAAAGGAACGTGATGAGCAGGCGGCCCAGCCTGCCGTTGCCGTCCAGGAACGGGTGGATGGTCTCGAACTGGACGTGGGTGAGTCCGGCCCGGATGAGTGGCGGCAGATCGGTTCGCTCCTGGTGCAGGAACTTCTCCAGGGCGCCCATGCACTCCATGACCTGCTCGGGCGGCGGCGGAACGAACCTGGCGTTGCCGGGGCGCGTGCCTCCGATCCAGTTCTGGGTGCGGCGGAATTCTCCCGGCTCCTTCGATCTGCCCCGGCCCTCGGAGAGCAGCACCTTGTGGATCTCGCGGATGAGGCGCAGGGAAAGCGGGAATCCGCCGCGCAAGCGGTCCAGCCCATGTCTCAGCGCGGCGACGTAGTTCGAGACCTCCTGCACGTCGTGCGTCGGCACGCCGGGCGCTTCGCCGTTCTCAAAGAGCAACAGATCCGACAGCGACGATTGCGTGCCTTCAATCTGGTTCGAGAGCACCGCCTCTTTTCGAACGTAGGCGTAGAGGAACAGATCGAGGTCAGGGAGGATCGAGGCAACCCCATCGAGTCTGCCCAGGGACTGGTTGGCCCGCTCCAGGAGGAGTTGCATGCCGTCGAAGCGCACGGGCGGATCGGGCGGAAGCGGCGGCGGAACGAAGGCTCGCACGACTTCGCCGCCCAATTCGCGGCTGACGTATCGGCCAAGCCGTTGATTGGAAAGCTCTCCCACGCCTGGTGGCGAAACTTTAATTGCGTTTTCCGTAATTAAAGAATAGCGCAAGTTGCGTAAACAAGAAAGTGTTCCTTGCTTCCCACCAGAGCGTTCTACGGCTTCCCCGTCTCTTCCACCCTCAGCTTCGCCCACGGACCGGTCACCCGGATTTCGCGGGAGCTGCCGGTCAGCAGCACGATCACACGGCCATCCTCGGCAGTGGCGCCGTTGCCGGTGTAGGTGTCCGCGGCGTCGCGCAGGCTCACATCGGTGAGGTGGACGCGCGGGCCGGAGGGCGACCAGGCCAGGTGGAAACCGCCTTCCACGCCGCGCCATGGCTCGATCGCGCCCAGGTCCCATCCGGCGCCGGAGAAGGTGCCATCGGAGGTCAGGTTGGTGAGCAACTGCGTTCCCGAGCCGAAAGTGTCCACGGTGCCTTCGGCGTCCAGCTTGCCGCCCAGATAACTCATGCCCTTCAACCTGGCTGAGAGGCGATAGGACGGGATCGCCCTTCGCAGATTGACGCCCAGCGTGGCGGTGACGGCGGCGCCACCGGTGGTGGCCTGAATCCCGTCCAGCGCCAGACTCTCGGCCACCCACGACAAGCGCGTGCGGAGCCCTTCGAAGTGCAGCCCGGCCAGCGCGAGGTCATCGATCTGCAGGGTGCCTTCAACTCCCCGGTGACGCAACCAGTCGGGTAGGCGGGAGCGGCCGAAGGCCTGGGCCAGCAGCCCCGTATTGCGTCGCAGGGTGGGCGCGAAGGCGGCTTCCAGATCGGCGGCATCCACGGTGGCGGCGCGCAGGCGCAGGCGATGCGGCCGGGCGGCGGCGGGCTCGTAGCGGTAGTCGCCGGTGAACGCCAGCTTGCCGGTGCGGGCGGTGACGCGATCCAGCACCACGCGCGCGCCATCGATCTGGGCGCGCGCCGATGCCAGTTTCAGCGGATCGGCGAGGCCGGGCACGGCCAGTTGGGCATCCTTCACCTCGAGAGTGCCGCTCCAGCCAGCCTTCGGCTCCCTGGCGGCGCCGGGCGGGGCAGCGGGCCGCGGGAGCGCCATGTAGCGGTAGTGCAACTGTCCGCTCCAGCGGCCGGAGGTCACCTGTTCCAGCCACGGCACGGCGGCAAGCGCCACCTGCGCGCGCAGCGTGGACACTTCCATGGAGCTGGCGGAGATCGACAGGTCCAGCGCCTGGCGGTCCATGGCGTAGTCGGCTTCGATCCGCGCCTGGTCGTTGGCGGTGCCCACCAGGGCGGGGGAGAGGCGCACGTGGTTCTGCCCCACCACCAGGTACGCCTGGTCGAAGAGCAGGGGCGGGGAATCGGGAATGGTGAGCGAGGCGTCGTGGAACGCCAACTCGCCCTGGAAGCCGCCTTCGCCGGAATAGCCAATGGCGCCATCCACGGTGCCGGCAAGCTGGAGCTTGGGCGGAATCTCGGCGCCCATATGGCGCGCCAGGTCCACGACCGGCGCCAGGGGAAAACGGGTGCCGATGAGGGAGACGCCCCAGCGCGGCTGTGTCAGGTAATTGCCCGCGCGGAAGCGGACCTCGATGGGAGCCGCAGTGCCCTCGGAGGTGGCCTGCAATTCCAGTTGCTGGGCCATCAGGTCGAGGTGTCCGCGGATCTGCAACGGCCAGCCCTGGCCCTTGGGCGGCATGAGATCCCAGCGGTGGACGTCTTCGATGAGAAGCCGCCCCTGAATCCCGATATCGTGGATCGGGCCGCCCAGGTGCAGGCGGGAGGAGAGCGTCCCGTGCACGCTACCGCTTTCCCCGCGCACCAGCGCGGTCAACTCGCCCAGCCCGGTGCGGTCGATTTCGACGTCCATATCGACGCGCTCGGGGGAGACGAACCAATGGCCGTCCAGCGTGAAGGAACCCAAACCCCATGCGGGACGGTCGGTGCGCGCCAATTTGGCGGAGCATTCCACCCTCCAACCCCGTCCGATGGAGAGGGGCGGCGAGACGTCCAGGTCGGTTTCGGTCAGGTAGAAGACCGACTTCTCCTCTCCGAATTTGAAGTGGATGCGGCTGTTGCGCACGTGGATCGCCGGGGCGTTGCGCAGCAGGGACGGGCCGAGGAAGGCGGCGAAATTCCAGCGGCCCCACTCGGCCGCCGGACCGGACTTGGCGAGGTTGATGCTGGCGTCCTCGAGGCGAATGGAAGAGATGACGAATTTGCCGCCCACCAGCGACCAGAGGCTGGGACGCACTTCCATGCCGCCGCGGACGTAGGCCACCGGCTCGATGCCGATGGCGGGGTCCTCGTAAATGTCCACCTGTTCCACGTACAGGGCAGGGCCGCGGAGGATGCTGAACTCGACGGGTGTGAGGAACTCCACCCGGCGTCCCAGTGCCCGTTCGAGCGACCACTGCAGGCGCTGGCCGTAGCGGCCCGCACTCCGGTACATGGCGACGACCCCGGCGAGAGCGGCCGCGGCCAGCACCAGCGCCGCGATTCGGATCAGCCTGCGCCGCCGCGGGGTCATACGGGAGCTCCCACGAGCCGGGCGTACTGCTCGGGGTCGTCGATATCGGCGGCCACGCCGGGGTCGTCCAGATCCAGAAAGGCGGTTTCGGCGGCGTGGGCGCGCACCAGGTCGCGCGCGGCGCCATCCTCGGGCAGGGCCAGGAACGCGGCGATCAGGCCGCGCGAAAACCAGATGGGATGGCCGTTGGCGCCCCGGTAGCGCGGAACCCGCAATAGGGCGGCGCCGGCGGGCGCGAGCAGCCGGTCGAGCGTGGCGGCAGAAACCGCAGGGTGGTCCACGAGGGTGAACAGCACGCCGCCGGCTTCCGGGGGGACGGCGCGCAGGCCGGATTGCATGGAACTGGTCTGCCCGCACAGGTAGCGGTCGTTGCGCACGAACAGCGCCGGACGCCGGGCCTGAGCCTGGATCCGGTCCGCGGCGGCTCCCAGCACCACGATCACTGGCGAACACACGCGCCCCAGCAGCCCGATCAGCGTATCCAGGAACGACTCGTCACGGTAGCGCAAAAGCGCTTTGGGCGATCCCATCCGCCGCGACTGGCCGGCGGCCAGGATCAACCCGGCCGTCGCGCCGGGCCCGCCACTTGTACCGGAGCCCGTCACTTCGCCAGCACGGGGGGCGACGATTCGCCGAATACGGAGAGCGCCAGCGAGCGCCAGTTGGAGGCGGCGTTGCGGCGCACCGCGATCATCTCCGCGGCGACCGAGACGGCAATCTCCTCGGGGGAAATGGCGCCGATATCCAGCCCCATGGGCGCATGGAGGCGCGCGAAGGCGGCGCGCGGGATGCCTTCCTTTTCCAGTTCCCGGACCACGTTCAGCACCTTCCGCTTGCTGCCGATCATGGCGATGTAGCGGGCTGAGGTGGCGATGGCCAGTTTGAGCACCCGCATATCGTCGCGGTGGCCGCGCGTCACGATGACGATGTAGCTGGTCCCGTTGATGGCGAGCGTGGGGATGATCTGCTCGTACTCACCGGCGTGGACGGACTCGGCTTCGGGGAAGCGCTCGCGGCTGGCAAAGGTGTCGCGGTCGTCAACCACCACCGTGCAGAATCCCGCGAGGTTGGCCACCTGGGAGAGGCTTTTCGAAATGTGGCCGCCGCCGAAGATGAAGGCGTGCGGCAGGGGCAGCACCGGTTCGACGAACACTTCGATTTGTCCACCGCAGATCAGGCCGTTGTCGTAGGCCGCATCCTGTCCGAGGTTGAACGTCAGGCGTTTGGGTTTTTCCGTTTCGATCACCTCCCGCGCGGCGGTCCAGACCTCGGCCTCGACGCAGCCGCCGCCGATGGTACCGGTCATGGAGCCGTCGTCGCGCACCAGGATTTTGGCGCTCTCGTAACTGGGAATCGACCCGCGCGCTTCGACGATGGTCGCCAGCGCGCATTTCCGCCCGAGGTTGCGCAGACGCACCAGTTCCTCGAAAACGTCCATCACCCTGCGATTATAACGCGGGGGGCAGGCAAGGCGCGGCGATCCGCTATAATCGGTCCTTCACGGACTCCGCGCATGCCTTATTTCGAGGGCAACATAGCCGAAGTGCTCGTCTGGGCGGCGGCGGCTATCGTACTCGCCTCGCTCTGCGCCCAGTTCCTGTTACGCCGGGAAGCGCGGAACCGGGCTCAGTGGACGAATCGGAAATCGCCCGGCCAGACCGGAGCAGCCCCTGGCGATCCCGACGCGGTCCTGGTGAGGGACTGCCAGCGATTCGAGCGATCGGTTCGCGAGGAGCCGGGCAACGCGGCGGCCTGGCGCGGTTGGGGGAAGGCGCTGGTGGCGCTGGCTGAGAAGAGGCCGGCGGCCGAAGCCGACCGCCTGTACTCCGAGGCGGAGGCGAAGTTCTCCGCCGCGCTGGGAATCGCTCCCGGCCACATGTTGGCGGCGGCCAATCTTGCCAGTGTGCTCTCAAAACGCGCGAGCCGGAAAGGCGGAGACGAAGGGCGTGGGCTCCTCATTCGCGCCTGCAGCCTGTGCGAGCGGGTGGCCCATTGCCCCGAGAGCGACCCGCAGTTCACGCGGGCGCTTCGCAGCCATGGATTCTATTCCTGGGGCTCGACGCTCTGGAAGCTGGGCTACATGACGGGGTTCGACGGCGCGGATCGCTACTACGGCGAGGCCGAAGAGAAGTTTTCCGCCGCCCTGGCCATCGATCCGGAGCATACGGTGTCCGCGAATGGAAGGGTATTGGCGATCCGGATGCGAGGGCTTCTGCGCCGCGGCGAAGCCGGCCGCCCGTTCCTTCTGCAGTCCATCGAGTTGTGCCAGGAGATGGCCCGCAAGAATCCCGGGGATGTGACGGGTGTGCAGGGCTGGGGCCGTTCGCTGTACCTGATGGGTGTGCGGGCGCCCGACGCGGAGGCGGAGCAACTCTACATCCAGGCTGAGGAGAAAGCCCGCTTCGGCCTGGCCGCCGCCCCAGCCAACGAATTCCTCCTGTGCGACGTGGCAGCGGCTATGAGCGATCGCGCCGGCCTGCACGAAGAGGAACGCACGAGCGAGATCATCGAAGAGGCGAGCCGGTTTCTGAAAGCGGCGCTGCGGGACCACCCCGCCTCCTGGCTTCTGCTCTCCAGTTGGGGGTACCTTCTGGGGCTTCGCGCCGAGCGCATGCCCGGCGCCGAAACCGCCCGCCTGATCGAGGAAGCGGGCCGGCTGTTCGATGAGGCCGCGCGGAAGATGAGCGATCCCGGCCGGATACTGGCCGCCTGGGGAAGCCTGCTGGCCGGGAAGGCGTGGCTGGTGGAGGGCGTCGAGGCCGTCGGGCTCCTGGAGCAGGCCAGGGGAAAGTTCGCGGATCGCGAGGCGCACGGGCCTGGGATGTACGCATACGCCCTGGCCTGCGTAGAGGCGCGGTTGGGTGAGCCGGATCCGTGCAGACAGTGGCTGGAGAAGAGCCGCGAGCCGGGAATCTGGATCAGCGCGGACCGGATGGCGCGCGACCCGGCGCTCGCCAGCGTCCGCGAGCTCGACTGGTTTCGCCAGTTGCTGGCGCAGTAGTCGGAACGCGCGGGCGAGCGCCGGGCGGCCGGCTAGAAGGCTACCTGGAGCCACACCCCGGCGCGGCTGTCAAGGCCCGAGGCCGAGCACACCATGGCGAAGGTGGGGGTGGTGGCTAGCAACTGCAGGCTGCTGCTGTACTGGGTGATCCCGTTCTGGGAGCCGTTGCCGTAGTCGCTGATCACGTCGGTTCCCTGGGCATGCAGAAGAGGTCCGAAGCCGTTCCCGCTGTTCTCCGTGTTCCTCCACATGTTGTAGATGATGAACGAGAGTTTCTTGCCGTCATGCCGTATGCCGTTGTCGCAGTTCGGCAGGGTGATGGTGGCGTGTGTGGTGGTGCCAGGTTCCACCACAAAGATGGTGTTGATATCCGTATCCTGGATGGTAGTGGTGGTGCCGGCGGGTATCGTGGTTGTCCGCATGGGGAATATGTTGGTTAGCGGACCCGCAGGGCCCTGCGCGCCGGTGTTGCCTTGCGGCCCTTGGGGGCCGGTGTTCCCTTGAGGCCCTTGTGGGCCGGGGCCGCCATTGGCGCCAGGGTTGCCCTGCGGCCCCTGGGGACCGGTGTTCCCTTGAGGTCCTTGTGGTCCGGGGCCGCCAGCAGCGCCAGGGTTGCCCTGCGGGCCCTGAGCACCAGGAGTTCCAGGGGTGCCCGGAGTGCCCTGAGGACCGGCGGGGCCGATACTGCCGGGGACGCCCTGCGGTCCCGCAGTTCCAGGGCTGCCCTGTGGACCTTGCGGTCCGACCGATCCCGGCGTCCCGGCCGGGCCCTGCGGACCGGCGGGGCCCTGCGGCCCGGGGTAGCTCAGTACTATGCTCAGCGTGGCGGGGTGGCTGGTTGTGGTGTTCTCCTTGGAGTCGAACTGGACGGTGGTGCCGCCATTTCCGGTGATGACCAGGCCGTTGTTGGCAACGCTGCCGTTGATCCAGTTCTGTACGGCCGAGGTCACATCAATGGACAGGTAAGTCCCCGCGGTCGAAATCGGGATGGCGCTGGCCACGATCCCGCCCATCGAAGGATAACCAGCCACGCCGGTGACGGTAGTCTCCACCCAACTCCCCAGCGCCGTATTCAGATTGATCGAACCGGGGGTACCTACCGAGTTGGCATAAAGCGTAAGAGTGGCCTTGACCACCTGGCCCGCGGTGATTCCAGGGGGGAGCCCGGTCAGATCGAACTCCACCAGGCCGGCAGACGAGGATACGCCAACAGTTACATTGACGGCTCTCCCATAGGCAGTCCCATTGCCCGGAACATAGTAAGCATCCTGCGACGGCGTGAGTGTCTGGGCCAGCCCAATAAGGGGAGAGATGGCCATGGCAAGTAATCCAAGACGAGTCAGTCGATTCATCCAATCCTCCGATTCATAAGTTCACGCCGCCGCGCCAGCAGTGCGGCGAGCGCCATACCAATTCCCGCCAGGGATACCACGCCGTGCTCCGGGAGCCCGGCAGCGGAACCCGCGCCCGCGACAACTGGGCCCATGCTCCGCCGTGGGTTTCGCCCGGACCCGATGCCATGTCTCATAACGTGCCCGGCAAATAGCCGGCGTCCACGCAGGAGAAGCCGGGATTGCCCTTGTTTGCGGCCGAATCGGCGGGTTCGCCCAGCGGGGTATTGCCATTCATCAGCAAGGCTGCCGTGTAAGTTCCGGGCAGCAGCGCGGTGGCGCCAACGGTGCATCCAGCGTATCTATAAGTCTTCAGGGTGACGGTTGTGGGAGCCGGGATGGCGAAGAGAAGCTCTCTAGCCAGGCCGGCCAGGCCGGGGCGCATCTGAAACAGAGTTGGCCCGGCAGCGGCGGGAGCCGCGGCAAAGGCCAACGCAGCAAGCAGACACAGACAGAAGCGCAAGGTGGTACTCCTCCAGTACCTGCCACGCAGGTTGTCGTCAAATCCGTACCCAAGGTAGATGCAGCAAGTTGGATGTACGATGCACCCAAGTATCTTCCCGGTAGAGTATCAGCAAACCTGTAACTTGGCAACCGCAGGATGTTAAATGCGTGAGTATCTGAAGTTGTAACAAGTGTAACATCAAAGGATCGGAGGGGACTCCGGCCGGGAACGCCACTTCCGCAGTCCGATACGCGCGGCACCCCCGGCGGCCAGCCAGCCGGCGAGTGAGCGCGCTCCGGAATGACTGGAGTCGCCGCCGGCAACACTGACAAGTTTCCGCGGGGCGTTTCCGCATGGCGGATCGCAATGACTGGGATAGGGCCCCTGGCCGAATCGAGCTGAGCCTCATCTGTTCCTGAAAGGCACTGGCAATCGACGCGGTCGCATACTCGTCCGGGGCCGGCGCTTCGCCCGGTATGGGATGGGCTGGCCGGGTTATCGCATGGGGCGGACCGATTCGTCCGGCGCGGTCTTCGCGATCCGGTTCGACATGTAGCGCAGCGCCGGAAAACCTTACGGTTCCTGACGGGCCGGAGGAGCGCCTGGCAGGAGGGGCACCAGCATGTCTTCCTTGCGCTTGACCAGCGTCGAGGTGTCGTAGCTGGCGGCCTCGAAACCGTGGCCGTGCGTGATGGCGTCGGTGGGGCACGCCTCGACGCAATAGCCGCAGAAGATGCACCGGTTGTAGTCGATGTTGTAAACCTTGGCGTAACGCTCGCCGCCCGAAATGCGCTCCTGGCTGGTATTCTCCGCCGCTTCGATGTAGATGCAATTGGACGGGCAGGCGGCGGCACACAGGAAGCAGGCCACGCACTTCTCCATGCCGCTCGCGTCGCGTTGCAGCACGTGGACGCCGCGGAACCGCTCCTCGAATCGCGGCGGCTCATCGGGATAGTTATCCGTCACCGTGGGCGACATCATCTCGCGGAAGGTGACACCCATGCCTTTGAAAATGGCTGCCGCGGTACCCAGAACGTCGATCTTATCGCCCATGGAGGTTGCTTCCATTCTACCGCCGCCGGCTAAAGATCCTTCAACAGTTGCTGCGCGGCGACCAGCAGCGGGTCCCAAACCGGAGCGAACGGCGGCGAGTAGGGCAGGTCGAGTTGTTCGAATTCGTCCACTCGCATGCGACTGGCCAGCGCCGTGGCAATCACGCCAATGCGGCCGGCGGCGCCCTCCTCGCCGATCACGGAGCCGCCTACGACGCGGCGGGAGGCGCGATCGGCCACCAGTTCGACGGTGGTCCGGGTGCCCTGAAAGTAACGCGGACGGGCGAGGGCTTCGATGCGCGCGGCCACCGGCGAGAAGCCCTCCGCGCGCGCCTGCTCGACCGAAAACCCGGCGGAGGCAAACGCCATTCCGAAAATGTCGACGATGGAGGTCCCGACGATTCCCGCGAAGCGTTCCCGGCCGCCGGCTGCGTTGGCGCCGGCCACCCGTCCGCATTTGTTGGCGGTGGTGCCGAGCGGGATGTAGGCGGGCCGGCCGCTCACCAGGTGGTTCACCTCGGCGCAATCGCCGGCCGCGAAAACCCCGCGCAGGTTGGTCTCCATGCGGTCGTCGGTGCCGATGGCTCCGGAGCGGCCGAGGTGGATCCCCGCGCCGGCGGCCAGTTCGGCGTTGGGCCGGAACCCGGCGGCCACCACCACCATGTCGCAGGGGACGCCATCGACGCTGCCCGCCTCGACGATGCCGGCCGAGGTGTCCAGGCGCACCTCCACGCCGTGCTTCTCCAGTTGTCGCCGCACCGAAGCCGTGAAGGCGGCGTCGGCGCGCAGCAGCAGGTGCGCGGATCGCTCCAGCAGGGTCACTTCCAGGCCGTTGCGGCGTAGCGCATCGGCGGCCTCCACTCCGATGTAACCGCCGCCAACCACCACGGCGCGCCGGGGCGACCGCTCGCGCAGGAACGCGCGCAGCCGCACGCCGTCATCGAGCGTGTGCAGCGTGAAGACGTGCGGCTGGCCGGCTCCCTGGATTCCCGCTGTATCGCAGCGCGCCCCGGTGGCGATCACCAGCTTGTCGTAAGCCACGCGCTCGCCGCCCTCCAGCGTGACTTCGCGCCGGGGGTGGGAGATAGCGGCCGCGCGCGCCCCGGTGCGCACGTCGATGTGGCGCTCCTTGCGGAAGTACTCGGGGGTGTGGACCACCAGATCGCCCGGCTCGCGCACGCGCCCTTCCACGAAATACGGGAGCCCGCATGCTCCGTAGGAGACGGCCGGGCCCTGCTCCAGAACGACGATCTCCAGCCGCGGATCGAGGCGTCGCGCGCGCGCGGCCGCGCTCAATCCGGCGGCGACCCCTCCGATGACCACCAGCGGCATCGGCGGCTATTCCTCGTCCTTCAATTCCTGAACGAAGTTCAGGATATCGAAGGTCTTGATCTTGCGGCCTGCGTAGAAGCTGTTGACGGCATCCTGCTCGTCGGTGAAGATTTCGAAGACGGTTGCCAGCTTGGTCATCACCAGCAGTTCGATGTTACGCCGGCTGAGATTGACCAGCTTTACGTTGCCCTGGATCTTGCGCAGGCTGGTGGCGCAAATCACCAGCGCGCCCAGGCCGGTGCTGTCGATGTAGTCGACGTCCTTGAGGTTGAAGACCAGGTTGGAGGTGCCCGAGGCGGTCAACGCCGCGATCCGTTCCCGCAGGGCGCCGGCTTCCGGACCCACGGTGATGCGGCCTTTCAGATCCAGAATGACAACGCCTTCGTGTTCCCGCTGTTGGATGTCTAGAGCCATGGGTTTTGGGCCTCAGACCCGTGTCCTCATTCCCAGGGGGAGCCTGGACATGCCGCGATTATGACACAGCGCGCGCGGGCGCCGCCACCGGTGGCTGGTACCGGCTACACTAGTGCGAAGAGTGAACATCGCCGGCAAAGGCGGACTCGTGTGGAGGTAGCGAAGTAAGTGCCCTCGCGTTTCGGTTGGGAGAGAGTCTCGGCCAGGTTGTGGACCTGCGACGCCGGTTACGTCGAGAAGAAAGAGAAAGAGGACGTGTGGACGGCCAACGTCTACCGCAACGTGCGCGCCGGGATGAGCTGGATCGAAAGCAAAAAGGGATACGACACCCCGCAGGCAGCCATGGCGTGGGTGGAGAACCACGCCGAGACGTAGGGGGCGCCGGGCCTATACTGAATCGCCCTTCCAGACGTGCCTGCCGTCGGGGTAGTACGCCACGCCGCCCTGCTCGGTGGCGAGCAGCCAGCCGCCGGGCACCCTGGCCCGCGACAGCCCCTTGACGTTCGAGGACAGCGCCTCGAACTGCAACTTGACAGGTTCCGGCTCGGACGCGGCGGCGCGCTCCGGAGCCGCCGGCTTCTCCTCCTTCGCCCCGCCGCCCGCCACCGCCGACTGAAAGGCCTCGCGCGGGCAGGTATAGAGCTCGGTCAGGTAGCTGAACACCATCATGTCGCGGTCGGCGCGCACGTCTTCGATGATGGCGCCGAACGGAACGGTGACCTCCGGCTCCGACAAGGGAGTCAGCGTGCGGTGGTGGAGCTTCTTGGCGAAGATCGACTTGTTCAACGATTGTTTGGGCAACGGAATGTCTCCGAAGCTCCTGTATACACGGTTGCGGGCAGAATAGCAACCGCTCCGCGCCCGTGCGGCACCGCGCCTGCGGGGCTGAAAGGAATCCGCAGGCGGCGGCATTCATGGGTGACGCCGGCGGCCGCTGCGGGAACAATCGAGCGGCCCCCGGAGTCAGAGAAGCAGGAACGAATCATGAACCTCCACCGGAACTTCCGTAATTCGCTCAGACCGTGGTTACTGGCTGCCGCCCTGTCATTTCTCGTCTCCATGGGGATGGTGATGTCCTTCCAGAGTCCACCGGCCGATGCCAGTGCGGTCGCCGTCACTTACCTGGGTGGCACGCTGCAGGCGACCATTCCCTTCCGGGCGCTCCACGCGGGCGCGGGTCAACTAACTATAGACGTCCTCAACCCGGAGGACGAAGTGCTGGGCCACGTGGAACGGCGCGTGACGGTGAGCAGCGCGGCAGGGGTGTGGCGGGACCAGATCAGGCTGGCCAAGCCACTGGCCCTCGATGACCTGGTGTGGCATCGCCTGCGCTACCGCTTCGTGTACAGCGATGCACGAGAGGCTGCGATCGAGGGGACGGAGTCCATCTCCGAGATTCTGCGGACGCCGGTGGTCCATGTGCTCGGCCAGCAGTCCTACCTGGCGGGCGGACAGGCGGCGGTGCGGGTGATCGTCACCGATTCGAAGAATGGGGCCCTCGCCGAGGGTGGCTCGCTGCGCATCACGCTGGCCGATTCCGGGCAATCGCCACGCACGCTCTTCAGTGGACGGCTGAACCGGCGCGGCACCGCCGAGGCGCAGTTCCGCTTCCCGGCCGGCGTGGTGGGCACCCACCAGTTGCGGTATGTGGTGGACACGCCGCTGGGATCGGCCGAGTTCACCGGGCAGGTGCGGCTGGATGACAAGGTTTCGATCCTGTTGACCACCGAAAAGCCCCTCTATCAACCGGGGCAGACCATACACGCCCGCGCCCTGGCACTGGACCGCGCGAATCATCAGGCCGCCACCGGCCGCAAGCTGACCTTCGAAGTGGAGGATTCGCGCGGCAACAAAGTCTTCAAGAAAGCTACCGCGACCGACGCGTATGGCATCGCCTCGGCGGAGTTCGGACTGGCGGACGAAGTCAATCGGGGCACGTACCATCTGCGCGCGCTGATTGACGCGACCAGCACCTCGGAGCTGGCCCTGAACGTGGAGCGATATGTGCTCCCCAAATTCAAAGTGGCGGTGGAGTTCTCGGGCAACGGGAGCGAGGCTAGGCACGGCTACCGGCCCGGCGATCGTGTAACCGGAACGGTTCGCGCCAATTACTTCTTCGGGAAGCCGGTGGAATCGGGCGAGGTGGCGGTGAAGGCCCTGGGCATGGACGTGGCGCTCTTCGAAGCCGCGTCGGCCGCGGGGAAGACCGATGGCGAGGGCGCGTGGAAATTCGACCTGCCGCTGCCCGCGCATTTCGCCGGACGGCCGTTGAGCCAGGGCGCGGCGCGCGTGCTGGTGGAAGCCACGGTGAAGGACGCGGCGGGCCACTCGGAATCGCGCGGCGAGCCGATCACGGTGAGCGAATCGCCGCTGATCGTCGCCGCGGTGCCCGAAGGCGGCACGCTGATTCCTGGGATCGAAAACCAGGTGTTCATTCTGGTGTCGTACGCCGATGGCAAGCCGGCGGTGGCCTCCGTGCACGTCCGCGCGCAGGGGAACCAGGATCAGACCGTCGAGACGGATGCGGGCGGGGTGGCCGTGGCGCGGCTCACCGCTGCCCGCGACACCACCTCACTGCGCGTGGAGGCCGCCGACCAGCAGAACAACAAGGTGGCGGCCACCCTCCCGTTGCAGATTCGCTCGGGCGAGGACCAAATCCTGCTGCGCACCGGGCGCGCCGTGTACCGCAGCGGCGAGCGGATTTCCCTGCGCGTGTTCTCCACCAAACGGACCGGCACGGCCTATGTGGACGTGGTGCGGGAAGGGCAGACCGTGGTGACGCGCGACCTGGACATCGTGGGCGGGCAGGCGGAGCTGGATCTGACCGCGTCGCCGGACATGGCGGGCACGCTGGATATCGACGCCTACCTGTTCGGCCGCGACGCGCGGCCGGTGGCCGACCACCGGCTGGTGTTCGTGCATCCGGCCGACGATTTGAAAATTGAAGCCTCCACCGATGCTGCCCTCTACAAGCCCGGCGGCGAGGCGCGCGTCAATTTCCGCGTGACCAACTCGCGCGGCGAAGGCGTGCAGGCGGCGCTGGGTCTGCAGGTGGTGGACGAGGCGGTCTTCGCGCTGGCGGAGAAGCAGCCGGGATTCGCCAAGGTCTTCTTCTACCTGGAGCAGGAGGCCATGAAGCCGCGCTACGAAATTCACTCGATCGGCATGCCGGAGGTGGCGGAGTCTGTGCCCGAGGCCCAGGTGGAGCAGCACGACCGCGCCGCGCGGGCGCTGCTGGCGGCGACCGAGATGCTGCACACCAATAAGTTCCAGACCGAGTTCGGGCGCCCCGTGCCGGCGGCCAGGCAGTGGGAATACATGCAGCGCTACCGCACGCGCTTCCAGGCGCAGGCGCGGGATTTGGCCGCCAGGGTGGTGCCTGCCGGTGAGGCGGGCCGCGACGCCTGGGGCACTCCGATCCAGGTGTGGCACTCACCGAACTCGACAAGTTACAAAGTGGGGAGCGCCGGGCCGGATCGACGGTGGAACACCGAAGACGACCTCTACGCGTATCTCCAGATTCTCACGCGGAAAATCGTCGGCCGCCCGACGACGGGCGAAAGCGCCATCGAGGTCAACCTCGAGCACGACCGCGGGCCGTACAACGGGCGCGCGGAAATCACGGGCACGATAGTAGACCAGGCTGGTGCGGCGATGGAAGCCGCCACCCTCAACGTGCGCCAGATCTCGACCGGAAAATGGCGCGCGGTGAGCGCCAGGGCCGATGGCCAGTTCACGCTGCCGGCGCTCCCGCTAGGCGATTACGAGGTTCACGCGGATTACGGAGCGGAGCGGCTTGAGAAGAGGATCACTCTGGCGGAGCGCGACCGCGCGGTGCTTTCGGTGTATTTCCGCCACCAACCGGCGGCGACGGTGGTGAACGGCGTGGAGACGCTTTCGGTCGAGGCCCCCGCGTCCAGAATGGTGCTCGGCGGCGCGGTAGGTGGTGTTCCAGGCGGCGTAATGGGCGGAGTCATGGCTGCGCCCATGGCCATGGCGGCACCGATTCCCCGCCAGTTCGATGCCGGCCGCCTGATGGCCCCCCCGCCCCCGCCCATGCGCAAGGCCGTCGCAATGATCGACGAGGAGAAGCTCAGCGGCTCGGACGCCGCGGCTCCTACTGCCCGCGTGCGCTCCTATTTCCCCGAGGCGCTCTACATCAACCCCGAAATCCTCACCGACGGCCGCGGTAACGCCAGCATCTCGATTCCGCTGGCCGATTCCATCACCACCTGGCGCATGGCCATGATGGCCTCGACGGCGCGCGGCGCGCTCGGGAGCGGCGCCGCCAGCCTCAAGGTGTTCCAGGATTTCTTCGTCGATCTCGACCTGCCCGTCACGCTCACCCAGGGCGACCGCGTGTCGATTCCCGTGGCGGCGTACAACTACTCCGGCGCGGCCGGCGATGTCAGCCTGCAACTGGAAGCCGCCGACTGGTACCGTCTGGTGGACGACGTAGCGGCTAAGAGCCTCGCGGTGGAAGCCGGGCGCGTGGGCGGATCGCAGTTCACGCTGGAAGCCACGCGCATCGGCAGGTTCAAACTCACGCTGTCGGCGAGCATGGGCGGCGGCGCGCGGCGCGCCGACATCGTGGTCCGCGAAATCGAGGTGGTGCCCAACGGCCGGGAGCAGACCCAGGTTTTCAATGGCCGCCTGGAGACCAACGCGGCGCATGCGGTGCAGTTCCCGGCCGCGGCCATTCCCGACTCGAGCGCCATCCTGGTGCGGCTCTACCCCGGGCCGCTGAGCCAGGTGATCGAGGGCATGGACAGCATTTTGAGCATGCCAGGAGGCTGCTTCGAGCAGACGTCCTCCAGCACGTATCCGAACGTGCTGGCGCTCGATTACATGAAGCGCACCAAGAAACTGACGCCGGAGGTTCACGCCAAGGCCGAGGGCTTCATCGCCAACGGCTATCAGCGGCTACTGACTTTCGAAGTGCCGGGCGGCGGTTTCTCGTGGTTCGGCGACGCGCCCGCCAACAAGATTCTCACGGCCTACGGGTTGATGGAGTTCGGCGACATGGCGAAGGTCTACGATGTGGACCCGCGGCTGGTCCAGCGCACCCAGCAGTGGCTGGCCGCGCAGCAGCAGGCGGATGGAAGCTGGAAGCCCGACACCTACTTCATCAACGAAGGCGCCACCAACCGCTATAACTCGAACGTGCTGCGCATTACGGCGTACCTGGCCTGGGCGCTGGAGAACACCGGCTACCAGG
>Ga0265323_10000518_pt1 | contig 21450 bp, 20 predicted proteins | sample 41225metaG_FD_193580 | JGI IMG/M metagenome (GOLD analysis project Ga0265323, IMG submission 193580) | Rhizosphere microbial communities from Carex aquatilis grown in University of Washington, Seatle, WA, United States - 4-12-25 metaG | ecosystem: Host-associated > Plants > Roots > Rhizosphere...
ATGCCAAGACATGCCCACAGTCTGCGCCAAACTCTAAACTGTCCGCGATGTCTTGGCCTCGCACTGTCCACGATGTCTTGTCACCGTGCCGGACACCCGCGCTCCGTTCCATTGGGGCAACACGCCCTCAAGTTGCGCCCTTTTCCTTCCGGCCAGGCAATCCCCGCTTGCCAATCCGGCCGGGTTTTCATTTCATGGGTCGGAAATTCACCCTGCAACCCGCGGCCGTCCGCCGGTTCGGGAATGGCACGATGCAAAACATACTGACGTTCATGCGCAAGGTGCGGGTGGCCCTGACCCCGCGCAACTGGCTGCTCAAATCGCAACTGGCAAATGGCGCCATCGTTTGCGGACAAAACCGTCCGGGGTTTGGCGGACGCGGCGTTTACATTTTCCGCGATGCGCTGGAGCCGGAATTCGAACACGTCGAAAAATTTCTGGATCCCGCAGGCGTGTTTCTGGATGTTGGCGCGAACACGGGCATTTATTCGCTCAAGGCGGCGAAATTCCTCGGCAGGCAGGGCGGCATCGTCATTGCGGTGGAACCGTTTCCGGACATGCTGGCCACCTTGAACCACAACATCCGGTTGAACGGTTTCACCAATGTGCGTCTGCGGAGCTTCTGCTTGGGTGAGAAAACCGGGCCGGCGGACCTTTGGATGAACTTCCGGCGGCCCGCCTCGTTCAGCCTCGTCCGCCGCGATGAAACGGCGGCCGGCCTGTCCACCTTGATCGTGACGCTCGACGACGTTTTCCCGTGGGAGAATTTGAACCGGCTGGACTATGTTAAAATTGATGTTGAAGGCGCGGAACAACAGGTGCTGGCCGGTGGGAGAAAAACCATCGCGCAATACCGGCCCATCGTCCAGATGGAAGTCAACATCAGCGACGCCCGGTTGAACCTGCCGGACTATACCGTGCTCCAGGCTCCCGACAGTCCGAACAAGGTCTGCATTCCGAACGAAAGTCCAAAAGTCGAAGTGGCGGGACAACTGGGTTGGAACCGGATCAGTTAGCCCGATCCAACGGCCGGCTGGGGACGGATCATAATTGATTGATCAAACCGGATTTGTTACAAGTTATCATGCGTCAGATTCTTTTAAAACTGAGCCGCGCCATTTTCCACTGGCCACCCCTTCCCGCTTCAGTTCAGGAGAAGCAATCGCTGATCATCCGCTTTGGCTGCCAGCGGGGATTAAAAAACTTCATCGAAACAGGCACCTTCCAGGGAGACATGGTGGAGGCACAACGAAAAAACTTTCACAAGCTTGTCACCATCGAACTGGACGACGCGCTTTACGAGGCGGCCAAACGCCGTTTCGCGGGTCACACCCATGTTCAGGTGCTTCATGGTGACAGTGGCACCCTGCTTCCCGAAGCCATCCGCCTGACCGAAGGGCCGGCCATTTATTGGCTGGATGCCCATTATTCAAGGGGGATTACGGCTGGGGGAGACCGGGAAGCCCCAATTTTGAAAGAACTCTCCATCATTGCCGCACAGGGTCAGCCAAATGACGCAATTTTGATTGATGATGCGAGGCTCTTTGGCATGCGGTTGGGATATCCCCGGCTGGCAATGGTCCGTAAATTTGCCGCCCGGAAATGGCCCGCCCACTCCTTCCGTGTCGAGTCGGATGTGATTTGCATCATTCCGCCCTGATGTTTGAATGACTGCGGAGCGGGAATTATCAGACGCCGGAACGTCAAAGAGGTCTTTAATTCAAATTCGCGTGGACAAATCCCGGCCGGATTGCGCGGGCGCGGCGAGTGCCTGATGATAAAATGACTGCATGGTCTCGTTGACCTGGCGCATCGTGAAATTCCGTTTAACGTGTTCACGGGCCTTCGCGGACATCGCGGCCAGCAGCGGGCGGTCACGGTTGATTTTTTCCAAAAAAGCGGCCATCACCATGACGGCTTCGGTCGGGGTTGTGGCAGGGGCGGCGCAACCGGTTTCCGGCGTGATTTGCGAGGCGGGCCCGCCGATGTCGAGGCAGGCCACCGGCCGGCCCGCCGCCATCGCTTCCAGGCACACGTTGCCGAAGCCCTCGTGCAACGCCGGGTGCAGGAGCACGTGCGACTGGCCGAGTTTTTGCAGGACGTCGTTGTAAGTGGGCATGATGCCGAGGAATTTGACCCGTGCTGCCATGCCGGTTTGCGCGGCGGCCTTTTCGAGTTCCTTGCGAAAGGGACCATCATTGATGAGCCAGAGTTCGGCTTCCGGGTCCGATGCGGCAAATCGCGCAAAGGCCCGGATAGCCAGATGAAATCCCTTCCAATGGACGTGACGTCCGATACAAATGGCGCGGAACGGTCCCGGCGGCGGATCCGGCAACCGCCCGAACAGCGCCAGGTCTTCATCGGTCAGGGCCATCTGCGGCATCTGTTCCACGCGGCGGACGCCGAGCCTCCGCAACGCCTCGCAGCTCTCATGCGTGACCCCGATGCCAATGGTGGCAGCGCGGACGGTGTCGCGCAGCGACCGGCTATGGCGGAAAAAATTTCGCGCGCCGTTCCGGGTTGCTTCGATCAACCGGTAGCGCGGCGGCAGTTCGGAAACAAACGACGGCGGCGGCGTTTCCGCCGCCCCCACCGGCCCCCAGATGAAGGGAATGCCCAGTGTCCTGACGCCGCAGGGAGACCAGTAGCGTCCGAAGGTCACATGATGCACAAGGTCAAAGCGGATGTGCCGATGAAGTTCCCGGGCAAACCGGACGAGTTTTTCCTGCCACAAATGATAATATACCGCGTCCAACATCCCCCGGGCACGAATGGTTTTAACCAGCAGTGAAGGCATGCCCAGATACACTGGATGAAACCCCGGCATGGGATGTTCCGCGAGATGTTTCCGGATGAGGCCGGCTTGGTGCTCCTCCTCAATCACCGCCCAGACCTCGTGCTGGTTGCGCAGGGCTTCATTGATGGCACGCCAGGCATTGCCGGGTTCGGAAGTTTTGCAAGGGTAGCAAGAGTAGGTTGAAAGCAACAGTTTCATCGCGGTGTGCCAAGCGGGCAAGGTAGGGACGGAACAAGTCCAGTCAAGTTAATCACGTCACCGCCGGTTCCACCAGATCATGGTCGGTCGAGGCACGTCAAAGATCACGCGTTGGTCCGGGCTGGACAGCGTGTAAATGGTATAACTCGTCGGTTTCAACGAAAAATGTCCCGCGGCCAGCCGGGCCAGGCGGTAATACAAAATCCACAGCGGCCGGGACGCCCGCACCCAGCCGGGAATCATCGCGGCGGTCTCCTTTGTTTCACGGATGGCGTTCGGTTTCAAATTCATGTTCTCCCCGGTGTCCGTAAAGATGGATGTGTACGAATCGCACACGGCCATCGGCACCCGGTTTTGCATCAGGGCGCGCACCCAGTGGAAATCGCCCAGGTCCCGCCACCGGGTATCAAAGAAAATCCCGCGCTCATGGATGACCCGGCGGCGGACGAAGATGCCCGACGTCAGCGCCAGGAAACGAAACCACATGTGTTGCGGGTGCGGCATCAGCGAGGGCCGGTGGCAGAGGTATTTTCCCTCGCCGTCGGTGACGATGCTGCCGGCGAGCGCGACTTCGGTTTCTGGATGCGCTGCAAAAAAGTCCTGCACCATCTTGAGCGCGCCGGGCAGGTATTGTTCGTCGCAGTTCAGATAGGCCAGGATGTCTCCGGTCGCGCGCCGGTAGCCACGGTTGACGGCATCATACATGCCCCCATCCTTTTCGATAAACGCCTTCACCCGCGGGTCGCGCGGCAGCCAGTCCTGGGTGCCGTCGTCGGAACAGGAGTCCTGCACGATATGTTCAAACTCAACGCCCTGCTGGTCGGCCACGGACGCAATGCACAGCTTGAGCCAGTTTGAATTGCGAAAGCTCGGCGTGATGATGGAAAATTGCATGGGAGGGCTGCCCGGCACCGGCTAAAGATTCTGGCGGCGGATTTTAATCTGGATGGCCCCCGGAATGGCACGATGGCTGACCAGGACCAGGTAACCTCCGCCGCCGGCGCCCGACAGTTTCCATCCCAAAGCTTTTCCAGCGTATTGTTTGATGGCGGACCGGACGTTGGCGTCCATCATCCTGGGAAAAATGCTGATTTGCGCCTCGAAGGAAGCCCGCACCTGCCGTCCGAATTCATTTTCGTCCCGCGACAGAATGGCCCGCCAGCAGCCATCCGCCGCCGCGGCAAGGGTGCGGACGCGCGCGGGCGTGACCCGTGTGTCCTGGCGAACCCGGAAATCGGACTTGCGGGGGCCCAGGGTGACCAGATGGAGACGCGCTTCGATCCAGCGCAGGGTCTCTTCGTCGTTCACCGGGGTGATCTTGGCGGGCCAGTATTCACCGCTGTAGTCCAGGCGGTTCAATCCCGGATAAACGATGCCGATGGAATCCTGCGAGCCGGAAAATTCCCGGGTCCCGGGCGGGTTCTCGTAGGAAAAAAGCACCCGGGCCGTTTTCTCGATGTCCCCGCCGGGAAGATCGGTCTGCCACAATTCGATGGCTCTCCGCCGCGAACTGGAAGCCATGCCGCTGCGTTCGTTGAACTCCATCGTGGGTTCGACCGAAATGGTCAGCACCGGGCCGGCTCCGTGTTTGGACACAAACGCCTGGTCCAGCCAGCCGCCCGCCAGGTCCAGACGATAGGGAATCCGGCATTCCTTCCGCAAACTGGTGGTGGACCGGGCCGGGAGATGCGCCCGGGGATCGCGCTTGAGGACGACATACCGGATGCCCAGCCGCTCGCACAATTGCGCCTTGGCCGGGGTATTCCCGTCTTCGTTCACCAGGAAAACATCGGGCGAAACCCGCTTCAGCTCCTTCAGGAAATCCATAATGCCTGAACCGCTGTTGATGTAGCACGCCTTCACGTGCCGCAATGCTTCCAGCATGTACTTGCGCTCCGCCTGGGTGTTGACCGGGTAACGGCCCTTCAACTCCTTGACGGTCCGATCCGAGCCGATGCCCACATGCACTTCGCCATAGTCCGCCGCTTCTTCGAAAAAACGGACGTGCCCGCTGTGCAGCATGTCGAAACAGCCGCTGACAAAAACTTTCTTTTTTGGCATAACAACCCCGGATTCAGCCCGGGGAAAAACCGTGCGGTTCAAATCGTTTCCCGCGGACAATGCCGTCATCGGGCAAGGCATGATAAATCCCTTCCCCCAGTCGCAACCAGTAAATTATTTCCGGTCTGCCCCGATGGTTTTGCCCGCCGCGGCCGGGTTCGACGTTTGCGGGCAACCTGGAGTTGAAGTTTCATTTTCGCATGGCACCAGCGCCCCGGTCATCTTCGGTTCCGCCATAAGGCGGTGGGTTTGAGCGCGTCAAACTGGACCCGCTTTTCCGGGGTTTGCAACGTGTAGATGGAGTAGCTGGCGGGCTTCAAGAAAAAATGGCCGGCAGCCAGGCGCCGCAGATGATGATGTGCGACCCACGCCGACCTCGAGGCGCGCACCCAGTCTGGCGGCATGGCCAGGGTTTCCCGGGATTCCTCGATGGCGGCGGGACTGAGACACAGGTTGTCACCGGTGTCGGTAAAAACCGAGGTGAAGGAATCACAGACCGCCATCGGCACTTTGTTTTTCATCATAGCCACCACCCAATGCAGATCGCCAACCACCCGCCAATGGGTGTCAAAGAAAATCCCGCGTTCATGGATGACCCGACGGCGGATGAACATCGAACTGGTGAGCACGGGAAAACGAAACCAGATGCCTTGCGGATGCGGTACCAGTGAATGACGGTGGCAGATGTATTTTCCCTCGCCGTCGGTGACGATGCTGCCGGCGAGCGCGACTTCGGTTTCTGGATGCGCTGCAAAAAAGTCCTGCACCATCTTGAGCGCGCCGGGCAGGTATTGTTCGTCACAATTGAGATAGGCGAGAATGTCGCCGGTCGCGCGCCGGTAGCCACGGTTGACGGCATCATACATGCCCCCATCCTTTTCGATGAATGCCTTCACGCGGCGGTCGTGCGGCAGCCAGTCCTGCGTGCCGTCGTCCGAACAGGAATCCTGCACGATGTGTTCGAGTTCAACCCCCTGCTGGTCGGCGACGGAGGCGATGCAGAGCTTGAGCCAGTTTGAATTGCGGAAGCTCGGCGTGACGATGGAGAATTTCATGTCAGGTCTTGCCTTAGTCCTGGGCTCCGACGGCCGTAGTCGGCAGCGGTTTGCCATGTTTGTCGAGCCAGGACGCCAGTTCCCGCTGGCCGGTTATTTCGCCGCGAAGAATGGCCAGAATCAAATCGTGAGTCACAACGGTGTTGAATTGTGGCGAATAGGTGATGGGGTCGGTTGCTCCGGGCGGTTTGACGATAAATGGCACACGCATGTCATAGCTGCCGAATAAACCACCCCCCAACGCGTGGTCGGTGCTGACGATCAGCCAGGTTTTATCCCATTGCCCCGAGGTTTCCATGGCGCGGCGGATCTGGCCCAGTTCCTTGTCAGCCAATGCCAGGTTTCTAAGGTAGCCGACAGATTTGGGCATGCCCCAAAAGGTGAATTGATCCTTTCCCGGCAGATAAACGCCGGGCGTATGCGGTGGCGGCAGATGCAGCAAGGTTAAACCGTAAACCTTGTTGGTTGCCAGCGAAAGTGATTCCCGCAAACTGTCCTGGCAAACGCTGATGAAAATCCGACGGATATGCCATGCCCAGGGTATGCAGCCGATCTCCCGCCGCATTGCACTCGAAATCGTTTTTGCGCGTGCGGGCTCAAACAGCGGGAAGGGATACCAGGCGCAATAATTCAATCCTTTGCCCAGGATGCGATCATAAGGATGATACCAGCCGACGAGGGCGGTGTTCGCGCCCAGCGCCCGCGCTTCAGCGAATACGGACGGCAGTTTCTGCCAGGTGGTGTCGGTCCCCGTGTCGGCGAGCCGAATATTCAAATCCGAGGCATTGGCTATGCCAAAGCCCGAAATCCGCTGGCCCGAAATCAGTGCCGGCATCGAGCTGATGGTGCTGTTGTGGGGCGAACAGGCATTGGTGCAGAACAGCGATTCGCCGCGCAGCCGGTCGAATTCCGGGAGTTGCACACCGGCCGGCCGGTTTTCAAATGCCATGCGGTAATCCGTGCAATCAAAAATAATCCAAAGCACGCGCGGCTGGCTCTCGCGAACCGGCGCCGGCGGCGGTAAAACCGGCTCATAGTCCGCCTGTTTCAAGTGCATCACGCCGAACAACAACAACCCGATTTTTGCCAGCGTCAATAACGCCAGCGGCGAGAGGATCACCACCAACCCGGCGGCAACCCTGGCCGCCCGCCGGTGTTGCCAGACCACCAGGGCCAGCAAAATCACCGAGCAAAACATCACCACCGGCCGCTGGAGAAACGCCACGACCTGAAAGTCCGAAATATGATAGATCTGGTGGCGGACAAAATCCACGGGGACCAACAGCAACCCCAAAAAGGCCAGGTGCAAGGCAAAATGCAACCGGCGATTCTGAAAACGCCGCCACACCCGCATCCCCAGCCACACCACAACCGACAGCCAGAAGATGTTTATCAGGAGGGCCAAGGTTGACGACGTCCGGATCGGCAGTTTGTTGAAATAGCCCTTGTCCGTGTCATACAGGATCGTGAACCATGCATTGGCAAAACACAGGTTCGCCAGCGACACGGCCACGATGCCGTCCTTGATTTTGTGTTTCAGAGGCTGCGGCAAACGGACGGTGCCCTCGTAATGCTCCGCCGGAGGCGCGGTTGGCGTGGGCGCGCTCAAGGTCCATCGCCCTTTCGCTTCAGGCAATACATCCGGCGCTGCGTGCCCGGCAGCGCGAGCGACCGGACAATTTCAAAATACGGCGCGCAGGCCTGTTCAAACATTTTCACATCCAATGCGGCGTGCAAATGTTCGCGCCCGCGCGTCAGGCGCCGGAACATTTCATCTTTGGGTTCAACCAGCTCAATCACAAGTAACGACTTGGTTACGTCATAAGCCAGCCGCAGAATTTCTTCAAGCGGAATCCGTTCGGTCACCAGCAAATGGTGGATCAGCGCCAGCATCAGCACGCCGTCAAACACACCCGTCGCGCGGTCGAGAAACGACGGGCACTCGCCGTTCCGCCAGCCGAGCGCCGGGCTGGGCCGCGCCAGATTCAAGGCCAGCGGCAGAATGTTCAATTTATGTTCGCGCGCCCGCCGCCAGATCGCGCCGGCGCACGTCGCATCCAGGTCAACGGCCACCACCGCCGCGCCCGCCTGCGCCGCCAGCGCGCTGAAATGGCCGGTGTTCGCGCCGGCGTCCAGCACGCGCGCCGGTTGGAACTCGCGCAGCGCCTCGCCCACAAATGTTTCCTTGGCGGCAAACGCCGGGTCGTCGTAACTGTGCGTGGCCATGTAATCCGACCAGGCCGATTGGTTTTGCGCGGCCGGCCGGAGCGAGTCCAGCGTTCGTTCCAGGCGTTTGAAAAGTGATTCGAGGATGAAGCGCGCCTTTTCCGGGTTCGCCAGCAAATGCGGCCGGTAAATCCTTTGGTCGTCCGGATCGGCCCGGCGCGAGAGCCAGGTGGGAATTGAAACCAGCGACAGCGTCCGCGGTTTGAACCGTTCCAGCGGCCCGCACCAGCGATACATTTCCTCCGGCTCCAGCCCGTCGCGGTGCGTCAGGAAAATGTCCGCCGGCGACAGGTTCCAGCGCCGGTGGGCCATCAACGGCAGAAGAAACGTGCGGACAAATTGCGCGTGCGGTTTCCAAATCGGGTCGCCCGGGTCGCGGCGCTCGAACGACAGCGCGTCAATGAACACCGGCTCGCTGCCGCGAAATAAAATATTATGCGGCGTGGCGTCCTTCAGGCCGAACCCGTCCGCGAGCGCGGCCCGGGCGAGTTCGAGCGTCAAACGGCCGGCGTCCCAGAGCATTTCGGCCGGCCATTCGTGCGGACAGCTCGGAAACGGAATGCGCTCATGCTCAAAGACCGCGCCGCCGGGCTGCGCGTTGAAAACCGGCTGCAACTCCGGCGCGGCGCGAAGCGCGGCGGTTTCATCTTCGTTCAGGCGGCGGGTGGAGACAAATTTCTTCCCGGCGATGAACTGGCGCGCGCCATTGGTTTGCAGGAAAGCTTCAAATTCAGGAATGGCGCCCGCGGTGACAAACCGCAACACCCGCTGGTTGAAGAGACAACAGCAGCCCGCCGGATCGCGAAACGATGGTGCGGGTGCGGGCATCACTTGGCATCAATTTTGGCTTCCACGTTGGGCGGGGGAATTTCAACGCCGACCCCCGGCGGTTTGGGGCCGCGGTCAAACATTTTCCGAAACATTTCCATGATCCACCGGCGCGTTTTTTTCAGGTAGAACAGAATGCCGACCAACGCCGCGATGATGCTTTGCCAGAGCAACGCGCCTATTCCGGGATCTATGTAGGCCAAGAGCATATATGGCAAAAAACAAAAATAGACCTTTTAATGTTATTTTGCACCATTGTTGAAGTCAATGGCTTATTTTGCGCGAAATTTCTGCGCGATGGGAATGCGCCGGCCCATGCCGAAGGCGCGCGGCGACACTTTTAATCCCGGCGCGGCCTGGCGGCGTTTGTATTCGCTGAATGTAACCTTGTTGATCACGTCGTTGACCACCGCCGCGTCGAACCCCCGCCGGATGATTTCCTCCTTGCTCAAATGTTGCACGACGTAGGCATCCAGAATCTGGTCCAGCGTTTCGTAGGGCGGCAGCGAATCCTGATCCGTCTGGTTGGGCCGCAATTCGGCGCTCGGCGGTTTGGTGAGCGAAGCTTCGGGGATGATGATTCGCTCCCGATTCAGCCAGCGGGCGATTTTATAAACGTCCGTCTTGAAAACATCCGCAATCACCGCCAGCGCGCCGCACATGTCGCCGTAAAGCGTGCAGTAACCGACGGCCATTTCCGACTTGTTGCCGGTCGTCAGCACCAGCGCGCCAAATTTGTTCGACAGCGCCATCAGCGTGACGCCGCGCAGCCGCGACTGGACATTTTCCTCGGCCTCGTTGGGTTTGGTTCCGGCAAATGCTTTCGCCAACTGCTTTTCGACCGATTGAAAGGCGGGTTCAATCGGCAAAACCTCGTAACGGATGCCGAGATTTTTTGCGAGCGCCCCGGCGTCGCTCAAACTGCCGGCGCTTGAATAACGCGCGGGCATCGAAACCCCCAGCACCTGGTCCGCGCCGAGCGCCTCCGCCGCGAGCACGGCCACGAGCGCGGAGTCAATGCCGCCGGACAACCCGACAATCACCGATTTGAAACCGCATTTGTGAACGTAATCGCGGATGCCCAGCGATAATGCCGAAAACAAAAGCTCTTCGCGTAGCGGAAATGTCAACCCCCTCTCTCCGCCGGGCGGGGAGAGGGACGGGGCGAGGGGCGCTGAATTTGTTCCCAAATCCACCACAAAAACATCTTCTTGAAATCCTTTACCGAGCGCGATGACTTCGCCGCGGGCATCCAGCGCGATGCTGTGGCCGTCGAAAATCAATTCGTCATTCGCGCCGACGAGATTGACCTGTGCCAGCGGCACACGCTCGTCGTGCGCGACGCGTTGCAGCATGGCCAGCCGGGTTTTTTCCTTGCCGTCGTGCCACGGCGACGCGGCCAGGTTAAGAATGATGTCCGCGCCCTGCTTGATGAGTTCCTGGATCGGGTCGCGGCGATAAAGCCGTTCCGGCCAGAAATCCTCGTCGTTCCAGATGTCCTCGCAAATCGTGATGCCAAGCTTGCGGCCATTGAACTCGAAAGGGACGGCACTTTGGGCCGGCTCAAAATAGCGGTCTTCGTCAAAAACGTCATAGGTCGGGAGCAGGCTTTTGTGCGTGCGCCAGACAATTTTCCCGTCTAGCAACACGGCGGCGGAATTGCGACGGGCGCGTCCGGGACGCTCGGAATTTTCGTCAACATAACCAACGCACAGCGGTATGGAACCGATGCTTTTGGCGGTTTCGGCGAGGGCGGCAAGATTGGCGGCAACAAAATCGGCGCGCAGAAGCAGATCGCGCGGCGGATAGCCGCATAGAAACAATTCCGGCGCGAGAACAAATTCCGCGCCGAGCGCGCGGGCTTTTTCGCAACCGGCAATGAGCTTTTGCCGGTTCGTTACAAAGTCGCCGACGGTCGAGTTGAGCTGGAGCAGGCCGATTTTCAACAAAACCAGAATAGCCATCGCGTGTGGTTTTGCAACGCTTTACGGTGTTTCGATGCTGTGAATGGCGGCGGCCATGCCGGCGATGTGCCTTTCCCACGTGAAGCGATGGAGGAACAGTTCGCGCAGCGATTCGGCCAGTTCGCTCGAAGCGAGCCGCTCCAGCGCGTCGGCGATCTGTTGGGGTGATTTGGTATCCACCAGGCCATTGTAACCAGCCGGCAGAATCTCGGGAATCGTGCGCCAGCGGGTCGTAATGATGGGAAGTCCAAACGCCATCGCCTCCACAATGACCGCGCCGAAACTTTCCGCCGGAAAATAGGTTGGAAAACAAAACAGGTCGGCGGCGGCGAACGCCTGGGCCTTGCGTTCATCGGAGACGAAGCCAAGACATTCAACGACATTTTGAAGACCGCGCCGGACGATCAATTCCCGCAATTCTCTTTCTTCCCCGCTGGAGACGAATGCGCCAATCACGGTGAGCTGGAACCGAAACGGGGATTTCCCGGCGGCAAATTTTTCGTTGGCCAGCGCCACGCCTTCGACAGTGTCGAACACACCCTTCTCCCGGGTGCAATGCGCCAGATACAGCACGTTTACAATGCCGGCGGGGTCGTCCGCGCGGGCGGGGGCGCCGGCCAGAATGTTTTTCCGGGCGGCAACGCGCTCGCGCCGGCGCGGCAGGATGTTCTGCGCAAACTGCGGACACGGGTCGGGCACGCCGGCGCTGACGACGGCGATGCGCCGGGCGGTGAGTTTTTCGGCGTCGCGGCGGTTGAATTCCGAAAGCACGATGCTTAAATCGGCGTTTTTCATCAGCCGGTAGGTGAAACTACGGGCACGGATCTGCACGGCGGTTTCGAGCCATTTGGCCAGTCCGGCGGCATGCCAGTGAAAAATTATTTTTTTGAAAAACGGACGGCAGATGAGCATGACCAGCCAGTCGCGGTAAAGCGCGATCGGTTTGCCGGGCGCGGGCACATAATAAAAATTTGTCACGCCGTAACGAAACCGGCACCAGATGGCTTGCAGGCAGTAGAAAAGAATCAGAAGAATTTTGCCGCCGTGAAATTCGCCGATGTCCTGGATGTCCTTGGAAAAGCGGGCATTGACGTGATAGCACTCGATGCCAAAAGGGGTTGCCGAACCAGCGGTTGCCTTCCACTTCCATTTGCGCTGGTTGCCGCCGAAGCCGCGCAACATGCGCTGCACTCCATAACTCTGGCCGTGATAGGGCGGCGGCACGTGGGCAAAGACAAGCAGTTTCATGTGATTCAAATCGGGCTTCGGACTTGAATTTGAGCTAAAATCGGGACCGATGGAAGATTTTTTGCGCGTGGAAATGGAGTTCGGCTGGCGTTTTAATTTTCATCGCGTATCCTGCCTGGCGCGTAATTTGAATTCCCATGGCCATCGAACGAGTCAACGTCCTCGGCGCGGGCATCAGCGTCATCAATTTGCAGACGGCACTGGCGGCCATCGGCGACGCGGTGCGCGCGCGGCGCAAGGGTTATATTTGCGTGACGGGTGTGCATGGGGTGATGGAGGCGCAGGCAGATGCCGCGCTCCGGCGCATTCTGAATCAGGCTTTTCTCTGCACGCCGGACGGGATGCCGATGGTCTGGACGGGCTGGCTGCGCGGCCATCGCGAAATGAGCCGCGTCTATGGGCCCGACCTGATGCTCGAGGTCTGCGCCTGGAGTGAAACCAGCGGTTGCCGGCATTTTTTCTTCGGCGGCGCGCCGGGCGTGGCGGAACAATTGCGCGACAATTTGATGAAGCGGTTTCCGAATCTGCAGGTCGTGGGCTGTTACACGCCGCCGTTCCGTCCACTCAACGCGGAGGAGGAAAAACAATTGCAGGCAATGGTCCGGGCCGCGCCGCCGGACATTTTATGGGTCGGCCTGAGCACGCCGAAACAGGAAAAATTCATGGCCGAATTTCTGCCGCGATTGGACGTGACGCTGATGATCGGCGTCGGCGCGGCATTTGATTTTCACAGCGGGCGCGTCAAACAGGCGCCGCGTTGGATGCAGCGGACCGGGCTGGAGTGGTTTTATCGCCTGTGCCAGGAACCGGGACGGCTGGCGCAGCGGTATATGCGGAACAATCCGCTGTTCGTGGTCAAAATTGCCGGGCAGCTTTGCGGGCTGAAAAAGTATCCCCTGGAATGAGGCCGGCGAATTTGTTTGAGCAAATTGACGCATTTGTTATCTTAAGTCTGGTACGGCATGCAAATGAACGCACATCCAATCAGTAAACAGCCCTTAAACCTCTGGCAGGATTCAGTGGACTGCTGGCGCCGGCTGCCGAACAAGCTTTTTTTCTTTTTGTTGCTGGCAGCCTGGCTGGCGCTGTTTCAATTTCTGGGCAATTCCATCCTGGGTTATATTCACACGTCATCGTTGTTTTCCTGGATGCATGAGGCATATCGGGTCGGCGGGTCAGCCAACGATGACGCCCACGGCAATTTCATCCCGTTTCTGGTCATCGGGCTGTTTTGGTGGAAGCGGAAGGAACTGCTGGCGTCGTCATTCAATATTTGGTGGCCGGGGCTGCTGATTCTCATCACGGGAATGGTGCTGCACATATTCGGTTATGTCCTGCAACAGCCGCGCATCTCCATCGTGGCGCTGTTCACCGGAATTTATGGTTTGATGGGGCTGGCGTGGGGGCGCGAATGGCTGCGGAAAAGTTTTTTCCCGTTCTTCCTTTTTGCCTTTTCGATTCCTTTGGGCGCTCAAGCCAAGTTCATTACTGTCCCGCTACAATTGCTGGTGAGCTGGCTGGTGGGGGGGGTGGCGCACGTTTTGGGCATCGGGGTGATGCAGGATGGGGTGCGGTTGATTGACCCCTCGGGCACTTACCAATATGAGGTGGCGGCGGCTTGCAGCGGCATGCGAAGTCTGATTGCGATCTTTTTGCTGGCCACGGCTTACGGGTTCTTTGTGTTCCGCTCCTCGTGGAAACGGCTTTTTTTGATGGCGCTGGCGTTGCCGCTCGCCGTTTTGGGAAATTTGACGCGGATGCTTTTCATCATCATTGCGGCGGAAATAGGCGGGCAGCAGTGGGGCAACTACGTTCATGAAAGCGGCATTTTCAGCCTCGTCCCGTATCTTCCGGCGATTATCGGACTGCTGGTGGTCGGGCGCCTGATGGAAAAGCGGTGGGGAACAGACGAGGCCGCCGGGCAGGTACATCCATGAAACATCAAAAATGGCTGATTCTTTTTGTCGTGCTCGTGTTGCTGGCGGGCACAGCCAGGGCCTTGATCTGGCTCAAGGGGCACCAACGGCTTGGCAAACCGGGCATCATAGCGACCTCCATTCCGGGAAGCACGATGATGAAGATTGATTTGCCGGAGCGCGTTCTCGACTTCACCTCCACCAACGTGCCGGAATCGGAAATTGAACTGAGTTATTTTCCAAAAGACACCAGTTATGCCCGGCGGCTCTATCAGACGCCCGATGGTTTTGGAATCAGTACCATCATTATTTTGATGGGCGCCGACCGCACCAGCATTCACCGGCCGGAATACTGTCTGCTGGGACAGGGCTGGCGCGTTGATAAAAAAACCAGGGTTATAATTCCAATCGACAGCGCGCCGCATTTTGAACTGCCGGTGATGAAATGGGTGATTAGCAAGACGTTTAAAACCCCCGATGGCGGGCAACAGGAAGCCAGCGGGATTTATGTGTTTTGGTTTGTCGCGGACAACGAGCAGACCACGGGCAATGTTCAACTCCAGTGTAATCTGGTAAAAGACCTTTTATTCACCGGAGTGTTGCAACGCTGGGCCTACATTTCGTATTTTTCCATTTGTGCGCCGGGCCAGGAAGACGCGGCGTTTGAGCGCATGGAAAAATTAATTGCCGCCTCGGTGCCGGAATATCAATTGCCTCCCATCAACCGTTGACGGTCAAAACATTTGAATTCACCCGCAATTTATCTGTCTATTCTAAATAACGCTTCACAATCAAAGTTAAAAAGTCATGCTGCGACGTGATCGTCAGATTCGAACGCAAATCCACCAGGTGGCGGATGCCTGTCTGTTCGCGGGGAGCTTATGGATTGCGTACGCGTTGCGCAACAACCCGCAAATCATCACGTGGCTGGACCTTGACCCGATTCCCGCCGATGTGCTGGGCAGTGTCGTCTGGCTTTACTTCATCTTGATTGTTGCCGCGCCGCTGATTCTTGAATCGCAGGGTTTTTACGACCGGCCCGCCCTTGGCCCGCGGCGGGACATTTTCTGGCCCCTCTTCAAAGGATGTCTCATCACGACCATCGGCCTGGTGCTGGTCATGTACACCCTCCACTTTATTTCGCCACGCGTCGTGATGATGTTTTTTGGCGCCGTCAGTTTCACCCTGGTCTATCTGAAGGAGGAACTGGTGCGGTGGGCTTTGCGCAGCAAGTTCGGCCAGTCCCAATACCAGCGCCGTTTCATCCTCATCGGCACGCGCGACGAAATCATGCGGCTCAAACGTGAACTCAGGGGAAAAATTGACGCCAGCGTCGAAGTGGTGGGCGAATTGAACCTCGGCGAAACCCCGGTGCAACAACTCGCGTACCTGCTCCACGAGCATTCCGTGAATGGCGTGCTCATCAGCGCGCGGCACACCTACTTCGAGCAGGTTGAAAATGCCATCAAAACCTGCGAACTTGAAGGCGTCGAGGCCTGGCTGGTTGCGGATTTTTTTGGAACGCAAATTTCCCGCGCCCGCTTCGACGAATTGCTCGGCCATCCATTGCTGGTTTTTCGCACGACGCCGGAAACCTCCTGGCCGGGCGTCGCCAAACAGATCATGGATTTTACCGGGGCGCTGTTTTTATTGATTGCCCTGTCGTGGTTGTTCGTCATTTTGGCCATCCTCGTCAAATTCACCTCGCCGGGTCCGGTTTTTTTCCGCCAGCAGCGCTCCGGCCTCAACGGCTCGCCCTTCACGCTTTACAAATTCCGCACCATGGTGACCAACGCCGAGCAGTTCAAACATGAGCTGGAGACCATGAATGAAATGAGCGGCCCGGTCTTCAAGGTCACCAACGACCCGCGCGTCACGCGGATGGGGAGATTCCTCCGCAAATACAGCCTCGATGAACTGCCGCAATTGTTCAATGTGCTCCGCACCGAGATGAGCCTGGTGGGTCCGCGCCCGTTGCCGGTGGACGAGGTGAAGCGTTTCGAAAATCTCGCCCATCGCCGCCGCCTCAGCGTCAAGCCCGGCCTCACCTGCCTCTGGCAAATCAGCGGACGCAATCAGATTACCGATTTCAAGGACTGGGTGCGGCTCGACCTCGAATACATCGACAACTGGTCATTGTGGCTCGATCTGAAAATTCTGGTCCGCACCATCCCCGCCGTGCTTATCGGCACGGGCGCAAAGTGAAAGGCCCGTTTGCCTTCGATGAAAAAAAAACAACCGACGTCCGTCGTCACCGGCGCCGCGGGTTTTCTTGGCTCGCACCTGGCCGATTTGCTGCTGGCGCGCGGCCACAAGGTCATTGGCATTGACAATTTCATCACCGGCTCGGTGAACAATATTTCGCACCTCGGTGGCAGCCCGAATTTCAAGTTTATCGAGCAGGACGTCACCGAATTTATTTTCCTCGAAGTGCCGGTCCATTACGTCTGGCATTTCGCGTCACCGGCCAGCCCGGTTGATTATTTGAATTTCCCGATTCAGACGCTGAAGGTTGGCTCGCTCGGCACGCACAAGGCGCTCGGCCTGGCCAAAATCAAAGACGCGCGGTTTCTGCTCGCCTCAACTTCGGAAATTTACGGCGATCCGCTCGTCCATCCGCAAACCGAGGAATATTGGGGCAACGTCAACCCCCTCGGCCCGCGCGGCTGTTACGACGAGGCCAAGCGGTTCGCCGAGGCCCTGACGATGGCGTATCACCGCGAACACCAGGTCAAGACGCGCATCGTCCGCATCTTCAACACCTACGGGCCGCGCATGCGGCTCAACGATGGCCGCGTCGTGCCGGCGTTCATCAGCCAGGCGCTCAAAAACAAACCGGTTACCGTGTTTGGGAAGGGCCGGCAGACGCGCAGCTTTTGCTACGTCTCGGATTTAATTGAAGGCATTTATCGTTTGATGATGAGCAATTATCATTTGCCGGTGAACATCGGCAACCCGACCGAAATGACCATGCTGCAGTTCGCCGGACAAATCATCCACGCCACCCGCTCGCGCAGCAAAATCGTTTTCAAACCGCTGCCGCAGGATGATCCGAAACAACGCCGGCCCGACATCGCCCGCGCGCGAAAAATTCTCGGTTGGACGCCGAAAGTTCCCTTGCACAAAGGGCTGACGAAGACCATTGAGTATTTCCGCGGGAAAGTTTAGTTCCCGAAACCTCCGTTGTTTTAACTTGAATTGCCGGCCTGGGCGTGCTCTACTGTCAACACCTTCCCGCATACAGAAGCGGCTTCCAACGTTTTCGGAAGATCAGTAATTCAATTTGTTTATGAAGCTTGCGTCTTTGCCGCGAAAGATCAAACGCGGTGTGCCATACCTGAAAAAAGAGGTCCGCGCCATCATCTCGGACCGTACGCCATTTTTTGTGGCGGTGCCCCGGACGGTCCACATCTGGCGCGAGGCTCCGTGTAATGGCAAATGCATCATGTGCGGTTACGGCTTTTTCACCGCCGAGAAACTGGCGGAATTATGGAAATCGCCGTTCACCGACGACATGATGCTGCCGGCGCTGAAGGAAATCCATGAACTCTGCGGACGGGGGACGCTGGTTTCCTACATGGGCGGCGAGCCGACTGCTAGCCGCCATATTACCGGGTGGATCGAAGAAGCCGGACGGCTGGGGTTGGATTTTCGCTTCACCACCAACGGCTATGTTATGAACGAGGACATGGCACGGCGCTTTGTCGCCGCCGGTCTGTTCAACATCGGCATCTCCATCGAATCGCTCGATCCAAGCGTCAATGAAACCATCCGTCCCATTCCCAACGGAACCGCCAAAACGCTTTACTGCATCGAGTTGCTGTTACAGGAGCGCGCGCGCCAGAAAAAACACATCAGCCTCAATATCAAAACCGTCCTGACCAATCTCAATCTGGAATCGTTCGCCGAAATCGCAAAACGGTTCGGGAAAATGGAGGGTGTGATATGCACACCTCAAATATTTGAGCCGCTGGACAGCATGCCCGAGAAGACCAGGGAACTACTGTGCATCAAAGATAATCAACGGTTGCAGCGCGTGACGGACCAGATTCGCAGGTTGAAACGCGAAGGCTACGCCATCCACATTACCGAACAGGCGCTGAACGACATGGTCAAACAAAATCTGGCAGACCAGGGTCATACTTCCACCATGCATCACAAAAAACTGGAGATGGACCCCTCCGAGCCGGAGTGCAATATCGGCACCGACAATCTGTGGATCGAACACGGAGCGGTCAAGTTGTGCCCCTACCATCCGCCCATCGGCAGCTTCGTGACCGGCACGCGCACAACCCTCAAGCAGATGTGGGAAAGCGAAATGACGCGTCGCATCCGCGCCCAAACGCGCGCCTGCCGCCGGCTTTGCACCATCTCCTGCCTGCGCCGGACGCCGCTCTCGCACAAAATCTCGACCTTTCTGAAAATCGCCTGAGTCCGGGTGATGCTTCCCCATCTTCAGGGCGGTGTGGTTGTGCTTTGATATTTAACCGGGAAAACGCACAATCCATGCGTGTCCGTTGCCAGCAAAATCATTTTCCGCGCCCGACAATTTGAATTTGTCTTTCCGCGCCCGGCGCTCGTCATGGGCGTCGTCAACGTCACGCCCGACTCCTTTTCCGACGGCGGAAAATTTTTTGATCCGGCCCAAGCTGTCGCGCACGCGCTGGAGCTGGTCGCGCAAGGCGCGGGAATTCTTGACATCGGCGGCGAATCCACACGCCCGGGCGCGAAGCCGGTGGCTGAAGCCGAGGAATTACGCCGCGTCATCCCGGTGATCGAACAACTGGCGTCGCGCGTCAAAATTCCGCTTTCGATTGACACCGTGAAGCCTGCCGTCGCCCGCGCCGCATTGCAGGCCGGCGCCAGCATCGTCAACGACGTGGCGGCCAACCGCGAAGACGGCGCGATGTGGAGGATTGTGGCGGAATTGGGCGCGGGTTATATTTGCATGCACGCGCAGGGCACGCCGCAAACGATGCAAACCAATCCGGTCTATGCGGACGTGGTCCGGGAAGTCGGCGAATTTTTTGGCGAACGGCTGGAAAAAATGAACGCGTGCGGGGTGGCGGCGGATCAGGTGGTGCTGGACGTCGGCATTGGTTTTGGCAAGACGCCCGGCCACAATTTACAGTTGCTCGCGGCCTTGCGTAGTTTTACAAAGTGGCAGCGTCCGCTGCTGCTCGGCGTCTCGCGCAAGTCGTTCATTGGGAAATTGCTCGGCACGGATTTGGCCGCACGTCTGCCGGCGTCGCTCGCGTGCGCGTGCCGGGCGGTGGAAGCCGGCGTGCAAATCATCCGGACGCACGACGTGGCGGAAACGGTTCAAGCCGTGCGGATGACAGAGGCGATGGCAGCGGCGCCCGGTGAGCGCCGGTAAAATTTTCGCGACGGTCACAGACCGCCGCTACCAAGAATAAAAATGTGGATTCAGCTCCAAAGCAGCTGGCGGCCCGCGCTGGAAATTTTAATCCTCGCGGTGGCGATTTATTACATCTTCCGGTTTTTACGCGGGACGCGCGGCTGGCCGGTGGTCATCGGTTTTGTCGTGTTGCTGCTGGCGCTCGCGCTGGTCACCACAATTCTCGATTTGAAGGTGTTGCGCTGGCTGCTCGGCACGTTCTCGGCGTTTTTCGCCGTGGCCGTCCTGATTATTTTTCAACCGGAATTGCGCCGGATGCTGGCGGAGCTCGGCAATTTGCCGCTCTTTGTCAGCGTGAGTGAACAGCGGGAAATCATTGAGGTCATCATTCAGACCGTCGAGCGCCTCGCCGACGTGAAAATCGGCGCGCTCATTGCCATCGAACAATCCATCCAGCTTCAGGAAGCCGTCGAGTCCGGCATCCGCGTGGATTGCGACGCCACGCCGGAAATGCTGGAAACCATTTTCTTCCCGAATAATGCCATTCATGACGGCGGCGTCATCATCAAGGGTGACCGCATTGCCTATGCCGCGTGCATTTTTCCGCTGACGCAGCGGCAGGATTTGAACAAATCGCTCGGCACGCGGCACCGCGCGGCCATTGGGTTGAGCGAGGAAACCGACGCGGTCATCGTGGCCGTGTCCGAGGAAACCGGCATGATTTCCCATGCTTACAAGGGCCAGTTGGTCCGCGGCGTGTCGCTGGAGGAGTTGCGCGCGTTTCTGACCTCCGTGCTCGTGCAACCGGCCAAATCACGCCACGGCGTCGAATGGCTGCGCGCGCGCCTCGGTGAACGGCACAAGCCCGGTTCGGTCGTCATCACCAAAAACGAGCCGCGCCCGGCGCTCAAGCAAACCGCCAACTGAATTTATTATCATCATGCGCGATTGGGTCACAAAAGATTTCGGCTGGAAATTGTTCTCGCTGTTTCTGGCAGTGGCCATCTGGCTGACCGTTCATAAAATTTACGAAGAGCCGGGAGCCGCCTCCGGGCCGGCAGCCGGAGACACGGTGACCTTTGGCAATTTGCCGGTGCTCGTGGTTTCCGCCGCGTCGGATGTGCGCGATTTCCGGGTGGCGCCCGCCACCGTGGCCGTCAAGGTCAGCGGGTCGCCCGAGGTCATGGCCGATTTGCAGGCCAGTCAAATTCATGCGGTGGTGGACCTCACGGACGTTCAGTCCGCCCGCGATTTGCGCCGACGAGTGGATGTTTCAACGCCGCCCGGCGTGACGCTCGTGAGTGTTGACCCGCCCAAAGTGGGCGTGATCGTTCCCCCTCCCCCTGATAAAAAACCATGAGTTCCCCCAAAAAAATATTCGGCACGGACGGTGTCCGCGGCACGGCCAACGTCGAACCCGTCACCGCCGAGACCACGCTCAAACTGGGCCGCGCCGCCGCGTATGTTTTCAAAAACCTCGAGCGCCAGTCGCGCGGCCGTGGCCGGCACAAGATCGTCATCGGCAAGGACACGCGGCTTTCCGGCTACATGCTCGAAAACGCGATTTCGTCCGGCATCCTTTCGATGGGGGTGGACGTGTTGTTCATCGGGCCGTTGCCGACGCCGGGTGTGGCTTATGCGACGCGCAGCCTGCGCGCCGACGCGGGCATCGTTATCACCGCCTCGCACAATCCGTATGCGGACAACGGCATCAAATTTTTCCGCGCCGATGGCTACAAGCTCGACGACAAAATCGAGGACCGGATTGAAAACCTGGTGTTCAGCGGCGAGATCGAGA
>Ga0265323_10000519_pt1 | contig 21449 bp, 12 predicted proteins | sample 41225metaG_FD_193580 | JGI IMG/M metagenome (GOLD analysis project Ga0265323, IMG submission 193580) | Rhizosphere microbial communities from Carex aquatilis grown in University of Washington, Seatle, WA, United States - 4-12-25 metaG | ecosystem: Host-associated > Plants > Roots > Rhizosphere...
ACGTAGCATACCGAACACGTCCTGGCAGGCTGGTAAACATGCCGAACGCAACCTATAATATAATCGCCGGCTGGGATTATTTAGGGTTCAGTTCAAGAGTGTCATTCAGGTATCAATATACGACGCTCACAAGCTTGGATTCCAGATATGCCGTGGCTGACGCGTACTACGATAACGTCCTCTTAGTCGATGTTTCGTTGAAGCAGAAACTTATTGAAAATTTGTCAATTTTTGCCAACTTTACAAACATTGGTGCGCATGTCGATAATTATTATTATCAATCTCCAAACGGACCTTTACCGACAAGCGAACAAACGTATGGTTTCAATGCACAATTTGGATTAAGCTACGCTTATTGATAAATACTCATTTATTAACTTAGACGGTTTATTTTGCTTTTCTTGTGTTTAATAAGTGTATATTGTAAAGCACAGAAGTGAAGTCAAAACCGGAAGCATTGGAAGGAGGTGGCTAAGGGAGGAAAAAAAATTTAATTACTTTTTCAATTATTAGTTCACCATAAAAGGAGAAAGCAATGAAAAACAAGCTATTAGTTACACTTTTGATTAGCTTAGCGATTGTGAGCATTTCAAATGCTCAGTATTCTCAGATCATTCGACAGCGGGTGCCGAATCAGGCGAAGGCAAAGGCAGAGGCGGCTCAGTTAATCGCAATTGCTAATGCTACAAACGCTGATACGATTTTCATTACCGACGCCTCAACGCCGGGTATCATTGAAGCGACAATTAACGGTGATACAACCACTAATGTCGGCCGAACAAACATCAACAGAGTATACAAGCTGTCGAAGAACCAAATCTATACTCAAAATGCCGGTCTTAGCGTTTACAATCCGCACGGAACATTGATCATTGTCGGTGAACCTGGCGGAACGAAGCCGGTTATCACATTGACCGGTGTTAACGGCGTAGATCCCGGAATGAATACTGTCGTTGGCAGTATAAAGTTGGATAACATTCACATGCAGAATGAGTTTACGAATGACAATGGATTTAACAATAATTGCTTTGTAGGCTCAACAGATCTCGGCTTGCCGCAGTCTGTGGACGTCAATAACTGTCTGTTTGAATTCATCCAGCTCGATACGTTCTCCTGCGACGGTTACACGAACGGAGCAAAATTCAGATTCACAAACTCATACTTCCGCAACCTCTTCAACGTTAATCAGTGGTGGGGTGGCAGAGTGTTCTATTGCAAACGTCCTATCGACACAGTTTGGGTCGAGAACTGCACAGTTACAGGCGGCGGACTTATTTTCTTGCAGCAGAGCTCAATGTGTAAGTTTGCGTATTACAACCACAACACGATCATCAACAGCAACAAATACTGGCAGCTGGGTGTTTATTACCTTGAAGGATACTGGGTCAACAATCTTTTCATCAACCAGAATTGGGTTGGTGAGGATTTCCAGAACGTCGCAACCGGCGGACAGGATCCTGATCCCGGAATGCTGATGGGTAATTTCGGTATGGATACTCTTTGGGTTCAAGGCGGAAAATTGCATGCGCCGATTAATATCCAGCCCTCATATTTGAATGCCGATTCAACGATCAATCAGTCATTATGCGGTCTTGATAAGATGCAGGCGCTTGTTGCCAATAACATCCTCTGGACTGACACGGTAATGCTAAAAGCATACTATCACAATATGCAAATTGGCGGTTTTGGTCCTTATGGAACGGCATTCGGCGGTGTCACTGCCTCTTCATATTTAACATGGAGCATTCCACAAGCTGATACTCCGAGCATGGTCGTCAACATTCCAAGTATCTGGATGAACCCGCGCACAACGACGTTGTTCGCCACGTATCACAAGTTGGCTCAAGCGGACAATCACATTAACGTGCAGGTTTCGACAGTTACACCTGCAATCGCCGATGCAGCAACTGCAGACCAGATGGCACGATGGAATGCCCAGCAATGGGGCGTTCCGGGCTTCTCGTCCTCAACGCAGGACATTCTTCACAGCAAATACATTTGGGGCGATTATGACCCAACAACGATTCCGGGTATCAAAACGGAAGACGGAAGCGGGATCACAAAGTTCACCGACCTGAATGAGAGTTTCGCTCAATCCGGTACAGTTATCAATTCGACAATTGATCAATTGCCGATTGGTGCCTTGATCTGGGATGATGCTAAATTGGCTGCGTATGATTCAAAGGCTGAATGGGCAAAGGTATGGGCCTTCTATCTAGCTACAGGAGTTGCAGAAAACAAGACGTCGGCAGTGCCTCAACATTATGGGCTTTCACAGAACTATCCGAATCCGTTTAACCCGACGACACAGATTAGCTTCTCAGTACCGTCGAACAGCAACGGTCAGCTCGTAACATTGAAGGTCTACAACGTTCTTGGACAGGAAGTCCAAACACTGTTCTCAGGTACCAAGAGTGCAGGAAGCTATACCGTTCCATTCGATGGCAGCAAGCTCGCAAGCGGCGTGTATCTCTATCGTTTGCAGGCAGGCAATACCTCCATCACCAAGAAAATGGTTATGATGAAGTAATTTCATCAGTCTCTTCTTTGTATGGAAGATATAGTAATGGTTGATCTGTAAGACAATGCCGGATAATTGAAAAGTTATCCGGCATTTTTGTTTTATTGTGGTTTGGCCCTTTTTCGCTGGCAGTGAGGATTGTGTCTTCAAAAGAGAATTTCCGGAAGAGGGGTGAAGACAAGGCGTGGAATGTTTCCTCGAAAATTCATATCATCTAACGTTTCACATCGGGGATACCTTCAATAATTTTGATTTGAATTCACGCCCTAAAACAAAATGATATCCTCAACGATCACAAAATCATCGGAGAAAAAAATGTTTATTGGTACTTCTACTCGAAGCCAACTTGCATGCGCGGTTGCAGCATTGGTGTTGACATTGTCGCAGTCATTGTTTGCGCAAGGGTCTGGCACTCTTCAGGGACGGGTCATAGATAAAGAAACCGGCGAAGCCCTCGTTGGGGCCAATGTGTCTATTAATAATACAAGCTTTGGTGCTGCTGCCGACCTGGACGGGAAATATGTTATCTACCGAATCCCGACGGGCAGGCAGACCGTCAAAATAAGTTACATTGGATACCGGCAGATGACGCTCGATGTCACGATAACGGAAAATGAACCGTTAACACAAGATTTTCGATTAACATTGGGAACCGTCACGGGCGATACGGTTGTCGTGACGGCGCAGGCGAAAGGCCAGTTGGCGTCGATCAACGAGCAGCTGACATCCAACAATATCATTAATGTTGTCTCGGCAGAAAAGATGCAGGAGTTGCCGGATGCGAACTTGGCCGAGTCGATCGGCCGTTTGCCCGGTGTCTCGTTGCAAAGACAAAACGGCGAAGCGGATAAAGTCATCGTCCGCGGGTTGTCTCCGCAGTTCAATAATGTGACGATAGAAGGCGTGCCGATGACGTCCACAAGCGGAGGGCTTGCGGCCGGCGAGACGAACAACGGAAGCAGCAACTATTCCGACAGGTCGATTGACTTGGGCATGTTGACCGACGACGTCGTTAAGGGAGTCGAGCTTTCGAAATCGTTGCGGGCCGATATGGATGCCAACGCACTGGGCGGCACGATCAACCTGACATTGAAACAAGCCCCGTCAGGGTTGCACGAAAATCTTATGGTTAACGGCGGCTATAACGATCTGACATCGTATTGGAAGAACTACAAAGTTGTAGGAAGTGTAAGCGACAGGTTCTTCGACGATGCGATCGGTGCACGGGTGCAATTGAACCTGGAGGACAAGGCGCTTCCATCGCAGCAATTTAACGCAGGGTACGATGGCGTTTCCACTACTTCAAATAAAGACAGCCTGGGTAACATCACCCACACTTTTCTTAGGAATACGAACAGTGCCAGATTAACCGTGGATAATCTGGACAGGAGACGGTACGGCGGAAGCGTCATCCTGGACTATGGATCAAAATTTGTCGATGTGACATTCTTTAATCTCTATACCCGGAGAGAGGATAATGACTCTCGCCACGATGACAATGTGAATTTTGAATTTACACCGCCGGACGGTTTATTCACCAAATTGTATAGTCAATCCCAGTTCACGACAGAAGAACGTACACATTCGCTGCAGGCGAAGTTCAAGGTCGCCAGCACCGAACTCGACGCCGCGGTGTCGTACGCAAAAACGGACTACCAAAACCCGGGCTATGATTTTCCATTTATGGAGGTACTGACCAACCCCATTTCCAAGAATTCTAATGTTTTTGTTTACGCGACCCCTTCATCATTAATAGGGCTTGCGGGTGCCGACAATCCGAGTAATTTCTATTTGCGGAATTTAGACCACTCCTACAATTTTCTTAATGATAATAGTTACGATGCAAAGGTCGACTATCATATCCCGTTCCAACTTGGGGATGATTTGTCGGGCAAGATTTCTCTCGGCGGCAAGTACCATTCATTTGACCGCTATAACAACGGTGTAGGCGTATTTTTCGATTTGGAATACGGCGGCAGTAAAAATCGACAACTTGAATACTTGACATGGTTGCAGCAGAATTTTGGCCGGACGAATAAGACCACCGACGTGAGCCATGGTGTTTCAGGCTTGAACTATATGCTCTCCGGCTATACTCCTCCGAAGTTCCTTAACGGCAATTACACTCTCGATAATTGGGGTTACGATTTACCGTTGCTCAATACGATCGGACAGCAGTTCTTTGCTCACTATGCCGATCAGTATTTTGGAGACGGAGTTCAGACGTACAATTCGGATTATGATGATGCGGAACGGTTGCACGCGGGCTACATTATGGGAGAGTTTAATATCGGACAGGCTTTGACGTTGGTTCCCGGTGTCCGGTATGAAAACCTCCAGGGGGCATACGGAGCCTACGTCGTTTATGCCAACGGTAGTAATCAAAACGGCTTGCAGGGGGAACCTCCAGTCTGGCGGTCGATCAATACGACCCATAATAATGTTCTCCCTTCGGTGAACCTTAAGTATAAAGTGAGCGAGACCGTACAGATCGTGGGTGCGTATTATCAGAACCTCGCCAGGCCGAATTTTTCCGACGTCTCACCGTTAGTTGACTACGGTGTGGCTGGAAATGTGAACGCTGCGAGCAATGCTTATCTGAAGCCGGCGACCGGACAGAACTATGAACTGGGAACATCGATCTTCAGTAATACCGTCGGTTTGTTCTCGGTGAATGCGTACTACAAAAAGTTAAACGATCTTACATATTCTATTCCGGGCTACGAGCCGTACCAGCAGGCTCTCATCCATGATGCACCCTCGGATATCCTGTCCCGGTTGCCGCAGTTAACGTATTTTGACACGTCATGGTTTCACAATGGCGCCCAGAACTCTAGTCTGTCTATGCCGATTAATAACCCGGCAGCAGCTTATTTGAGAGGATTGGAAGTTGAATGGCAGACACACTTCTGGTATTTACCCGGCGTCTTAAGCGGATTGGTGCTCGACCTGAATTACGGAGTCATGAGCTCCAGCACCTACTATCCGTATTTTGATAATGCTTCTAATCCTATAGATACGCTGTGGGATGCCGCTCACACAAGGATCAAGAAAATAAACTACTGGTTGGAATACCGAACAAGAGAAGGTTCGCTGGTCAACATGCCGAAAGCTACATATAATATTACCGTCGGCTGGGACTATTTAGAGTTCAGTTCGAGAGTATCGTTCAGATATCAGTACACGGAGCTCACAAGCCTCGATTCCCGTTACTCCCTGGCGGATTCGTATTATGATAATGTCCTCTTAGTCGATATTTCGTTGAAGCAGAAGCTATTTGAGAATATGTCTATCTTTGCCAATCTTACCAACGTGGGTTCACATGTTGACAGTTATTATTACACGTCTCCGAAAGGACCTCTGCCGACGAGTGAACAAACGTACGGATTCAATGCGCAGTTTGGACTGAGATATGAATATTGATAATGATTTTGCGATTGAAGAACACGAGATCCTTTACCGTACCATCTCACGGGTCCAAGCGGGCGGGGTGTACCTCTGCTGATTGCAAACGGAACCTCGATAACGAAGAAAATGGTTATGGTGAAAGTGATCCAACGGTCGTTTGTTCTGTGAAACAAGGGACACGGTTGGGCTGAAAGTACAATGCCGGACAATTGAAAGATTCTCCGGCATTTTTGTTCTCAGCGAGATTCGTTACCCCGTTTGCGAAATAGTTGTTGCATCTCAAAGGCAAAAGAAATAAGATATGGTAACTGATGGCACAAAAACCATTGAGTTTTTCACAAAGTTCACGAAGCACACGAAGAGAGTATGTTGCTGCGGATTAGATCTCATGTGGTAGATCTCAACCTTCGTGCCTTTTCATGTCCTTAGTGGAATCCTCACAAAACTTGTTCAATTTGCATGGCTTCCGTAAACGGTAAGATTTCGTCAAGCAACCAGGCGTTGGGCATCGTTGTTCTCTGCGCGATCGCGATGGTCTATTTTGCAATATTTGCCTTCCTGTTCAAACGTCCTACGGAACACGTTACAGAATTCTATTTTGCGGACAGAATGACCGAGGCCCACCGGGTCTTGATCGACCAATACAATGCATTGCACAAGGGAAAGGTCAAAGTCATTCCCATTGATTTCCCCAACGCCGATTTCAGCACAGATACGCGCAAAGAGATCATTGCCCGGTCGCTTCGCGGAGACGACGACGGTATCGACCTGCTTGCGGTCGATGTCATTTGGGTGCAGCGGTTTGCGAAGTGGTGCGAACCGCTCGGCAAATACTTTACGGACGATGAACGAAAGAGAATAACACCGATTGCCCTGAGATCGTGTTATCATGATGGAGAACTCGTCGCCGTGCCGCTCGATCTCGATGAGGGCGTCGTTTACTATCGGGCGGATTTGCTCGCAAAGGAGTATAATGGGAAAGATCTCCTTCAAAAGGTCCAGGGCCAGATCTCGTGGGATGAGTTCCTGAAAATCAAGAAGGAACTTCGCAAGAGCAGTTATCCGTTTTATGTTTTTCCCGCCTCGGATTACGAGGGGCTGATTTGCTGCTACATTGAAATACTTCTCAGCGAGAAGCCCGATTACTTTACGACGATTGGATTCCGTTTTGACACGCCCGAGGCCAGAAACGCTCTCCGGCTGCTTGTTGACCTTGTCCACAAATACGATGCTACTCCCGAAATTGTCAGCGATCTGACCGAGGTGCCGAGCTATGAATATTTTATCACGCACGATGCTCTTTTTCTGCACGGGTGGACGACGTACGATCAGGATTTCAAGGCGGCTCCGGTCGACACGGTCAAACAACGGAATCTGAAGAAAATGCCGGTGCCGTATTATTCCGGCGGCAAGCCGGCATCAGTGTTCGGCGGCTGGAACTTGATGGTTCCTAAGGCAAGCAAGAAGAAGGAAGCGGTGATTGATTTTATTAAATTCCTGCTCAAAGACGAATCACAGGAAATTTTTTATACGAAAGGCGGATACTTTCCCATTACGAATTCGTTCTACCATGATTCATTGTATCTTCGCAAATATCCAGAAATAAGCGCTATTGTGGATTTGATGAAAACCGGAGTTCATCGCCCTAGTCAGGAAGAATACACGAAGGATTCGAAAATCATGTCGCGGTATTTTTATCTTGCCATCAAGGGAAGTATCACCGTTGACGAAGCAGTGAAGAACGTCGATGCAAGCATCGAATCCGAAAGAAGCCTTACACCGTAATTGCCGTTATGGAGTGGAAAAACTTGAAAGTACCCGAACCCGTCAAGACGAAACTGTCGCGCTATCGCTTCGAGATACGCCATATCGTTGTGATGGTCGTCGTGTTGATCACATTTCAAATTATCCTGGTGTTTTTTCAAAAAGAGAATTTGGAAAGCTTCCTCGGAGAAGCGCAAAGCTGGTTCCGGAAGTACTATGCTGAACGTCTTGCCCTCGTGACGACGACCAATGTCGAACTGATCTTCGAACGCCAGCAGCGAGTACGCGCACAGCAAGACAGCGCAGAATTGTACCTTGCCTATTCGCTGAACGTCATTTTTAAGCAGCAGCTGATCCAGAGGAGCGGGGAAGATCTTTGCCTTATCCTGATAAAGAATCATCAATTGTATATCATCGACAGCGGGCAAAAACTCACCGCATTTTTCAGCAATACGCTGCTGCCCCTGCAAGACGGGGAACCGACGAGCCATCGCCAGGGGGTGGACTACTTTCTCGCTCAAAAAGACGAAATGCGGCGAAGGGAGAAAATCGTCAGCGCCGTGTCGAACGATAAGACCTTCGACGTTCTCGTTCCCTTTGTTCCCGACGGCGAATATCTCGGTGTGATGTACATGCGCATCACGCCGGATTTCACGTTCCTCACAACGGAAATTCAGTCGAGCTTCGATAAAGTGGCGCTGACATTTTTAGCCCTCATTTTTATCGGGTTGATGGCGATTTTTATTATTTCCTCGCGCGCCGTCGGCGAGCGCAATAAGGCGCAGGAGGAATTGTACATCGAGCACGAGGAGAATCTTGAGAAACAAATCAGGCTGGAAAAAGAATCGCTCTTCACAAAGAGAATTTACCATACAAATCATAAGGCTGAAAAAATAATGGGATTCATCAAAAACGATGTACGGATGATGAATTCTGAAAATCTCGGGCAGTTGAAACAGCGCGTCATCACCTATTCAAACTTCATCTCGCGCATTATCTATGACATGAAATGGTACGACCAGGACATCAATACCATCGTCAACCCGATGTTCAAAACCAGCATCAACATGGTCGTCGAGTTCATCGTTCAGAACGTTTTTTTGCGCGTTTCGAGCAAGAATGAAATGTTCGACATCAAGCTGGACCTGGACCCTTCCCTTCCGCCGGTAACGGTGAATGAATTCATCGTCTGGGAAATTCTTGAACCGTTGATTCAAAACAGCATCGACCATGCGAGCAAAGACTTTGTCACAATAGTTGTGTCGACGACTTACAATAAGAAAAAAAACATTTCCCAGGTCTGCGTAGAAGATACCGGAGTCGGCATCGCCAGAGAATTGCTGGAAACCGGTGCAAAAGGCATCAAGAGGCTGTTTCTTGAACAAGAGTCGACAAAAATCAATATCGGGACACACTCCGGTTACGGGTGCTATATTGCGCACCAGCTTGCAGTGGGGAAATGCGGATGGCTTCTGGATGCGGAGAACCGGACCGAGGGCGGATGCAGGTTTACGTTGACGATCAAAAACTAGGAGCGGTATGACCATCAATAGTACGCAGATCATCAGGGTGTTGCTTGTAGAAGATGAAGACTTCGACGTCGCTCGCGTGAAGAAAACCGTGAGTTTGTCAACAACGCGCATCCAGGTCGAAGACGTCGTCTCCAACGGAAAATCAGCGCTCGACAAAATCCGCGATAACCCCGATTTCTATGATGTCGTTATTCTCGATTACCAGATTTCGGGCGGATTGCGCGGCGAAGAGCTGATCCAGAAAATGAAGGAACTCGATGAGTTTCTGCAGATTGTCGTCATCACAAAAATGACGATCAACACCACGGATTTTGATTTTGCCAACAACCTTCTCAAAGCGGGAGCGTATTGGTATTGCACAAAATATCCGGGCAACATCGAAGACTACGTCTACCAGCCGACCGATTTTATTCTGAGCATCGTCAACGCTTATGAACGGAAGAAGCTTGAGAAGCAAAAACTGAAATCCGACAAGCGGCTGAAACAGAGCAACGAGAATCTCCTTGAATCGAAAAAAATCATCGGCGAATCGAAGCCGATGGTTCAGCTCAATGAAGTGATCGAGAAGTACGCTAAAAGCGAAGCCAACCTGCTCATTTCAGGAGCGTCGGGAACGGGAAAAGAACTTGTGGCGTGGAATATTCACCTCAAGAGCAAACGCAAGTACGAAAAGTTCATCCCGATCAACTGCGGCAGCATTCCGCACGATCTGGTCGAGAGCGAGCTATTCGGGTATGAACGGGGGGCGTTCACCGGCGCAATGAATACAAAAGCGGGTCTATTCGAGATCGCGCACAACGGAACAATTTTTTTGGATGAAGTCGGCGAACTGCCTCTGCAGGCGCAGGTAAAACTCCTTCGCGTTATACAAGAGGGAGAAATTGAAAAGATCGGAAGAAAGGAAAGTCTGACGGTCAACGTGCGCATCATTGCCGCCACCAATAAGAACCTGACGGCGGAGGTGAACGAGGGGCGTTTCCGGGAAGACCTTTACTATCGTCTCGCGGTGATTCCGTTGGATATCGTCCCGTTAAGCAAACGCGGAGACGATATTCTCCTTCTCTTCAATCACTTTCTCGATTATTTTAGCCGCGATCTCGACCTTCAGCCTCCCTCGACGGACCCGAAAGCGAAAGAAATTCTTATGAACTATAAATGGCCGGGCAATGTGCGGGAACTCCGCAATGTCGCGCAGCGGTTGGTGCTCAACTGCACGGATAAAATTACGGCGAAGGATGTCACCAATCATATGACGATGAGAAATCCGATACCGACAAAGGATGAATCGGTGATCGACGACTTGTATACCGGGCAGGTGCTTCCGCTGCCGGAAATGGAAAAAATGTTCCGCGTCCGTTATTTCAAATATGTGCGGAGCATTTCCAGCTCCGACTCGAATGCCGCCGAGAAATTAGGCCTTGCACCGTCGAATTTCTACCGAATGTTAAAAGAACTTGGCTTAAAGTAGAAACGGTAAAAGAGGAAACCTCATCCATTGAACAGTAACCAATTATTGGCGGCAGTCAAGCCGGTTCCACGCCTGGTAGCGGGCTACTTTGTTTAATCGACCCTTCGACGCTCCCGTTCCGCAGAAGCGGAACGGGATTGCTCAGGGTGAACAGACCATGTTCATCCTGTCCCGAAGAAGCGGAACGGGATTGCTCAGGGTGAACAGACCATGTTCATCCTGTCCCGAAGGGATCCCTTTGGGAAGTAAGTGATCCCGCTCGAAGAGCGGGAGAACGCATCGAAGGACGATGTCGCTGCTTTTTGAATCAAAGTAGCCGACTACCCCGCCCCGCCTTCAGTCCAGTGCGACGATCAAGTGAGATGTAATCAATCGATTGGATCATTCCTTTGTTCCCGTCTGTCTTCCTTCATCTAAGGATTGGCACATTTGTTCAACGCGTATTTCCGCGGAATTCCTCCGGTTTTGAATCAATTTGTTAAAGCGCTAGTCGTAAAAATACCTAATTTAAGGTATTGTTTTTTTGGCTTATGCAATGTATGATTGATAGGTCTTGCCAAACATAGGCCGCCGCCAAAATCCTAATTTTCCACTTACTTAGGGGTACATCTCATGAAAAAGTTTACAACGAGGTTTCGATTGCTCGGGCTTGCTGTTTTTATAGGCTTCATCGTAACTCTATCCGGCGTGTTTTCTCCCGGGACCCTGAAGGCCCAATATACCGGAAATGAAAATCACGTTATCACACTCGACCAGGCAGTAAAATATATTCAAAATTTTAAAAAATCCCCGGCCGCTCCGACAACAAAGGGGGGCTACTTTGGGAAAAATATTTTTGACAAGATCCTTGCTCAGGGAGGGGTTGTCGGAATCCGGTACTACTATGCCGCAAAAGACGATGGCTCGCCCACGCTTGTTTTGGTGGGCGTCGACAGCACCGGCAACGATATGGTACAAGGGATTCTCGGAGAATGGGCAACGCAGTGTCCCCCATTTTGCCCGCAAACAAATCAATTAAATAAATAGGCGACAATGAAATTGCCTGCGATGGCCATTGTGACAGTTCTTTCATCTTTCATTCCAGCGATTGCCGGAATTGCCCGGTTTAAACATTTAAATAGAGCAATGAAAGTCTTTCTTGCATTTTGTATTTATTGTTGCTGTTTAGAAATTCTCGAGGAAATACTGAGGCGAAACGCTGTGAATAACACCTCGCTATCGAACTATTATGTTCCCGTGGAATCGATATTTATCTGTGTCGTTTATACACTCTCGGTTGCAAGTAAAAGAATCAAGCGAATTATCTCCGGGTTAACGCTGCTCTTCTTGTGCATTTGGGTGGCGGACAAAGTGTACCTTGATATACCGGGTCAAATGAACAGTGAAATGGCTGTTACCTCCCGTGTTCTCATCATCCTCATCTCGGTGATGACTATCCACGCGATCGTAAAACAAATGAATCATCCGTTTATCGACGAACCGATATTTTGGGTATCAAGCGGCACGCTTCTTTATTCGACTGGCGTTGCACCTATTCTCGGTTTAGTTCATGAGCTCTTAAAAATGGGTGTCTCGTATTACGCTGCCGCTTGGTACATCAATTGGTCGCTCGAAATAATTTCCAATCTCATGTATACGAAAGGTTTCTTCTGCACAGCGAAATCCCAAATATCATCTGGGTGATAAGCCTCGGAACCGCAGTGTTGTTTATCTTTGCGCTTGCCTACATCTTTGTGGTCCTTTCGAGCAATCAACGAATCATTGCGGCGCAGAAAGCGAAAGTGGAGGAGATCGCCAAGAGCGCGGAACGCTATAAGGCGCTTTTCGACCATTCGCTTGCGGGGATGATGAAGTACTCGAGGGATTCATTGAAAGTGCATGAGGCAAACGAATCGCTTCTGGTGATGTTTGAATGCACAGCCGAGGCAGAATTTGAGCGATGCTTCTCAGAATTTCCCTCTTCAGCACGCCGTTTCATTGCGAATGCACTTGCGACAAACGGCATCATCTCGGAGTATGAAATTCAGACAAAAAGAAAAGACGGTACAGAAATTTGGATACTCTTTTCCGCTAAAGTAGTTCATGGAGACCATAACGTCCATGCCGTCATTGTCGATGTTACGAAAAGGAAACATTTCGAGGAAATGGTCCAAGAACAAGCGGCTTTGCTCAATGAAACACAGGATGCAATAATTGTTTTGGATGAAAAGGAACAGATTACATTTTGGAATCGCGGAGCAGAGCTGACGTACGGATGGGGGGCGAACGAGGTTGCGGGGTGCTCTCTTCAAAAACTTCTGTATTCCGGCGACAGGGAAGGGGATTATCACCTTATCGTGAAGCGTGTCATGGAATTCCGGAAATGGAGCGGAGAAAACCGTCATCCGAGAAAAGATGGGAAAGAAATCCTTGTCGACAGCCGATGGCGGGTTGTTCGGGGTACACATGAGAACTCACGAAAGCTCTTGATTGTCAATACGGACATTACAAGCAGGAAACGGCTGGAAGCCCAATACATCAAAACACAACGGATGGAAAGTATCGCCTTGTTGACCGGTGGAATTGCCCACGACCTGCAAAACATACTGGCGCCGGTGGCGATGTCCATTAGTCTATTGAGGGATGAACTGAAGGACCAAACAAGTTTAGCCGTTCTGCGTGCGGTTGAAGAAAGCGCCCAAAGCGGATTGGATCTGGTAAAAAATATTCTCACGTACGGAAAAGGGATTGTGGGCGACAGAGCGTTGATCGACTTGTCCGTTGTCCTCCAGCAAGTTTTGAAGATTGTCGAAAGCGGGTTGCCGCCCGCTATTGTGGTGGATGAGGATATTTTCGGTGAGGACTGGATTGTCCGCGGCGATATGAGTCAATTGAAACAAGTCTTTCTCAATATCTGCGTGAATGCCCGGGACGCAATGCCCGACGGCGGAGTGCTGGGCATTAAGGTCGACGACTATTTTTTTGATAACGAAAGTCTCGAAAATTATCCCGAGGCGCATGCCGGACGCTATGTCGTCGTGAGCGTTGCAGACTCGGGAATCGGCATCTCGGAAGACACAATCGATAGAATATTTGAACCGTTTTTTACGACCAAAGAAGGGGGGGAAGGCACCGGCCTCGGCCTCTCTATCGTGCTTGGAATTGTACGAAGCCATGGCGGCTTTACTACCGTCGACAGCATCGTGAACCGGGGAACAACGTTTAGGGTCTACCTTCCTTATGGTGAAGAGACAGGAATTTAGTTCAATCCTTCTTATTCCTTTGGAAACCGACCAATTCTTATGGAACCACAGACTCAAAACAATCAGGATAAAATCTCAACATGGATCGTCGACGACAATAAGAATTTTTGTCTTGTGCTTGCAGTAAATTTAAATAAAAGCAAGACCGTCGATTGCCAAAGATTTTTTCATTCGTGTAAAACCCTCCTCAGAGACCTTGAAACAGAAATTTCTCCTCCGAGTGTTATCCTTTTGGACATCAAAATGCCGGCTATGAACGGGCTCGATGCGATCGTCCCGATAAAGAAGCTCTCTCCCGGCTCGAATATCATTATGCTCACTTCCTATGACCTCGATGAAAATATCCGGGCAGCGATGAAACGAGGAGCTTCCGGCTACTTGCTGAAAACAGCGTCATCGGATGAGATCGTCAGAGCTATTGAAAGTGTGCAGCAGGGGGGGGTGCCGCTGGACCCAATGATCACAAAAAAAATGATGTCTGCATATATCGGATGGGAAGGTCCGGAAAATGTGTATAACCTCTCACCGAGGGAAAAGAATGTGCTGAAATTAGTGACTCAAGGGATGAATAATTTGGAAATCGCCGAAAAGCTGTTCATAAGCCGTTTTACGGTCGAAACGCATTTGAGGAATCTTTTCCACAAGCTCGATATTCACAGCCGCCCGAAATTGGTTGTTAAAGCTATCAACGACAGAATGGTATGATTTTTCCGCAATAGTTCGGCCCTTTTAAAAATACCTGAATCTTGGTATTGCCCCTTCCGCCGGTTCCTTCTATCTTATTTTGTTACCTCACATAATAAAGCCCTGTTGCCCTTCACGGGGGGAGAAGGGCCTGCGTGGGTGAATATTTTTGAGAAAAACACATACGTTGTTATCCTGTTTTAAACGGGCGATGAGTACTCGCTTGCCCGTCTCATGCATCGGTTGAGGCCGTCCGGCCTCATGCTGAATGGTACGGCTATCGATGCGTCATCAATGGTGAAGCTCCGGCCTGCACCACGTACAACACGGCCCAATCCGAAACTGCAGCCACCCGTTTTAACACTTCCCGGGCGCAGGAAATTAATCCTCTGTCATCTTCGTACCGCCCGCATTCGCTCCGCTCAGACCTTACAAGTGCATTCTACATCAAACCATTTTTGAGGTGGCTTCTATAGATTATCCTTTTACACTTGCCAGCAATTTGATCTTGGATTTTTTTTGTGAAACGCAGGAGTGCTCACGATTGCGCGAGATTGTGCAGAATACTGCTGATATGGCCGGAATCGTTTACGGTTGGACGGTATTTTTTCCCTTGCATTTTATGCTTCTAGTTACGACACTATAACCCGAAACGGCATCTTTAGGATTCATTCAACGATGCCCGGAGAATTACAGCCGATGACCATGATGGAATTCTGCCAGCATCGCACGCGGAGTTGTCGGAATTGTTAAAGAGCAGCCGCTGTTAGTCTATTCTTTCAAATCAGACATTCATTCACCAATCATAATGCACCACGTGCCATGAAGCTCAGAACCCTGCCGATATTTCGGTAGTGTCCTAATTTGAGTGATCATCTAAGAATTTCTGGGTAATGTTTGAAACGTACAAAGTACGATCATTGTCATTCTGAGGAGCGGAGCGACGAATGCCGAAGGCATCCCCTAGGGAGAATCCATGACGACGCAGCACCGCGTATCCACGAGGCCTCAAAGTCATGGATCCTTCTCCGCCAATCACGAAGCGATGCCTTAGGCAAGAACGGCGGGATCAGGATGACAGTACAAAGCATTTTTGAGATACTCTTATCCAAATTTGGACACGATCGATCTTTCTTATCTTTTTTATTACGGGGTTTGGCGACGCAAACGGAACGCTGGCCGGTAATGAGCTCTCCGGTTTGTTGGTGATTGCAATCGTCTTCGTCGCGAGGATTCCGGCTCTCGTGGGCCTCGTTGCCAACAAATCGGCAGAATTGAGCTTCATTATCCCGCTTGTCATTTTCGTGTTTATTGCAGTCTTAGCGCTTGGTTCGATAAAGAAACCCGCAGTGAATATTCCATCGTAGAACAAAGGCACAGCGAAATGAAACTTGAACGTGAAAAGCGGATCGTGATGACGCTGGATGCGGGAGGCACGAATTTTGTCTTTTCCGCCATTCAAGGAAATAGCGAAATTGTAGAACCGGTAACACTTCCGTCGCATGCGAATGACCTTGACGTCTGCTTGGCGACGATCGTTAGCGGGTTCACGGAGATAAAAAAACAGCTTCCTGCCCGGGCGGTTGCCATCAGCTTTGCGTTTCCCGGGCCGGCGGATTATCCCGCAGGCATTATCGGCGACTTGGGAAACCTCCCGGCCTTCCGGGGCGGAGTCGCACTCGGACCGATGCTCCAGGAGGTATTCCAACTGCCGGTGTTTATCAACAACGACGGTGATTTATTTGCCTACGGCGAGGCGATTGCGGGATTCTTGCCGTACGTGAACGGCCTGCTGGAAAAAGCGCACAGCCCGAAGCGGTTTCACAATCTGTTTGGCGTAACGCTCGGGACCGGATTGGGAGGCGGTATTGTGCGGAACGGCGAGTTGTTTATCGGCGATAATTCCGGCGCCGGCGAGATCTGGCTGATGCGGAACAAGGCGGATTTTTCCGTTAACGCGGAGGAGGGGGCCAGTATCCGTGCCGTGCAGCGGGTGTACGCCCAGCTGGCAGGAATTACTTTTGAACAGGCTCCGACGCCGAAAGAAATCTTTGAAATCGGTATCGGCACAACGAGAGGAAATACTGCTGCGGCTCTTGAAGCGTACCGCCAGTTGGGGGAAGTTGTCGGCGATGCACTCGCCAACGCGTTAACGCTCATCGACGGGCTGGCGGTGATCGGTGGAGGGCTTTCGGGCGCACATTCGCTTTTCCTGCCGGCACTCGTAGCAGAGATGAACGGCAAATATCATTTACCGGGGGGAAAGAATTTTCCGCGGCTCGAAGTGAATGTTTATAATCTTGAAAATGAAGACGAATGCGAAATTTTTCTCACGGGGGCAAAAAAGGAAATTACCGTTCCGGGCACAAGCCGGAGCGTGCAGTACGACCCGTTGCGGCGTGTTTGCGTCGGCATCTCAAAACTAGGGACGAGTGCAGCTGTCGCGATCGGTGCGTATGCGTTTGCGCTTCATGCACTTGATAGGAAGTAACCGGGCATGCGTTCAACACTTACAGGACTGCTTAAAATTATAAGAAATTTCTCTCCATAACGGATGAAATATTCGCAATATTCAATTGTAACACTGAGACAACAAATTTTTAACACCCTCATTACATTGCCGCGGTATATTTAGAGCAAAAGTGACTGTGAACAGCTGTTTTTTGGCTTGCTTCTCATGTTTGGTTTTGTAATATTTCATTCAGCTACAAACGCACACCTCATCGAGGCTATCGTGAGTTTGTAAAGATCGTATGGAGGAGCAATGCAGCAACTGGTCTGCGGTATCTTCCGAATTTTGTTCTATCCTTTTCTCATTCCAATCATTTTACTGAACAAGCCGTTGTCCTTCGATAGTTGATAAAAGCGAAATTAATTTCACCCAATACAACCCTATTTAGAGGAACTACCACTATGAAAAACATTGCGACAAAAGTTCTGTCCTTGTTGATAGCATTCCTGTTTATTGGATTAGCTGAAACAGCTCAGGCGCAGACTCTTCAAAAAAAATGGAGTGATACTTCCGGTGTTTCATGGTTTGCAGCCGCCGGCGATTCAGGATCTCTTGCACTTAATCCTGTCACAAACCACCTTATCTTTGCCTCGCGAGCCTCAAAAGCCTTTATGATCTTAAATGCTGCGACGGGCGATACTCTCGGGCGCCTGGATACGACGGGATTTTACACATGGACCGGCAACAAGGCATTTGAAAAAGTAGGTGTTTCTGATGACGGCAGGATCTATGCCGCAAACCAGGTAACGTCTGTAAATAAGAAAGCCGGGCGCGTCCGGATCTACACGTGGGCAAATGAATCCGCGAAACCTGTTGTTGCTTTTAACGACTCTATTAAAGGACCGCAACTGGGCGACGCGTTGGCGGTTGCCGGATCCGGCGCAGGAACCTACGTCTATCTGGGAGGGAATGGTACTGCATCTCCCGTGCAAATATTCCAGATATCAAACGATTCCCTGCTTGTTTTGCGAAAAACTATCACCGTTTCCCCTGCGTCGAACGGCGCCACGAGCATCGCTCCGATGACGGCGGGTTTTGGTCCCTTTTGGTTGAAAAAAAATGGGAAAGCCGCAATACAATTTGATACTACGGGAGCTCCGATCGACACATTGGCTTCCGCGGTTTTAGCTGTTACGGCGAGCTCGGCTCGGTACTATCAGGCCTACGGCCGAAAATATGTTTTTGCCTTCGATGGAAATGTCAACCCCTCCACGGCCCGCATCATCGATGTTACGAACGGACTTGGGGTCGGGGCTGCATATCTTACGGCAGTCACACCGCCTCTTGGTACGAAGGCAAATGCCTCTACGTTAGGCGAGGCCATTTGGAATCCAGCCGACAGCAGCATGATTGTTCTCAGCACAAACAACTCTATCGGTGCGTACAGCACTATGAAAGTGAACGCGATTGCAAAAACATTTACCCGAAGTCCTTTTGTTCCTCTGGCAGGTGCCATCGATACGGTGACTGCCAATATTGTCAGTCTTCAAAAAATCGCCGGTGCAAAAGTGCGATATATGGCTGCACCTGACACCATCGGCGCATCAGTACCAATGTCTCTGACATCCGGCGATTCGCTGAACGGCATCTGGACCGGCGTAATTCCAGGAGCGATAAATACGAACACCGCAAGAATATCCTATAAGTTCGATGTGACGGATGTGAACGGGACGGAGGCCGTTACCAACGGACCGGCCGGTTACTTTGCCGGTCTTTCGAAAATGTCTCTCAGCACAACGCGCGCCGAAGATACCACAACTGGAGTGATTCTGTGGAGTGGATACGGTATTCGTGTGACCGGCGTCGATATTATGGAAGACAGTCTTATCGGTGTGCTCGGCAACTATACGAGCATCATGATCCAGGATGACCAAGGTGCGATGGATTTTTATGATTATGGCGCCCCTCCGTATAGAATATACCGAGGCCGGTCGTACACTATTGTGGGCCAGCTTTATCAGTATAGCGGATCCATCGAAATGGAGCCTCAGTTCTATAACGGCCATTTTGACGTAACCGATAACGGACCTGGCGTGCTGCCAACTCCAAAACTGCTGACGCTTCGCGATATCGCATGGGATCGGCAGGGAGAACAAGTAGAGAATTCGCTTGTTCAGGTTCATCATGTCCAGCTGACTTCTTCATCGGCCGCGTGGCCGGCATTCGGCGCGGGAGGTACAAACCTCACCATAACGGATAACGGAATCGATTCGTTGACTTTCCGGATTCCTACCGGGAGCAATGGCAACGGTGCGCCTGCCCCGCACCAGCCGTTTACCGTGACCGGTATTGCTTCTCAGTTTGTCTCTGCCCCTCCCTATAAATCTGGATACGAAATCTTTTTGCGCAACATGGATGACATCGCCAGCGAAATTACAGTCGCGTTGAAAGATACAACGAAGGGACTTGCCGGCACGGATGTGAATATTGCGGCCGTGACTGACAGCTTGAACGGGCTTGGAGTTGTCGCGTACCAATTCACCGCTGCCTTTGATTCTACCCTTCTTAAATTTAAAGGGGGAACGGTGGTCGGGACGATCAGCAGCGGATTTACATTTTCTGCCACACCGCAGAACGCCGGGCTGGTGAAGATTACAGCCTCCGGAGCTCCGGCACTCAAAAATTCCGGATCGCTTTTTGTCCTCACATTTACAGTGTTGAAACCCGGCGTCGCTGCAATTGCTCTGGCAGGACAGTTCAATACCGGAAATCCCGTCGCGGTTACGCTAGGAGGTGTCGTGGCAGGTGGAATGCAAATGGAAGTTGAGCCGAACGATACCATCACCACGAGCACTCCGATCCCGTTCGGAATTCCGGCAGGCGGCTCGCTCTCCAAGAGTACCGGTAATGGTGATCCCGACTTCTATGTCTACCAGGTACCGACGGGTCATCTTATCGTTGACGGAGTCGATACGGCCAACACGACGAACCTTCGTTTAACACTTTACGATAGTACCGGAAAAATGCTGTATGATGTTGACCGAAACAACAATGAAAGGCTCGAATACAATGTGACGACTGCCGGGAAGTATTACGTTCGCGTCCTCGGGAATAACAACGTGAGCACGTATGCTACCGGACCGTATCAGTTGATGACGAAAATCGGCACACCGACCGATGCCAGGGAGCCGAACGACGGTCCGTTGACAGGGTTCTTCAATATCGTGACCCAGGCCGGGTTCAATTATTCCGACACGACAAATACGCTCGACCCCGGTGTCGGCCTTCCGGGGAGCGATTGGGATTACTTCAGTGTCGTTGCTTCCGCGGGGCAAAAAATCTCGGCCCTTGTGCAGGCTAAATCGTTTAAGACGACAACAACGTTGAACCATATTCAAGTAGCGTTGTTCCGGAAGAATGCCTTTTCCTCTGCGCTTGGTTCTGCTTCATGCGCCGACGGATCCGATGTTCCGTTGTCTTTTACGGTAGCGGTGGCGGATACCTATTATGTGATGGTCACCAACACGACGCCCTCCGAGGCAGGGCCTAACGCCCGCTATAAATTGACGATCGGTTCGCCGACGGGCGTGCTTGAAAATGTGGCAGGCTTGCCGAAGGAGTTCGCTCTGGACCAGAATTATCCGAACCCGTTCAACCCATCCACCACAATCAAGTTTGCCCTGCCGAAGGACGCGATGGTTATCTTGAAAGTGTACGACGTGCTCGGACGCGAAGTGCGCACGCTGGTCAACGAACGGGTCAGCGCCGGGTTTCAACAGGTTGTGTGGGACGGACGGAATGAATTTGGCGCTCAGGTCGCCTCGGGCATGTACATCTACCACATTTCCGCCGGTGCATTTGTTTCGACAAAGAAAATGATGATGTTGAAGTAGCAATGCCATTGCAACGGTGTCAAGCTTTAGAAAGCCAACTGAGAACTCGGTTGGCTTTTTTATTTCTCATTTGAAACTTCTGAAAAATAGCCTCTCGCCAAGCCGCAAAGGCGCAGAGTGACAGAAACTCTTAAGAGATGTATGTGCTGCAAAATCAACAATAACCGCGAGCCGCATTTTCTTGCCACGACTCTAGTTGAGGACTTTCTAGAGATGATTCAGTGCTCTCCTGGGAATTCAGAGGGTCTCGCATTTAACTTGGTCAACGTATTTTCTCGTTCCCAATCTCTGATTGGGAACGTAATCCAATGGCAGAAGCTCCGCTTCAGCGCTAGTAGGTTCCCAACCAACCCGTCCAGCGGCAGCGGGAGAGTTTGGGAAAGGACTCCATTGCAGAGCCCAGAAACTGGATGCCCGCCAAAGGCTGGCATGACAAATACCTCGCTGCTTGCGGCGAGGATTTTACATTTAACCTGGCTAACGTG
>Ga0265323_10000520_pt1 | contig 21448 bp, 14 predicted proteins | sample 41225metaG_FD_193580 | JGI IMG/M metagenome (GOLD analysis project Ga0265323, IMG submission 193580) | Rhizosphere microbial communities from Carex aquatilis grown in University of Washington, Seatle, WA, United States - 4-12-25 metaG | ecosystem: Host-associated > Plants > Roots > Rhizosphere...
CAGGGACAGAGCCCTGGCCATTTCCTGTCTAAGCAATTCCAGGCAACTGGGCATGGCGTGGCGCCTCTACACCGATGAACATGACGGGCGCCTGGTCAATAACTGGGTTTTTAACGGCTGGCCGACTTATGGAGGGCCGGAAACCGGCCTGCCCATTGAGAATCCGAATTGGGTTTATGGGATGATGGATTGGTCGGCTTCTCCGGATAACACCAACCTGCAGCTCATTGCCAATGGATTGCTCTTTCCCTACACGCATGAGTACAAAATCTACAAATGCCCGGCCGACCGGTTTCTGTCACCGATCCAGGTCGCCAGCGGGTTTCCTGAGCGGGTTCGCAGTGTCTCCATGAACTGTTTCCTGCAGGGCGGTGCGCGCCCCGGCCTGTTTTGGGTTCCGGGATTCGCCGCGTATGGAAAAGAGGGCCAGTTGATGGCCCCTTCCCCGTCAGAGCTCTGGGTCTTTGCGGACGAAAACCCCGATACCATCAATGATGCCTGGCTGAACACCCGGATGAACAGCCCGGACCTGTGGGACGACATGCCGGGCAGCTACCACAATGGCGCCTGCGTTTTTAATTTTGCCGACGGTCACAGCGAAATCCACAAATGGCTGTCGGCCAAAACCTGCCCGGGCATCAATTACGGCCGAACCGAGATCCGGGACCCGGGCAGTGTCGATATTCAATGGATGCACAACCACACGAGCGTGCCGTAACCCGGCGCCAACTGAAACGTGTCAATCACCGGGAGAGACGGGAGACCGAATCCACCCGCCCCGGACCGGCGGCCAGTATGTTTCGGAGATGCCACGTTGTGCGTCCGGCGTCCTCGTAAAGCTTCGCCACGCGGCAGGCCGGCGTAAAAGGCTTTCAGCCTCACGCGGCAGGCTATGGACTATCGGCTACAAGATGAACAGAAGGCTGAAGGCTAAACGCTAAAGGCTAAAGGGAAAACTGCCCGGCTTTGCGTTCCTTGCGCTCTTTGCGGTTTAAATCCGTGTTTATCCGCGTATAGCGGCGTGGCCGCCACGCGGCTTTACGCCGTGTCCATCCGTGGTTGAAATGGTTTGCGTCTTTTGTGCTTTTTCGCAGCGGCGGTACGTCCTTAACGCGCGGCCGGCGGGCTGGTTGATTTGCATTGCGCCCGGGCCGCCGGTGCATTCAACTGCTTCTGCCATGACAGAGCCATTCATGCCTTACCGGAAACTGTTGAAACGCGCCCGTGAAATTTCGCTGGTCTCCGGCACGGTCGGGTTGCTTTCGTGGGACCACGAAACTTACATGCCACCCAAGGCGCTGGCCTTCCGCGCCGGGCAACTGGCCCATTTCAGCGGCCAGGCGCATCGCCTGTTCACGGCCAAAAAGGCCGGCGACTGGATTTCAGCCTGCGAACAGCATGGCTTCGCTGCCGGGTCCGATGAGGCGGCAAACGTCCGCGAATGGCGGCGGCTTTACGACCGGGCCACCAGGGTGCCGGCGCGGCTGGTCGAGAAATTCCAGCGCGTCTGCACGCATTCGCTCGCGGCCTGGCGCGCGGCGCGCGAACGCTCCGAATTCAACGTGTTCAAACCGCATCTGCAAAAGGTGCTGGAACTCAACCGCCAGATGGCCGATTGCTGGGGTTACCAGGAATCGCCCTACGACGCGCTGGTCGAGGAATACGAGCCGGGCGTCCGCGCCGGCCAGCTTCGCGCCCTGTTCGCGGAATTGCGTCCGGCCATTGCCGCCATTCTTGGACCGGCCAGGGAACGCTCGGCCGCCGTGCCGGAAGCTTTGTTGAACGGCAACTACTCCATCGCCGCGCAGCAGGCGTTCAACCGCCAGGTCGCCGGGGCCATGGGCTTTGATTTCGAGGCCGGGCGGATTGACACCACGACGCATCCCTTTTGCTGCACGGTCGGCCCGGGCGACTGCCGGCTCACGACGCGCTACAACGAGCAGGATTTCACCCGGTCGCTTTACGGAATCATGCACGAAGCCGGCCATGGACTGTATGAACAGGGGCTGCCGGCGGAGCATTACGGCACGCCGCTGGGAATGAGCGCCTCGCTGGGCATCCATGAGTCGCAATCGCGGCTGTGGGAAAATCACGTGGGCCGCAGCCCGGCGTTTTGGGAGCACTGGCATCCCGCCGCCTGCGGGCATTTCCCGGAACTGAAAAAGTTTTCGCCGGCGCAAATCACCGCGGCGGTGAACCGTGTCTCACCCTCGTTCATCCGCGTGGAGGCGGACCAGGTCACATATGATCTGCACATCATCCTGCGGTTTGAAATCGAGGTGAAACTCATCGAGCGTCAGTTGGCGGTGGCGGACGTGCCGGCCTGTTGGAATGAGGAATTTGAAAAAATGCTCGGGCTGAAAGTGACGAAGGACGCCGACGGCTGCCTGCAGGACATTCACTGGAGCAAGGGTATGCTGGGATATTTCCCGACCTACACGCTCGGCAACCTCAACGCGTCGCAGCTCATGCGCCGGGCCGCGCTCGACCTGCCGGCCCTCGAAGCGGAGCTGGCACGGGGGGAATATGGGGCGCTGCGGGAATGGCTGCACGAGAAAATCCACCGGCAGGGCCTACGCCACCCGCCCGCGGAACTGATGCGGCGCGCCACCGGCGAACCGACGCGCAGCGTCTGCCATCTCGATTTTTTGCGGAAAAAATTCGCGGCAGGCTGAGTTGAAAATATCCGTGCCTCTTTGCGGCTGACAATTTCGCATTGGGGCGCTCCCAAACAAAAACGCGGGCCGAAGCCCGCGTTCTGAACCGGCGTAGCGGCGTCTCGGCAGAGCGCCGCATTTCTTTTTCCCGTTTTCAGCCAGCGGCGCTCTGCCGAGACGCCGCTACAAATTACACCGTGTAAGTACTGCTGGCCGTCGTGCCGCCTTTGCCGGTCCAGTTGGTGTGGAAAAACTGGCCGCGCGGCTGGTCCACGCGCTCGTAGGTGTGCGCGCCAAAGTAATCGCGCTGCGCCTGCAACAGGTTCGCCGGCAGCCGTTCGCTGCGGTAGGCATCGTAGAACGCCAGCGCCGTGCTGAACGCCGGGACCGGTATGCCCTTCTTCGCCGCCATGGCCACCACGTTGCGCCACGAACGCTGGCAGTCCTTGATGGCCTTCTTGAAGAACGGATCGAGCATCAGGTTCATGAGCTTCGGATTCTTGTCGAAGGCTTCCTTGATTTTGCCGAGGAATGCGCTGCGGATGATGCAGCCGCCGCGCCACATGAGCGCGATGCCGCCGTTGTTCAGGTTCCATTTGTGTTCCGCCGCCGCCGCGCGCATGAGCATGTAGCCTTGCGCGTAACTGACAATTTTCGACGCGTAAAGCGCCTGGCGGATGGCTTCGATGAATTTCTTCTGGTCGCCCTTGATGACGGGCTTCGGCCCCTTCAATTTTTTCGCGGCAGCAACGCGCTCTTCCTTCATGGCCGAGACGCAGCGCGCATAAACCGCCTCGGCAATCAGCGTGATCGGAATGCCCAGGTCCTGCGAGGAAATCACCGTCCATTTGCCCGTGCCCTTCTGGCCGGCGGTGTCGAGGATCTTGTCCACGAGTGCCGATCCATCGGCATCTTTGTAGGCCAGAATATCGCGGGTGATTTCGATGAGGTAGGAATCCAGTTCGCCCTTGTTCCATTCCCCAAAAACTTCGTGCATCTGGTCGGGCGTCATGCCCAAGCCGACTTTCATCAGGTTGTAGGCTTCGCAAATCAATTGCATGTCGCCATATTCGATGCCGTTGTGGGTCATCTTCACGTAATGGCCCGCGCCGCCTTCGCCGACCCAATCGCAGCACGGTGCGCCGTCCACCTTCGCGGCAATGCCCTGAAAAATGTCCTTCACATGCGGCCACGCGGCAGGCGAGCCGCCCGGCATGATGCTCGGACCGCGGCGCGCGCCCTCCTCGCCGCCGCTTACGCCGGTGCCGATGTAAAGCAAACCCTTGCTCTCGACGTATTTCGTACGGCGAATGGTGTCCTCAAAAAGCGAGTTGCCGCCATCAATGATGATGTCGCCGGGTTCAAGGTGCGGCAGGAGATGTTCGATGAATTCATCCACGGCCTTGCCGGCTTTGACCATGAGCATCACGCGGCGCGGCTTCTTGAGCAGCGCCACCATTTCTTCGATGGAATGCGCGCCCAGCACTTTTGTGCCTTTGGCTTCGTTGGCGAGAAAGTGGTCCACCTTCTCCACCGTCCGGTTGAAGGCCACGACGGTGAAGCCGTGGTCGTTCATGTTCAGAATGAGATTCTGGCCCATGACGGCCAGACCAATAAGTGCAATGTCAGCTTGTGGTTCCATAAAATTCTTTTTCTTGCGAAAATGGCGGATCAGACCCCGCTGAACGCGGCGAAACCGCCGTCAATCGGGATCACCACCCCGGTCACAAAACCGGAGGCTTCGGCCGAAGTCAGCCAAAGCAGCGCACCGACCAAATCCCCGGGCGCACCGAATTTGCCCATCGGCGTGTGGGTCAGGATGGTGTTGGCGCGCGGCGTCAACGAACCATCCGGTTTGGTCAGCAGGGTGCGGTTCTGGTCCGTAAGAAAGAAGCCGGGCGCGATGGCGTTGACGCGAACGCCGACCTTCGAAAAATGCACCGCGAGCCATTGGGTGAAATTGCTGACCGCCGCCTTGGCGCCGCTGTAAGCCGGGATTTTCGTCAACGGCCGGAACGCGTTCATTGAGGAAATATTGATGACGGTGCCCTTGCCCTTGCCGGCCATTTCGCGCGTGAACGCCTGGGTGGGCAGCAATGTGCCCAGAAAATTCAAGTTGAACACAAACTCGACGCCTTTCGGGTCGAGATCGTAGAAGGTGATGATTTCTTTGGCCGCACCGGCGAGGTCTTCCTTGCGCAGGTATTCGAGGCTGGTCGTGCCTTTGGGGTGGTTGCCGCCGGCGCCGTTGATGAGGATGTCCACCGGGCCGAGTTCCTTTTTGATCTTGTCGTTGGCCGCGTCCAAGCTGGCCTTCTCCAGAACGTTGCACGCGACGCCGATGGCCATGCCGCCTTCCTTGCGAATTTGCGCCGCCACGGTTTCCGCGGCTTCCGGTTTCAAATCCGCCACGGCAATTTTCGCGCCACACGCCGCCAGCGCCCGCGCCATCGTGCTGCACAAGACCCCGCCGCCACCCGTCACGAGCGCCACCTGATCCTTCAAATTCACCTTAAATGGAACGTTCATCCTTATCTTTCTCTGTATCTGGTTTGTTTTGGTTGGTTTGGTCAGTCCTTAAATCGTCCCCGATACGCCCACAGTCCGAGGGCGGGGTTCGAAATGTAAAAGATTTTCTCGCCGTCCGCCATCGTGTTCCAGCCGTCCTTGAGTCTGGCCGGATCATAACGCCGGGTCATCTGCTTCAAATCGGCGTATTTGAAATTGACGCTCTCGATTTCCTGCCGCGAGAGCTGGCCGGGGCAATAAGTGATGTTGAACCGGCCTTCCGACGAGCCGTGGATGAAGTGCGCCGCCGCGCTGAGATTGTTTTGCAGCTCCGCGCTGGCCTTGACCGCCGCCAGCGTCGCGGGCGTGCCGCGATAGCCGTATTTGCGGATGAGCCGGTCAATTTCCTTGTCCTCGCCGAACTCCTTCAGGCCGGGCGCGAGCACGATCAGTTCGCCGCCGTCCGCCATGGCCATACGCGTGCGATAGATGCTTTTGTTGCCCAGCCACGTGCTCTTGAATTCGGATGGATCCAGATAGACAACCACTTTCTTGAGCGGCGCATCGAGCATCTCGAAGTTGACCTGCAGCGAGAGCGCCGCGCCCTTGTCGAAGCCGGAAACGTCGTCGCTGATGTAAAGGCCGCGCACGCACAGCTTGCCGTCGTCCCCACGCCCCACCACCGTGTGGACATAAACAATCGGCAGGTGCTTTATGAAATGTTCGGAGGCGTAATTAAGGATTCGCCGCACCGGCGTGTCCGCGCGTCCCATCATCCGCTCCATGCCGTAGGCGGCGCCGACAAAATGGCTCTTGTTGATGCCTTCCTGGCCGCCGGTGCCCACGAAGATGTTCTTGTTGTAATTGGCCATCCCGACGACTTCATGCGGAACGACCTGGCCGACGGACAAAATCAAATCGTGTTTGCCGGTCCAGATGAGATTGGCCAGTTGCGCCGGCCAGGGAAAATCCACCGCACCGCCCGAGACCTTTTTTACAAATTCCCCCGGCACTTCGCCGACGGTGGTGATGCCCGTGCGCCAGTTGTGGACGCGGAAGAGCTTCTCCGGCACCCCGGCGAACATCTCGGCGATTTGCGCCGGGGTCATCGGCGTGTGGGTGCCCAACGCGGGCAAAACGTCCGTCAAATGCTCTCCGTAATAATCGTAAATGAGTTTCGTCACCGCTCCCGCGTGCGAATGGAACCGGGTGAAATCCGGGGGAATGACCAAAACCCGCTTGCGGGGCCCGAGTTGGTCAAGAGCGCGCGACAACCCCTTGCGCAAGTCATTCATTGACAGCTTGTCAGCAACGGAACCGCGTTCGTAATAAAGCATAAATCCAGTTTATTCTACCCCACCAATGTCGTGGCTGACAACTTCGGGAGCTGATGACGCGTCTTAATCGCCAAATGGTCCCAATCTGGCTGATTCCACGTATAAAAACCCATAAAATCTCGCCAAGGACATGCGGATTGTAAAGAGATTTCACCTCCTCCTTTTGTCCGATTGCCTGTTTTATGCAGAAAAACGAAACTGTTTTGCAAAATTTTGAAAAAGAAGCGCCTTGCACCTTCCGGTCGTTCTGAAATTCTGTCGGAAAGGTCAGTTGGCCAGAACATTTCAATCATTAAAACAACATCATGAGCAAAGGTTTGAACATCCCCCCAAAAGGCGCGCTGGACTTTTTGTCGCTCGGTGCGCTCGTCAACCGCCTCGATCCCGGCATCGTCCCCTTCCGCAAAGCCACCGAATGCAGGATTCATGTCAGCGGCGGCGAGTTCAATTGCGCCGCCAACCTGTCGGACTGCTTCCGCCTGAACACCGGCATTGCCACGGCGCTCGTGGAATACCCCATCGGCGACCTGATAGCCGAGCGTGTCCGGGCCATGGGCGTGAAACCGTTCTATAAAAAATTCAAGCATGACGGCGTGCGCGGCCCAAACCACGCGACAGTTTACAGCGACCAGGGCCACGGCGTGCGCGCCCCGGTGGTGTTTTACAACCGCTGCAACGAGGCGGGTTCGTTGCTCAAACCCGGCGACTTCAACTGGAAGGAAATCTTCGGCCCGGGCGTGCGCTGGTTCCATAGCGGCGGCATCTTCGCCTCGTTGTCCGAAACCACCGGCCCATTGATCATCGAAGCCATGAAGGCCGCCAAGGCCGCGGGCGCGGTGACGTCGTTCGACCTGAACTTCCGCCAGAAACTCTGGGATATCTGGGGCGGCCAGGCCAAGGCATTGTCGGTGATGAAAGGGATTGCGGAGCACGTGGACGTGCTGGTGGGCAATGAAGAAGACCTGCAAAAAGGCCTCGGGTTGAAGGGACCGGATGTGACCGCCAAATCCAAACTCGACCCGAGCGTGTTCTTCGGGATGATTGACTCGGTGGTGAAGAATTATCCCAAGGTCAAGGTCGTGGCCACCACGCTGCGCGAAGTCCATTCGACCAGCCATCACAATTGGGGTGCTGTGGCGTGGATTGACGGCAAGACCTACACCTCGCCCACCTGTGAACTCGACGTGTATGACCGCGTAGGCGGCGGCGACGGCTTCGCGTCAGGTCTATTCTACGGCATGCTCACCGGCGAATCGCCGCAGGAATCTGTCAACCTCGGCTGGGCCCATGGCGCGTTGCTGACCACGTTCCCCGGCGACACGACAATGGCGACGGCGGAGCAGGTCAAGTCCTTTGCCAAAGGCGGATCGGCCCGCATCCAGCGGTAGCAAAAATTCCCTTATTTCATCACCCGGACGTGGACAAAATCCGCGCCCCATTTTTTGTCCCGCGTCTCGGAGAATGTGGGCATTGGCGAAAGCCACATTGTAGCACTCGGTGTCACAAGTGGGCAGTGGAGAGTGGCGGGAGCGGCGGGGCTCGAACCCGTAACCTCTGCCGTGACAGGGCAGCGCTCTAAACCAATTGAGCTACGCCCCCGCAATGGGAGTTGTAAGCTTAAAAGATGCTTCGGGGAGCGTCAAGCGGCTTTAATAAAAATCCGGGCAGCAGACGCCAAGGAGGTGGGGGTGGGGAACCCCGCTGAAGAAACGTACTGCTACCCGAATGTTTAATTGTGACTTTTTTGCAACGTTTTGTCAATAAGTTCCCATTCACATCCAAGCTGTCATTCTTAACATTTCTTGGCTTTACGAGGCCAATTATTATCATTTACAGAGGGGCTTTGGCACTGTGGCGGCGGCCTGTCCCGGCAATTTTGGGGGGTTGCGACCGGCACCATTAATTTTACCGACGCTCACAGAGCACAAAGCGCCGCTACCAGCGCCGCCACAAAAAATGTGCAATGACCTGCCGGAACTGTTATAAAGCCCGCTGGTGGCCACGCTTGAATCCATTGCTTTGTTTCGCAATCTGGGCCGCGACGAATTGCAGGCGTTGCGTTTTATCGCCCAGGAACGGCATTTTGCCGCCGGTTGTGAAATTTTCCACGAAGACGATCCCGGCGACGGCGTCTATTTCGTCAAAGACGGGCTGGTGGAAATTTCCAGTCTCGTCGGTGCCGGCGTCCGGCGCGTCTTTTCCCAACTTGGCCCCGGGGAAATTTTTGGCGAAATGGCCATGATCGAGCATCGCCCGCGCTCGGCCACCGCCTCCGCGGTCAAGGATACGGACGTTTACTTCCTTCCGCGCGGCGAAATGCTTTCGTTTCTCCAGCGCTCGCCCGCGCTGGCGTTCGGCCTGTTGCAACACACCAGCCACCGCCTCCGCGAATTCAACCATCTTTACCTCCGTGAAGTCGTCCAGGCCGAACGCCTGGCCGTAATCGGCAGTTTCGCCCGCTCCATCGTCCACGACCTGAAAAATCCGCTCAGCATCATTACCCTCTCCGCCGAAATGTTTGACCTTCCCAACCTCCCCCCGGAAACGCGCGCCCAAACCCAGGTCCGCATCCGCAAACAGGTCGAACGCATCAACGACATGGTCAGCGACATTCTCATTTTCACGGAGGGCAAACAGACGGACGTGGAAATCAAACCCGCCAGCTACCACGCTTTTGTTCGGGATTTGATCGCCGATCTCCGCGCCGAGGCGGAACTCAAAGGCGCGCGCATCGAAATGCAAAACGAACCGCCAGCCGTCCTCGTCCAGTTCAATCCGCGCCGCCTCAGCCGCGTTTTTCACAACCTCGTCCACAACGCCGCGGACATGATGCCGGACGGCGGTGTGATCACCCTGCGTTTTCACTGCGACGAAAAGGAAATCGTCACTGAAATCGAGGACACCGGCCCCGGCATCGCGCCCGAAATCGCCGGCCAGTTGTTTGAAGTCTTTGCCACGTTCGGCAAGGCCCACGGCACCGGCCTCGGCCTCCCTATTTGCAAAAAAATCATTGAAGACCACAAAGGCCGCATCTGGGAGCGCAATCAACCGGGCCGGGGCGCCGTGTTTGCCTTTGCCCTGCCGCTACCGTGATGAAACGTGAGGTGAGAATTCCATTGCCATCAAGCGCGCACTTTACAAATCGCGTTTCACGTTTCACGCTTCAGATCGCATGAACCGCATCCACCTGCTTTCCGAGCAAGTCGCCAATCAAATCGCCGCCGGGGAAGTGATTGAGCGGCCCGCGAGTGTCGTTAAGGAACTCGTTGAAAACGCGCTCGACGCCCGGGCCGCGGGCGTCACCGTCGAAATCCAGGCCGGCGGACGCAGCCTCATCCGCGTGACCGACGACGGCACCGGCATGAGCCGGGACGACGCGCTGCTCTGTCTGGAACGCCACGCGACGAGCAAAATTCAGAAGGCCGAGGATCTGGCGGCAATTGTCACGATGGGTTTTCGCGGCGAAGCCCTGCCCAGCATCGCCAGCGTCAGCCGCTTCACGCTCACCACGCGCGAACGCGACGGCGGTTCGCCCGAGGGCACGCAAATCATCGTCAACGGCGGGAAAATTGTCGAAGTCAAGGCCGCCGGCAGCGCGCCCGGCACGAGCGTCGAGGTGCGGCAATTGTTTTTCAACCTGCCCGCCCGCCGGAAATTTATGCGCACGGAGGAAACCGAGGCGGCGCACATCCAGCATTACCTCACGCTGGCCGCGCTGGCGTATCCCGAAGTCGCGTTCACGTTCCAGAAGGACGGACGGCTCGTGTGGCAATTGCCCGCGCAAAAATCCGGCGCGGCAACTTCAAGCCGTCTTGAGGCGCTGCGCGAACGGCAGCGCGCGCTGCTCGGCGAGGAAAAGCTTTTGTCCGTAAATTTCACCGCCGCGCTCGACGAGTCAGTCCAGCCGGAAGAAACCGACATCTTCGAAACGGCTGGCCCTTCACCTTCAACCCTCAACCCCTTGGCGCGGCGAAGCGAAGCGGAGATGGCTCAACCCTCAACCTTCCGTGTTTGGGGCTTTATTGGTTCTCCGGGCGTTTCACGCGCGACGCGGGAAGGCCAGCACCTGTTCGTCAACCGTCGCCCGGTCGAAAATCGCGGCCTCAATTACGCGCTGCTCGAGGGCTATCACACCGCGCTGATGAAAGGCCGTTACCCGGTCTGCTGCCTGTTCCTGGAAATTGATCCCGCTGCCGTGGACGTGAACATCCACCCGGCCAAGCGGGAGGTGAAATTCCACCGGGAGTTTGAAATCCGGAAATTCGTCGCCCAGGCGGTCCAGGAAACGTTGCTCGCCTTTCACGGGCAGGAGTCCAAAGTCCCGGGTCCAAAGTCCAAAGTCATCGCCCAGGCGGAGCTTCAACCGGCAACGGAAATCTCCGCACCGGCGCTGCCGAATTTTCCGGAAAAATTAAAACCGTTGCCGGCAACTCCGCCGCATATTTCGCCCGCCGCACAAACGCCTTTGAAAATGGGTTTCTCACCGGCAAAACCGGCAACCTTCGAACCGGCTGTTCCAGCCTCCATCCCCGTCGCGCCGAAGCAAGGCGAAGGCGGACTCCATCCTCCATCCTCCCCGGAGCCAATTCCGCAATCCGCAATTTACAATCCGCAATCGCCGACTCCGCTCCTCAACGTCCCGCTCCGGCTCGTCGGCGTCGTCGGCAAACTTTACATCGTGCTGGAATCCGACCGCGGACTCGTCCTGCTCGACCAGCACGCCGCGCACGAACGGATATTGTTCGAGCAGATGCTGAACCGGCTGGAACAAAACGGCACCGCGCCGTCGCAAAAACTGTTGCTGCCGGAGACCATCGAACTGCCCGCCCGCGACGCGAATTTCCTGCGCGAGCAATTGATTGCGCTCACGCGGCTCGGTGTGGGGCTGAGCGAATTTGGCGAGCGCACCTTCCTGCTCGACGCGCTGCCGCCGTTCGTCAAGACGGCGGATGCCCGCCGCTTTGTGCTCGATTTGGTGGACGAATTGAAGGCGGCGGGTCGCGAGGTGAATCTGGCGCGGCTGGGCGAGCACACGATTGCCAAGACCGTCTGCCGCCATGCGGTGAAGGCCAACGACCCGCTGGCCGGCGCGGAACTGGAGGCTCTCGTCGAGGACCTGCGCCGTTGCGCGATGCCCTACACCTGCCCGCACGGCCGCCCGACGCTGATTGAGATGAACTACCGCGAACTGGAGAAAAAATTCGGAAGGACGCAGTAAATTGTGAATCCCATTGTTCTTCAACTCGCCAATGGGAATTTGTTCTTTGTCGGTTTGGTTAGCTTGCTCAAAACAAATTAAGTCATCGAGCCAGATGGATTCATCCAGCCAACAAAAAACTGAAACACCTGTTTCAGACGGGATTTGTCCCCCGCCGTCCGACAAAAACATTCCCGGCGAGCACTGGCGCTGGTGTCCGCAATGCGGTCACGAGTTGATCAACGAGAAGTGCAAGCTGCGGTGCCCGCGCTGCCATTATTTCATGAGCTGCTCGGATTTTGATTTCGCGGGCTAGACTGGTTGGGGCGCAACTTGAGGCACGCTGCCCTTCGGATTTCGGTCTTCGGACTTCTTTCGGACTTCGGAATTCAGCTTTCGGATTTATGCCATGTGCCACCATCCGGCTTGACAGCGGTTCCAGCCCTGTTACCTTTGCCTCGTGAACAGCCAGCAAGTGAACAACGCAGCCAGCAGCCAGTATTTCTTTTATTGGTTTTGGGCGGTAAGCGCGCACTTGCGGCTGCGATAAAACTTTAACCAAACAAATCGCCGCAGGTCGCCAAACGCCTGCGGCGTTTTTGTTTTGGCGACCTTCGGTAACCCATAAAAAAACCATGATCATCGTGCTTAAACCCCGGATTTCGAGGAAGGAGGAGCGCTCCGTCCTCAAGGAAATCCGCAAACTCGGCTACATCCCCCACGTCATGCGCGGCGTGGCGCGCACCGTCGTCGGCGCCATCGGCGACGAACTCACCCACGCCAACCTCGAAACGCTGGTCTCGCAGTTCCCACGCGCGGTCGAAAGCGTCACGCCCATCCAGAAGCGTTACAAGCTCGTCAGCCGCGAGGCGCACCCGGCCAATTCCACCGTCCGCGTCCGCGAACATGTCATCGGCGGCAGACAATTCCACGTCATGGCCGGGCCGTGCTCGGTTGAAAGCGAGAAACAATTGCTGGCCACCGCCGAGGCGGTAAAAGCCGCCGGGGCGACCTTCCTGCGCGGCGGCGCGTTCAAGCCGCGCACATCGCCCTACGAATTCCAGGGACTCGGCGAGAAGGGCCTGAAACTGCTCGACAAGGCGCGGCGCGCCACCGGGCTGGCCGTCATCACCGAACTGCTTTCCGAAAACCACGCCGAAATGGTGGCCGAATACACGGACATCATCCAGATCGGTGCGCGCAATTCACAAAACTTCCAACTTTTGATTGCCGCCGCCCGTACTGGCAAACCCGTTCTGCTCAAGCGCGGACTTTCGATGAGAATTGAGGAGTGGCTGCTCGCCGGCGAATATGTGCTCGCCAACGAAAACCCAAACCTGATGTTCTGCGAACGCGGCATCCGGACATTCGAAACCTACACGCGCAACACGCTCGACCTCTCGACCATCCCCATCATCAAGCGAGAATCGCACTGCCCGATTGTGATTGACCCGAGCCAGGGCGCCGGGCGCGCGGACCTGGTGGCAGCGATGTGCAATGGTGCGGTGGCCATGGGCGCGGACGCTTTGTTGATTGAAGTCCATCCCAACCCGGCGGAAGCCTGGAGCGACGGCGCGCAACAATTGTCACTCGATGGGTTCGCGAAATTGATGCAGGAATTGAAGCCATTCAACGCCGCGGCCGGACGCGAGCAAGCTCTCTCCGTGAAAAGCGCAAAAGGTGTCAAGATTCTAAACCACGGACTCCGATAAATCGCGAGCAGGTGAACACGGCGTAAAGCCGCGTGGCGGCCACGCCGCCATACGCGGACGAACACGGATTTTTACCACGCAACACAAAACGCGAAAGGCAGGGCGCGTCAGCCTGCCCGCGATTCATCAGAGTCCCGTGCGCGCCGCCAGGTCGGGGCAGGTTGATTTAGCCGCAGAGAACAGGACTCAAGGAACTCAAAGCCGGGAAGTTTATTTCCACAGAAGGAAACGAAGACTGGGAACAGGTGACATGCGACACGTGGCAAGTGGCGGGTGCGGCTTCGTTTACTTCGTTTGCTTCTGTTGGTTTTTTTTAAACAAACTGGCCGCCACAGGTTGGCCATGGCAGAATCCCGTCATGGCCCGGCTGCCACTGTCCCAAACACCGGTGAAAAGAGCGGTTTACGGAGCGCTGCTCATCTCCACCATTGTGGGCGTCCTCCACGTTTTCGCCTGCTGGTTTTCGGTTGCTCCCCACGGCTCGGATATTTTGTACAACAAGATTTCAGGGATGCTGCTGATATACCTCTTTCTCGTGGTGCTTTACAACGTCGTTCGCATCACCCTTGCCGTGGTGGGGCGTTTATTTGGAACTGGCAGGGTCGGCTGGTCGCCACTGGCAGCCGGCGCCATTTTTTGCGGAATTGTTTTCGTCATCACTACGATTGCCTTCGGTGTGGGAGAAACGATGCGAGACTCGGCATTCAAGGCCATCACGGTTCGGGGCGGGCCATTGGTGGCGGCCATCAAACAATTTCAGGCCAAAAACGGCGCGCCGCCGGCCGCGCTGGACGAACTGGTGCCGGATTTCATCCCGGCCATACCCGACACGGGCGTTGCCGCCTATCCGAAATACGAATTCATCCGGAAGCCGGATCCGGCAAAATATGACGGCAATCCCTGGGTGTTGTTTGTGAACATAACGATGGACGATCTGATGCAAGATTTGCTGATTTTCTGTCCCAACGGGAACTATCCCGCCCGCCCGCAAGTCGCCAGTGCAAGACGGTTCGGAGACTGGGCAAAAATCTCAACGCCCAATCCCTCCAACGCTGACAAATAGCGCACAAATTTACTGCAACGGGTGACGCAGCGCAGCGTCCAACGCCGGGTCGCGGCCGGCCAGAAAGTCCGCCAGCGACGCCGGCGCCAGGATGTCCGGCTCAACCGTTGGCGGATCGGCATCGGGCGTCAGCCGGAAATGCTTTGTCGAGTAATGCACCTTCAGCCTTGAGTTCGGCAGCTCAAAGTTCTGCTGCTGCCCATAATGATTGGGCTTGTTCCCCGTCGGTTCGCCAACGAGGATCGCGTGCAGGTCATTGCGGAAATCCATCACCGCCATCACCCCGGAGGAAAACGTCTGGCCGCCGATGAGGGCATAGAGATGTCCCTGTGCCTTGAGCGCCGGTCGTGACGTCAAACCTTCCACGAGGGGTTTCACAATGCCGGAACTGCCGCCGGTGTTGAAGCGCAGGTCCACGACCACGCGCCGAACCGGGTGCGAGTCGGCAAAGGCGAACAGTGTCTTCGCAAAACCGGCGAACGGGTTGTTGGTTTCGTTGGCGCATTTGTTGTATTGGATGTAGAGCGACTGCGTGTCCGGCAGGTATTCAAACCAATAGGCGGCTCCGGGATGTTTGCGGCACAACCCGGCTGGAACCGACCGGGCGTCGGTGGCCTTCACCATCTTCCGGCTGGTTTGGCCCCGGCCACCCGGCGCGATTTCAAGCGTGAATTCCCCGCCGCCGGCCCTGGCCAGCGTCAACCGCAGGCAGCCGTCGGCGTCGGCGATTTTTTCGCGCTGCATCAACTCCACCAATTCCAAGTGTCGGGGACTTTGGACGTGCAGCCAGGCATTGTTTTCGTGGGGAATGTAAGGAGCCATCGCCGCTTCGGCCTGCTCCGGCGTCAGGGAACCGATGCGCACCACGCGGCAGCCAAGCGCCTCTTGATGTTCTGGTGTCGCCGCCACCACGGCCAGCCCGTCGGAAAACCACTGCATCTGAATGGGATACTTGCGCACGTTAAATTCCCCGATGGCTCCGAAGGCCACGCCCGTATGCGCCACCCCCAGGCCGGCCACGATGCGCATCAACTCAAACAGGATGTCCGGATCGGAGAGCTGCGGAACTTCACGCTTTAGTTCCGCAACGGAGTGCTCAAACTTGTCTCCGGGCATGAGCTGGGAAAAATCCATTTGTTTGGCCGGAAGCTCCCGGGCGAAAAAGTCAAGGTCTTCCTGCCACCGGCTGGTGCGCGCGGTTGAATCATCGGGGGCCGGAGCGGCGGCCAAATGGCCAAAGGCGCAAAGCGCGATGCTCGAGAGCAGGATGGCGGTTTTCATGGCGGCTGGAAATGACTGGCAAAAGGCCGGCGACCGGGCCACATCGCCCCGGGACGATGTTACCGGGCGACCACGTGGAATCCGGGCCGGGCTCGCGTGCCGTCAGAATAATCCGCCGGATGCCGGAATCGCAAGCTTCGAGCTGAAACGCTTTGACGCCACTTGCGCGGTTTGGGAAACCGCGAAAGGAATTCGCCAGAGGCGAAGGCCCGTGAGGGCCAAGCGAGTGGGCGCGAGCGAGTCCATTGCGCCAATTACCGCAAATTTTCTGGCAGGGACGCACCGCTTGCCGCGGGGTTCTGGTTTCTCCCCGGTTTTATTCGGAAACGGTTCGATGATAAATGTACCACCCGTAGCCGCTGAGCTTAAAGTCAGGGATGCGGAGGTCAACCGGGTGGGCCCGGTCTTTGATAACCACCGGCTTGAAGTCTTCGGCATTGGCCAATTCAACCGACCCTTTCACCTGGAGGCTTGAAAGGTTGATCAAGATGAGGAACTCATCCTTCGCATCCCGTCGCAGAAAGCTGAGGATTTCGTCCGGAGCCGTGTTCGGCAGCCAGACAACATCCCCGTTGGAGAACGCGGGGTATTGCTTGCGAAGCTTGATCAGATCCCGGTAAATGTCGCGCAGCGGAGGGCGTCCGCCGGATTGCCAGAACACCGGCATTTTTTCAAACAAGGCCGGGTCGGTGGACTCGGTGGCATCACCCACTTCCATGCCGTTGTAAAAGAGCGGCACGCCGTCGAGCGTCAACATCAGCACCTGTGCCGCAAGCGCGCCATTCACGCCGTAACGCACCACGGCCCGGGTTTCCTCGTGGTTGTCGGTAAAGCGCAGGTGCAACGCGCCCCCGGGGAACTGCTCCTGGGTGTGTTCCCACGATTGTTGCATGAGAGAGACCGGGGACAGGCTGCTCATGACCATGTTCAGCGCGGAGACCATGGCCCATGAGGAATCCACGTCGAAAGCCTTATAAAGCAGTGCCGGCTTGGCGCCAGCGTCAGCGAGAAAGAAGACTTGAGAATTGACTTTCTCAAGTTCAGTCCGGGCGGCTTCCCAAAAATCAACGGGCACCGTGGGGGACACCTCGCAACGGAATCCGTCCACGCCGTAGTCCTGCAACCAGTATTTCATCATTTCAATCATGTAGCGGCGCACCTCCGGGTTCGCATAATTCAACCCGGCCACATCCGTCCAGGCGGGATTGGGCGGGATGATGACTCCATTCGTATCCTTCTGGTAAAACTCCGGATGTTCCATCAGCACGCTATCCCAGGCAGTCTGACCGGCCACGATGTCCATGATCACTTTCAGGTCGCGCTTGTGGGCTTCCTTGATCAGCCGTTTGAAGTCGTTGGTTGTGCCATAGTCGGGGTTGATGGCGTAAAAGTCGCGCACCGCGAACGGGCTTCCCATGGAGCCTTTCTTCATCTTTTCGCCGGTCGGATGGATCGGCATGAGCCAGAGAATGTCCACCCCAAGATCCTTTAATTCATCCAAACGGGCGGTAATCGCATTGAGATCCCCTTCCTTGGAGAAGTTTCGCGGGAAGATTTCATATACGACCGCACTCCGGAGCCAGTCGGGGGATTTGCGGGTGCTCGGATTGGACGGAACAGCATCTGAACCGAGGGCAGAGTTAATCGCCAGCCAACCCATAAGACCCGTGGCAAGCAGACATCGCAGTTTTTGCTGAATTTTGTTCATGGCGTTTAAGAAGTTGAATTGATTTTTTGACGCAGGTTGTCGGCCTGCGTTCACAGGTAACAAAACGGACGTTACTGCACGGTTTCAACGCTGTCCAGCCAGTTAAATTGATGGTTTATGGAACGGATCGGCGCGACAGGTCGGTGGCCAAAGTAACGATGCTGATTTCCAACTTGAACGGCTGGAATAATGGGGCTAAAAACGGGGACTCGAAACCTTCTGTGGAGGACTGCCCGGCTTTGGGTTCCTGTTCTCTGCGGTTAAAAAAGTTTCGCGAAAACCATGCTACACCAATTCCTTCGTGCGAAATCGCCACAGGGCCAGCAATAACATGATCACCACAAAATCCGCGGCGTACAGGCTCAGAAAAGCGACATCCCTCAGGTTCAACAGACTGCCTTGAAGGACCTGGAAAAAGACGTTGAAATCCTTGTAGCTGGGCAGGATGAAATAAAGGGGATTGGGCGACGAATAAAAGCCGTTGCCGGCAACGAAGGCCAGCACCGAGGCGATGATGGGATGCAGGAAGAGGGACAGAAACATGGCCAGCGAACCCAGCATGAGCTGCCGGCAGAACATCAGCCACGGCGCCCATTTGATGACCGGACTCAATTCCAGGCTCTGGGTTTGCGCGAAGACAAGGATGGCGAGCGATGTCAGCAGCGCGAACGCCGCCATGACCGCAACCCCGCCCAGGTATTTGCCGAGCAAGAATTGGGTGCGCGAGACCGGTTTCGAAAGCGTCAAACGGATGGTGCCTTTGCGAATCTCGGAGGCAACCGCAGTGCTGAAGATGAACAAGGCCACGATGCTGCCGCCAAACGAAGCCACCTGATAAAACATCGCCTGAATGGTCGTAGAGGCGCTTTCCATTGTTTCCTGGAATTTACGCCGGTCCACCTCACTCATCTGGTTGGTTCCCATGAACGAATTGTTGGTCATTTGGTCATCGGAGAATGATTTGGTTATGTGTTTGCGCGTCGATGACATGGTGATGGAGAAAAAAATGGTCAGTGCCAGCGACGCCAGCATCAGGCCGAGCAACAAACGCTGATGGAGCAGCGCGCGGACGCTGTCAGTGGCGATCAGGAAAATGGTCTTCATAACTTGGGCGGCGGGGCGATGGTGGCGAAGAAAATCTCCTCCAACGATTGCGTCTCGGTTTCCGTCCGCACAATTTCGACGCCGTGCTGCCGCAGCAACTGTTCGACGGTTTGCCGGAGCGGCTCGTCCGGGCAACTGATGGTTGCCTGGCCCTGCGCCAAAGTCACCTGAACCGCCGTGGTCGCGAGTGCCTCCATCAGCGGAGCCGGAAGGCCCTGGACCACAAATCGCGTGCTTCTGCCGGACGACAACTCCTGCAACGTTCCCATGCGCTTGAGTTCGCCATTTTGCAGGATGGCCACCCGGTCACACACCGTTTCGACTTCCGAGAGGATATGCGAGCTGATGAAAACGGTTTTACCCCGCCGTTTTAACTCAAGCAGGATGTCACGGAACTCTTTACGCCCGACCGGGTCGAGACTGGCGGTGGGTTCATCCAGGATCAACAAATCGGGGTCGTGCAGCAGGGCCTGGGCGAAACCGATTCGTTGCACCATGCCTTTGGAGTATTTGGAAACCCTCTTTTCGGCCGCATCTTCCAGGTTCAGCAGTTTCAACAGTTCCGCCACCCGGGCCGGACGAGCATCGGGCGGCACGCCGCAAAGCGCGGCGTAGAAGTTGAGCAGACCCCGGCCCCGGTAATAGTCGTGCAGGTTGATGGATTCCGGCAGATAGCCCAGCCGCCGGTGAACTTCCATTTCGCCCACGGGCCGGTCAAACAACCAGGCCGCCCCGCCGGTCGGGCGGATCAAATTGAGGAGCAGATGAATCGTGCTGGTTTTGCCGGCCCCATTTGGCCCCAGGAAGCCGAAAATTTCGCCTTCCTTGACCTCCAGGTTCAGCCCCCGCACCGCGGGAGTTGCACTGCGGCTGTAAGTCTTGCTGAGGTTTTCAATGCGAATGGCTGACATGTGGATTACTCCTTGGTCAATCGTTCCAGCAGTTGCCGCAACTCATCTTCATTTTCCGAATAGCCGACACGCAGCCATTGCACCACTCCCTTTTTATCCACGAGCACCAAAGTGGGAATGCCCCGCACGCCGTATTTGCCGCCGATGGCCCCGTCCTGGTCGAGAACCATGTGGAAAGAGTATTTCTTGCGTTGAATGAAATTGCGGACCTGTTCGGACGTTTCCCCCTGATTGACGCTTAGGATTTCCAATCCACGGTCTTTGAATTTATCCTGCAAATCCTGCAAACCGGGCATCGCCATCCGGCATGGTCCGCACCAGGTGGCCCAGAAATCCATCAAGACGACTTTCTGTCCCCGATACGAGCTCAACGTGACGGAGTTGCCGGACAAATCAGGCAATGAAAAATCCGGCGCCGGCTGGCCGACCTTGACATTTCCCATCTCACGCACCGAGCCGCCATGGGACTGGTGCAGGCCAATTTTTACTTCGTAGTGAATGGCAATGCTCGCCAGCGCAAAAAGCACTCCCAGGCTGATCCATGCAATTTTTGGCAGCTTCATAATGTCCAAAGTCGCGGCTTGGCCCGAAAACTATAAGTTTGCGTTCGGGTAATCAACCCATTTGACAAGCGGTCTTTCTGGGAAATCAAATGGCGGGGAAGCGAAGACGATTCCCAGCCTTTGTTCCCTTCTGTGGAAATGGGCAGCCCGGTTTTGTGGTTTTTGCGTTCTTTTGTAGTTATGGCAGATCTATTTAACATGAGCACAGTTGGATATGCCTCTGGGAAAAGCGTCGCGGAGTTCCGCCCTCCGAAATGTGTGTCTGGATTTCGGTTTATTGAGCCGGCTTCAGGGTCCAGACGCAATGGTCGCTCAAACTTTTTCCGGCACGTTCGGCTTTGGCTTTGATTTGGTTTTCGCCGGGTTTGAGTTGCACGTCTTTCCAGATGAATACGCCGTTGGTTCCGTCCGCGCGTTTGCCCCGTGAACTGCCATTGACCAGCAGCTCCACTTTCTTCGCGTTGGAATAAATTTTCACGTCCGTCACCGCGTTGGTGCGTTCGGTGAAACGACGGCTGGTGATATGGACCATCGGCTCATCCGACCAGTTGACCTGGTAAAAATAGAACGCGTCCTTTTTCGTCTTGCGGTCGTAGGTCACCAATCCCTTGTCGTTGCGGCCCGGCACGCCACCTTCGTGGCGCGTGCTGACGGCGAAGTCGAACATGTTCCAGACAAACGTGCCCCAGACGAACGGGCGCGCCTTCATCGCCGGCCAGGCGGTTTCGTGGACGAGGGCCTTCCATTCCTCCGGATGCCATTGGCTGGTGGTGACCGGCTGTTTGGGATTTTGTTCATGCTGGGTGACGTTCGCGCCCGCACCGTATTCGCTCACACAAAATCCGCCGCGCCGGCTGTCCTGGCGGCGCGAGTCCAGCGACTTGCCAAAGTCGTCCTTGCTGCCCCAGCCGGAATACCAGCCGGGATAAATGTTCCAGCCGAGCCAGTCGGGGATTTTGTTCATTTGCGGCATCGCGTTGTTGCTGGTGGCGGCGATGGTTGGGCGCGTCGGGTCTTCGCCGTTGGCAACAATTTTCAGGTCCTGCAACAAACGGTGCGGATCAGGTTTGTTGGGCCAGAGTTCGTTGAACAGGCTCCAGGCAAAAATCGAGGGATGATTGATGTTTTGCCGGATGAGGTCGAGCAGTTGGCTGCGTGAGGTTTCCGCGAATTGGGCCGATGCGTTGATTTCATTCACCTGCGGCAGTTCCGCCCAGACGAGAATGCCCGCCCGGTCGCACAGGCTGTAAAAATAATCGCTGTGCTGGTAGTGCGCGCAGCGAATGACGGTGCAGCCCATTTCCTTGATGAGCTGGACGTCCTCGTCCATATCCGCCTCGGAAATCGCCCAGACCTTGTTGAAGCGATCCTGGTGCCGGTTCACGCCGTGCAAATGATACGGCTGGC
>Ga0265323_10000521_pt1 | contig 21388 bp, 18 predicted proteins | sample 41225metaG_FD_193580 | JGI IMG/M metagenome (GOLD analysis project Ga0265323, IMG submission 193580) | Rhizosphere microbial communities from Carex aquatilis grown in University of Washington, Seatle, WA, United States - 4-12-25 metaG | ecosystem: Host-associated > Plants > Roots > Rhizosphere...
AAAATGAGTTAATTTGAAGATTTGAAAATGAATTAATTTGAAGATGAGTTATGAAATCCGATGTTTCGTTTTGAAGTACCAATAATTTTCGACAACATTTTTATTATACCATCAATTTTTTCAAGCGGTTCGAAGCAATCAGGAAATCCTTCAGATTCTTTACAAATCAATAGCCAATATTGAAGCTTATCAGCTTCTTTGGCAGCAATTTTCATTTTGTGAATGAAATCTATTTTACTTTCCCCGTTTTGAGCTTCTCTTACATTAGCACCAATTGAAGTTCCACTTTTCAGAATTTGATTTGCCAGAACAAATTTCTTTTGTTTTTCCAACTCATGGCAATACTTTACAATATCTAAAGCAAACTTAAAAGTCAAATCAACAATAACATTTTCTTTATCATTTCTCATTATTCTATATTTTTAATATTTTTAATATTTTCAAAATATTCTATTTACAAATTGTCACATTTTCAAATCTTCAAATTATCAAATCTTCAAATAATCAAATTTTCAAATTGTCACATTTTCAAATTTTCAAATTTTCATTGTAAAATCCGTAAAACCTTTCTTTGATTTCATCACGTACCCTTCGGAATTCGCTTAAAATAAATTCTTCGGTTCCTGTTACTTTGGATGGATCATCAAAACCAATATGCATGCGGTGTTTCACTTTGCCTGTAAAAACGGGACAGGTTTCGTTGGCATCGTCACAAACGGTTATCACGTAATCCCATTCTTCATTAATAAATTCGTTCACACTTTTAGGAAAATGATTTGAAATATCAATACCAACTTCATTCATTACCAGAACAGCTTTTGAACTTATCCTGCCGGCCGGAAATGTTCCCGCTGAATAAACTTCCGGTGTTTTGTCAAACGACTTTAAGAACCCTTCAGCCATCTGGCTGCGACAACTGTTCCCCGTGCATAAAATCAGAATTTTCATTTTAAACAATTATTTAAATTCAGTTTAAATCTTCAAATTTTCAAATTTCTTTTTCAGCAACAATCTGGATCGCCAATTTCAGGTTTTTCAATATTAAAGAATCCATCGAAAAGTTTTTTGGCCTTTTCCCAATTTCTCTTATCGATACAATAATTTACCCTGGGTGGTTCAATGGTTCCCCGGATAAGGCCCGCATCCTTTAATTCCGATAAATGTTGCGAAACAGTCGCTTTGGCAATTGGCAATTCCTTATTTATATCCCCAAAACAACAGGTATCAAGAGAAGAAAGATATTTCAAGATGGCAATCCTTGCCGGATGCCCCATTGCTTTGGCAAAACGGGCCAAAGTAACTTCATCCTTTTTATAATCTGCACTTAAAGTATAAGCCATTATTTCACATTTTAAATTCTCTTATTTTGTAGTTCGTAAAATTACGAACATTATTTTTATTTTTCAAAATGGAATTTGATTTTTTTTAGAATTAATCCATAATTTTTTAAAAGACTCAATTAGTTTTAAATTTAGAGTAAAGATTTTTACCGATAAATTATTTTTATTTGCCGAATTATAGTTTTTCAAATTAAGAACTTAGAATACATTTATTAAAATTTAAAAATATATAAAAATGGAAACTCATGTTTGTCCGTGGTGGTTGGGATATTTTTTAATAAATCCTTTGAGAAAATACATGCACAATCCTGAAAATATTATTGGCCCTTTTGTAAAACATGGAATGAAAGTTATTGATTATGGTTGTGCAATGGGTTATTTCAGTTTGCCGATGGCAAAAAAAGTCGGAAGTTACGGAAAGGTATATTGTTTCGATATCCAGCAAAGAATGATCGATAAGCTGATGAAAAGGGCCGGAAATGCCAACTTGGAACAAATTATTGAACCCAGGCTGATAATGGAAGGGAACAAATTATTTGATGATATTAATCAAATTTGCGATTTTGCATTGCTTTTCTATGTTGCCCATGAGGTACCAGACCAACAGGATTTATTTTTTAAACTGAATAAGATGTTAAAGCCCGGGGCTTTCTTGCTTTTTGCAGAACCCAAAAATCACATTAAACAAAAAGATTTCGAACAATCCGTTTTTCTTGCTGCAAATGCAGGTTTTACGTTTAATAAGTTTTTAAAGGTATCAAAAAGCCACGCTGTATTACTGGAAAGAAAATAAATGTTTTATCTCAATTTCGCTAATGTTGAATTGAGAAATTGGCAGTTTTGCCTGAAAACTGATTTTGTCTCTATAAAAAGTAGCATAAGAATTTTTTCAATTATCATTTTACAAAAAATGAAAATAGGACATTTCTAAAAACTCAATTTATCGAAGCTGTCATTGCGAACGGAGTGAAGCAATCTCAGTAAATATGCCCTACCTGGCAGATCGCCACGTTTCGCTTACAATGACGAAACGAGTTTTTAGAGATGCACTATAATTGGTTGAACGTATTGTAGACAATTTTTCATCCAATAATAATTCCTGTTTTTAAAATCTCGTTTAAAAAACCACTTTCATCATGATTTTTTTCTATTAAAACAGGCTCTATTCTGTCATCGATTTCTCTTCTAAGTTTCCAGAGAAGGGGGGCATATGAAAAAAAGTCGTTTTCAACTGAATTGACAATTATTGCGACATCAATATCACTATCCTCCAATTGGTTACCTTTAGCATATGAACCAAAAAGAACAACTTTATCGATATCAAAATGCTTTGAAATGAGTAATTTATAATTTATTAGCTTATCTATAACTTCTCTTTTATCCATACTTGCAGATTTTTGGTATTCAGTAGAATTGATTCGCATTTTTCCCTTGTCAGCCCCTGAATTAATCTTTCTTTATGAGTTGGATAGCGGGCTTCAATATTTAATGGTTCTAAAATATCGATAAAGTCTTTAAATTCATTTGACAGACGATCAAAAATGTTTGCTTTTTTAGCTAAAAATGACAAACTATGAGTATAAGGAACTGTTTCATTATTGATCGAATTGAAATATGCTTTTAATATTTTTTCAATTGTTTGATGACACATGAATCCAACATATAAATATCTGCCGCTTTGCAGCATAGCTAAGGCAGTTTCATAATCATAATCCTATAATTCAATCCAATATTTAACTTTCTCATTCATTAAATAAGCATTAATACAAATGTATGAAATATTTGAGATAGACTGCTATTGTATAATTTTCATATTTCTAGCTGAACGAATCCCTTCAAATTTTCTGAACTAAGGAATTAATATTTTGTTTACTCATCTGAAAATTTAAATTTTATATGTGATGGATAATTTCCGTCCTATGAACTATAATATTTTGCAATTATTAATTTTATAACTTTATTCAAAAATAATAATTATTCAGGTTACTTAATTTGCAGATTAACCTATCGGCGATGAACTAAAAATATCTATGATGAAAAAAATATTTGGTTTTCTTTTCTCCTCAAGGCTTATGGCAATTCTTATAGCGGTTTTTGCTGTTTCCATTGCCACGGCAACTTTTATAGAAAATAGTTATGGTTCCCAAACAGCTTATTCTTCGGTTTATAATTCTTTTTGGTTCGAATTATTATTATTCTTAGGAATAATTAACCTTTCCGGTACAATTCTTCAAAAACGTTTATACCTGCCTAAAAAGCTATCCATTTTTATTTTTCATTTTGCTTTTTTGTTAATTCTTATCGGGGCTGCTGTTACACGTTATTTCGGTTTCGAGGGATTTATGCATATACGGGAAGGTGAAACTTCTGATATAATGATTAGCGATAATGTTTACCTGTGTACAACAGTTTCTGCAGATCACGTGACAGCTTATTCGGAAAAGAAAATTTATTTTTCACAGCTATCCGATAATTATCGTAAACTGCAACTAAAGATTTTAGATAAAAAGGTACTGGTTGAATTAATTCAATATTTCCCAAATGCTTCCCAAACAATTGTTGAAGATAAAAACGGTAAACCGGTAATTGAACTGGTGATAGCCGGGAATACAGGAAAACATACAATTGTGCTTTCAGATCATCAGACTAAAATTATAGATAATTTGACTTTTAGTTTTAATGATAATTCGAATAAAACCGGGGTGAATATCATTTACATGAAAGATGAACTGAAATTTTCATCGGCTGTAACGACCCTTGAAACCAACATGGTTAACCAGTCACAAAACCTGCTTCAAATAAACCAATATTATCCTTTTCAATTGCGTACATTGTATAATTTCGGGGGTGTCCAGGTTGTTGCTAAAAATTTTTACTATTCCGGCAAGGTCGATATTGCATCTTCAAATGACAAACAAAATGATGAAAACGCCCAGGCAGTTCTAATTAGGGTAAGTTCACACCCGCTATCAGATTCATTTTATTATTTTTTGGAAAAAAGTGCCATAAATAAACCGGTCGAAGTCAGGCTTAATGATATTCTGGTATCGGTAATGGTAGGTGCAAAAGAAGTCCATTTGCCTTTTTCGCTCAAACTTAATAAATTTATCCTGGAACATTATCCCGGATCGAACAGCCCGTCGTGGTTCGAAAGTAAGATATTGCTTAAAGACGATGAGGATAAAATAAATGAGGAAAAAAGAATTTACATGAACAATGTACTGAATTATAAAGGATTCAGATTCTACCAGTCGTCATACGATATAGACGAAAAGGGGACAATTCTTTCTGTTAATCATGATTATTGGGGGACTTTTATTACATATCTTGGTTATCTTTTGCTCGGATTAGGGATTATTTTAAGTATCCTCAATAAGAACAGCCGTTTCAGGACTTTATCAAAAAATCTGGCAGCGTTAAGAGAACAGCGAAAAATAATGAAAGTGGGAGTGGTCATATTCATTGCAACATTAACAGGATCGATAAGTACATTTGCACAGAATAATATTCCGGACAGCATAAAAATTGAAAATCAACATGCTGAAAAATTCGGAAAACTTTTAATCCAGGATCCGGGCGGCAGGATAAAACCAATTAATTCGCTGAGCTCGGAATTATTTCGTAAAATCAGCCGCGCAACACAGGTAATGGGTCAGACCAGCGACCAGGTTTTGCTTGGGATGTTGGTTTACCCAAATTACTGGCAAAAAGTTCCAATGATAAAAGTCACTGACCCTGAAATCAGGGAAATTCTTCGTACTAAAAATAATTATATATCTTTTATCGATGTTTTTGATTTTTCGTCCCCGCAGCAAAATTATTTATTAGGAAAGTATGTTGATATTGCCTATCAGAAAAAACCGGCGTACAGAAAAAAATTCGATACGGAATTAATCAGGATTGATGAACGTATAAATTTATGTTACCTTATTTATTCGGGTGAAATATTTAAAATATTTCCAAAGCCAAATGATTTAAAGAAAAAATGGTGTACTCCCATGGAAATTGGATCTGTTTTCAAGGGCAAAGATTCAGGTATTGTAACAAGCATGATTCCTTTGTATTTTAGGGCAATTCGGGATGGAGCACAAAGCGGGAACTGGAAAAATGCCGATGAAATCCTGGTACTTTTAAAAACTTATCAGAACAAGTTTGGTGGAGAAATCATTCCTCCGGATTTTAAAATTAAACTGGAAATACTCTATAACCGGCTTAATATCTTCGACAGGCTTGGGTCAATTTATGGCCTGATAGGTTTCATATTGTTAATCTTTCAGTTTATTTCAGTTTTCCTGCCAAAGGTGAACCTTAAATGGATCATAAGGTTTTCTGGTGCATTTGTTGTTTTATGTTTTATACTTCATATTGCCGGATTAATTGTTCGATGGTACATTTCAGGCCATGCTCCCTGGAGCAATGCATATGAATCGCTAATTTATATAGCTTTTGCAACTGTTTTGGCAGGTTTAATTTTTTCACGCAAATCCGGCTTTACTTTATCTGTTGCGGCATTACTTGCCTGGCTGATTTTGTTTGTAGCGCATCTTAACTGGATGGATCCTGAAATTACAAACCTTGTTCCGGTATTGAAATCGTACTGGCTTTTAATACACGTGGCAATTATAACTGCAAGTTATGGTTTTCTTGCTATGGGAGCATTACTGGCCTTTATCAACCTGATTATGATGATTTCCAAAACAGAAAAAAATCTTATCACTACCGAAAATATTATCTCGGAACTTTCCATTATAATTGAAATGACATTGATAATAGGTTTGTATATGCTGGCCATCGGTACATTTTTGGGTGGCGTTTGGGCAAATGAATCGTGGGGTAAATATTGGGGGTGGGACCCGAAAGAAACCTGGGCTTTGGTATCGGTAATGGTATATGCATTTGTTGCGCATATGCGCATGGTTCCGGGACTAAAAGGGAATTATATTTTTAACCTCATGGCCCTGTTAAGTTTCGGTTCAATAATTATGACCTATTTTGGGGTGAATTATTATCTTTCAGGTCTGCATTCTTATGCCAAAGGGGATCCTGCCCCTGTTCCGGTATTCGTTTACTACACCATAGCTGTAATAACCATAGTTGCTATAATCGCCTGGTCGAATAACAGGAAATTTAATAAATCATTAAAATAATAATAGATTAAACAATATTCATATTATGTTTATTAATTAATAATTTGAAAAAGAAATTCCTATTAAAATTTCCCGGCCAAATAAATTCTTTAACTTGTGTTTCCTGTTTTTTTAAACAGAAATACATTATTCTGTGTTATAATAAAATAAGTAATTATAAAAATATTTTCAATTCATCGGAGGCGCATTTAATTTATTTTATTAATAAAAAAAATATTTCAATTTTACAATTCATGAAAGAATAACTTTAGGGTTCGAATAATTATTTTTAAAATAAAAATTAATTTAAATGAGGAATGATGATATTTCCTGGATATGGCAAGCCCCAATTTTAAAGAATGCAATTATAGGCGCAGTTATTAGTGCATTGTTGGTTTTATTATTTACCATGCCATTTATAATAAAACCTAATTATGAATCGGAAGTAATTGTATTTGTTCCATTGACAATTTTATCACAACAACTGAACCAGCAGGGTATAGGTTTTGCAAGTGAGAAAGAAATTGACTGGTATATTCAGATTCTTAAATCGAACCATTTGGCAGATAGTCTTATTAACCGTTTTAATTTAATTAATTATTACAAAATCGACACAAGTATTTTAGGTGCTAAAAGCAGGCTTTATGAGAAGCTGGATAATAAAATTCAAATAGAAAAAACACGTTATGGTTCTGTATCGGTTAAGGTTCGGGACAACGATCCGAATAGAGCAGCCGCCCTGGCAAACAAAATAATTGATATTGGGGAAATTATCAAAAAAAATCTTTTTTACAGGAACAGGCTTGAGTCAATGAAATATGTTCAGAGATTATATGAACAGACAATTGCAAATGTTACTTTACTTGAAATAAAGCTCGATTCATTGGAAAAACATAAGCTTGACAATAAATTAAGAAACAGTTTATTATTTGATAAGACTTTTAAATTTTATAATTTGGAATTACAGGAACTTATCTCACGGAAAGATTTGTATGAACGGGAACAGAAAAATTTTGACACACCTCTTCCAAAAGCATACGTCATTTCTTCAGCTGTTCCCTCACAAAAGCCTGTTTCTCCTAGACCCAAATTATATTCTGTATTAGGGGCAGGGATTTACCTTTTCTTATTCCTAACTATTCAAATTATCAGACGTGATATTTATAAAGAAACTTCAAAAAAATGAAGGCTGGATATGGTTTTTCTTTATTCCACTTTTAGTTGCATTGAGCCTTGTCTTTGCTTATTTGTTCCTTGTGGGAATAATTTTTGACACATTTATTTTATTATTGATTTCATCCTGGTTAGTTTCAAAGTACAATTTACAATATCATTTCTTAATTGCATTTTCATTATTACTCCCATTTACCTTAGAACTTCCTGTTAACAGCAATTTAAATGTTAATGTTCCCACGGAACCTATGCTCGCAATAATAATATTTTCTATTTTGTGGGATATCTTGAGAAAACCGGGATACATAAAGCAATTCTTCGGATATGAAAATAAATTTGTTTTACCATTATTGGTTTGTTTTATTATTACTTCTTTATTTTCAACAATTTTTTGGGTTTCGGCAAAGTTTTCTATTGTCAATTTAACTTATATTATTGTTTTTTATATCTGGCAAAAAAATTATCTTAAATTCTATCCTAACCTGTTTCCAAAGCTTATATCATTATTTTCTCTTTCTTTTCTCGTAATTTTATTTTATGGTTTATACCGGTTTTCTCAGTACAATTGGTATCCGGTTACGATAAGAGGTGTTTTTCAGCCTTTTTATAAGGACCATACTATTTTTGGAGCTACTTCCGCTATGCTCGCAGCTTTTTGGTTTTCATATTCACAATATAGAAAATCATATGTTTTTAAAATGATATGTCTTATTTTAGGAATATTTTTTTTATCTGGGGTGATCCTCAGTTATTGCCGTGCAGCAATATTAAGCCTTGTTTTTTATTTGATAATTTGCCTGTTTTTATGGGTGCGTTTACGTTTCTGGCATCTATTAATTTGTATGTGTGTCGGATTTATATTAATAGGTGTTTTCAATAATAGTTTATCTAATATTCTTTATCATGATAAATATTTGTCTCATGATCCGAAGTTCGGATATGTAGAACATGTAGAATCATCTGGTAACATAAGTTCCGAAGTTTCGAATATTGAACGGTTAAACCGTTGGGTATCGGGATTACAGATGTTCGTTGTAAAACCTTTAACAGGATTTGGTCCGGGAACATATCAGTTTGCCTATATTCCATATCAAAAACCTGAATTAATGAATCGTCTTTCGGTACATGATCCCTGGAATATTCCGGAAAATTCAGGAGGTTCGGCTCATTCGGAATATATACTTGCCCTAAGTGAAATGGGAATTTTTGGAATTCTTGCCATATTAATCTTATTCATCCGGTGGAGTTGGATTGCATTTTCAAAAAAAACATTTCTTCCTCATAGAAAGGAGATAATTATTGCTTTTGCTGTTTTATCTACTTATTTTTTTCATGCCTTATTTAATAACTTCTTAAACTCAGATAAATTTGCATTTCTTTTCTGGGGCTTTGCCGCATGGATGGTAGCCAGTTATGAAATAAAAAAGTATAATGGGAACAGATTATTATTATAAAATATCGGCTTATTACGATAAAGATGCATGCAATTATGATTCGCGTTACTGGGAAAATCCTGTTGTCCAGCAAATCCGGCAGTCTTTTCGTGAAGAAGTAAAACTTTATCCGGCTAACTCAATGCTTGAAATTGGAACCGGCACAGGATTGGATTTGGTTCATTTCAGTAAAACCCATCCTCATAGAAAAATTTATGGTATCGATATATCGTCAGAAATGATAAATTATTGCCGGGAAAGAATACAACAAAGCGGATGCGGTAATATAGAAATACGTAAAGCAAGTGCAGAAGAAATTAATACCGTTTTTCCGCAACAGAAATTCAACTTAATTTATATTTTTTTTGGTGCACTAAATACGGCTGAAGATTTGCAAATTGCTGCAAGTGAACTTAAAAATGTTTTAACCCCCGGTGGAATTATGGTCCTTACTTTCGTGAATAAGTGGTATTTAATTGGAATGTTGCTCGATTTGGTCAGGTTAAGATTTAAAAGGGCTTTTTCCCGCTTACACTCTACATGGAGCGGTTATTCTTCAGAATTCAATATTCCAAGTCATTGCTACACGCCAAATCAAATCAAAGTGGCATTTTCAGGGTTGAAAATAATTAAAAGAAAAGGCTACAGTATTATACAACCTGCCTGGTATTTTACAGGGATTAATAAAAAATTAGGTAAGCTAAACCGGATACTCTGGTCAATTGACAACGTTTTAAACAAAACTTTTTTATGGCGTTTTGGAGAATATACCTTATTTGTTTTTAAGGGTTGAAAGGACTTTTTGAAGCATAGATCTAATTTCAGGATATATAATTGTATATTGATTTGAAAGTTCAGGGAAATTCGTTTTCAATGGAATCGATGAACCAAGGGCTTCAGCTACAATCTTGCCGAATTTATTTTTTAGTTTTTTAACTGGAATAATTTCCATTGTAGTATTTAACATTGAAGCCAGTGTATTGGCAAATACTTCCTGGCTTACAGGAGGTCCGGAAAAAATATTTAAATTTTGAGATTTAATTCCATTTTCTGCCAGGTTCAGGATTTGCCCTGCACAATCCTCCACCTGAACTAATGACATTAACTGCCGGCCATCGCCAAACAAAGGCACTTTTCCTTTTTGCCGATAATAATTCCAATAAAATATTTTAAACCAGGATTCAGTCCCTATAATCCAACCCGGACGAGCAAAACGAATATCGAGAAGGTTTTTTGCCTGTGCTTCAATCCATGGAATTTCTGGTAATTTGTAATACCTGGCATAAGCAACCGGAGATAATTTTGAATTTTCATCTGCCCAACTTCCCATTTCCTGATTGCCATACATTAACGAACCTGACACATAAACTATTATTGGGGGTTTCTTTAACGAGGTGAAAAAATTGATTAGCCGTCGGTTGGCTTTTGTTCCTTTTATAGAGGCTAATTTTCGTGTTATAAAATTACTTCCACCTAGCCTTGCAAGATGAAAAACAATATCTGGTGGATATTTTTCCATCCAGGTAAAATCAAAAGTTTCAAGATTTCCGGTGAATAAGCTGAATGGTTCAAGAAACTTATAAGGAATATTTTTGTGTACAAGAAGATTTAAAAGATATTGTGAATTTTGTGAGAGTCTATTTATCAAAGCCTTTCCAATAAATCCCGTACCACCCAGTACCCAAATGTTTCTATAATTATCCATTTTTATTTTACCAGACTTTTTTCTGAAGTTTTATTCAAACTAAATCCGGTAGATTTTTCGAATAAAAAAATCTTTTCCTTATAAGTTTTTAACACCCTTTCCTGGAATGAATTTGGATGATGCTTTGATACATTTTTTAGCGAACGCATATTCAATGAAAATTGCTTTTCGCTAAAATAACTGAATTTTTTTCTCCAGAACCCTGAAATAACAGAAAAACTCCAATCATCTAATTTGTTTCCAATCCTGTTGTTTAAAATCTTTTCCAAGATCCTTTTCAGCAAAGGAGGTTTAATTTTTAATGCTTCAGACCGGTGATTCAAATTAGGGTATTCAAGACGGTACCAATCGTTGGCCTTCATAAATTCCTGGTATAATAAGTAATTGTACATGGGAAGTAAAAAAGCTATTTCCGTGGCAGTAAAAACATTTTTGTCAGGGATTTCAAGACTGTTTGTATCAATAAAATAATTTAAACAAAAATTTCTATGCGAATTCCATAAAAATATTTTTTTAAAAATCGTTAGCAATGCCCTGCAAAGCCATAATCTACCTGGTTGGGTTATTATAAAAAAATCGATATCACTATCGGGTTTCATAACATTTTTGGAGAGTGAACCGGAAATAAAAACTGCACGGACAAAAGGAAATTTCGAAACTAGTGAGGAGTATTTTCGGGCCGTATTCATTCTTATAATGGCTAAATGATTTTCTTCCAGTCTTTTTTCTATTTTAGATTCATCATTTCCTAAAAAATAAAATCCGGATTTATAATTTGTCATATTTGTTGATCTTAATTCATCTAAAACTTTTTGCATTTTATCATAGTTCAGGTCAGGATAATTGCAATATTCAGCAATTTCCTCAGGTAGGAGTGGATAAGAAAAAATGTCAAAATATATAATTTTCTTTAATAACGATTGAGCAAGTTCCATATTTTCAAATAGGAATTTTTTCATAAATTTCAAATATTATAATTTGGGTACTTTAAAAAAAAAGAAAAACAATTTAAATAATTTTTAAACATTAATATAATTATCAGAACCAAATAACCGGTTTAACATAATTCTATAAACAAATTCTGAATGCTTTTTAGTTGAATGATCTTTGAATTTTAACATTATTTATATAACTATTATTTATAAACAAAATTTTCACTAAACAGTTTGTTAAATCTATTGTTTTATGTAAATTAAAAGCCTGTAATTGCATATTATGACTGACAATATTGTTAACATGAGAATTATTTTCAAGCTTACACGTTTTTACCTTTCTCTTGCCATCGCTTTCTCCTCACTGGCAGGATTTATTTTGTTCAACCATACATTAAATTGGACTGCTTTATGGACATTTATCGGGGTTTTGTTTCTTGCCTGTTCTGCTTCAGTTATTAACCAGATACAGGAAATGGATTTGGATGCCTTGATGAAAAGGACCCAGGACCGGCCCCTGCCATCAAAACAATTAAAACCCCAATCGGCATTATTCATGTCAATTGGTATTGGTTTAAAAGGGTTTTTATTGCTCTATTTTGTTGCAAGCCCGATTTCAGCCTTTTTGGGTGTTTTTAATATTTTTTGGTATAACATGGTTTATACTCCGTTAAAAAGGAAGACCCGTTATGCTGTCCTGATTGGTGCGGTTACTGGTTCAATCCCGCCAACGATGGGATGGGCAGCTGCAGGAGGTAATATATTCAGCCCGGATATTCTCCTGGTTGCATTTTTTATGTTTCTATGGCAAATACCTCATTTCTGGCTTCTATTGTTGAAGTTTGGAAAAGAATATGAAATTGCAGGTTTTCCATCTGTTTTTTCATTTAAAAATGAAAGGCAAATCAGAAATATTATTTTTTTCTGGATAATCGGAACTTCAGCCAGTACAATATCCTTTCCATTTTTTCATGTTATTTCAAGCCCGGTGCTTATTGTATCACTTGTTCTTATTAATATAATACTTATATCTTTTTTTTACAGAAGTATTTTTTTTAATCGTATTTTTTTCGATTCTAAATATGCTTTCCGCTCACTTTACCTATACCAGATATTGGTTCTTGTTGTGCTTATGATACAAGCACTGAAATAATATGTTTATTTAAAATTCGGCTGTTTTACAAAAAACAATGCCAAAACTTTGCTTTAGTTTTTATGCCTCCACTAAAAAACTGCAAAGCTGGAAATATTCAACATGCTTTTCTAAAATAATGAGTTCGGTGAGGAAGGGACTTGGTTAATATTTCGAAATCGAATTGAAATGAAAAGATATTTTATAGAAAATTATTCTTTTCTTAAAATACAGGAATTAAACCGGGATTATCGCCTGTAATGCAGCGTCCGCCCTGGGGTTTTACCAGGAATGTATTTTCTATTCCTACCATTCCGACACCCTTAATTCCCTTTTTAGGTTCCAGTGCAAGCACTATTCCTTCTTCAAGAGGTTCATCGAATCCCTGCGCAATCACAGGTATTTCATCTATGGTAAGGCCTATACCGTGACCTAAAAATTTTACCTGCCGGCTTCCGTATCCCATAAAATTTTTTAAAAATTCAGGGCTCAATTTGTTCATAATGGTATTATAGATATCAGAGGGAATGACACCGGGTTTCAACATTTCAGCCATCTCATCCTGTAATGCTACGCATTGCCGCTGAATAGAAATTACCTCATCGGGCAGGGGAGATCCAAACATATATGTCATGGTTTTATCGGTATGATAGCCGTCTACACCACAACCAATATCGACAAAAACGAGATCGCCGCTTCGAAGTTTACGATTCCGGTTGCCAAGATGAGGAACAGCGGGACTGATCCCCTGGTTACCACCAGGCCCGTTAAAACTGGTAGGGTAAATTGAACTTTCCCCGAAAGCGATATGTCCAAGTATCATTTCTGTATTAAACATTCCAAAACGGGCTATGCCATGATGTCCTTCATTTAAGAGAACTTTATAAAGTTCTCCTGCAAATTCAGTCTCACTTATTCCTTCTTTGAGCAACTGAGGAACAAGTTCTTCCAACACACGCTGATGAATTTTTCCCGATCGTTCCATTATGGAAAGTTCAAAGGGACTTTTTATTGCCCTTACCCAAGCCATAGCCGCATCCAGAGGTCTGACCTGTGAAAATGGAAAATATTTTTGAAAACGCTGCAACAATGCCAGTGGGACTATTTCTGTTTCTAAAAAGACAGATTCAGGAAGCTTCTTGAAATTTTCAGAGGCATCCCGGAAACTTTCCATTGGCTTAATTATCGGGAAAAGCGATTCGTCCAGGGCACGTTCATAACTTCGGCGAACCCAGAAAACTGCTTCATTATTTCGGGGAATCAGTAACATTCCATCCTGCATGGTTCCTGTAAAATAGTAGAGATTAATTTTACTGAATATCACGGCCATTTCCCATCCGGCATTCATAATATCCATTTTTATTCTGAACCGGATTAAACGATTTTGTAATTCAGATAAAGGAACCTGAGATTGTATCATTTTTTTAAATAAGTATCACTATTCAATACAATTTACAACTTCAAAATAGTTGTGAATGTTCGTATCCTTACTAAATTAATTTATTATTAACTTCTGATTCAAAAAATTTTGTCCATCGGAAATTTTCACTATATAAATACCCTCTGCCAAACCGGAGTTTATCTCAGTTTCTTTTTTAGTCAGAAACGTACTGTATCTTAGCTTACCCTGAATATCATATATTTTCATTGGTATGCCTTCAGAATAATTTGTTACTAAAATTCTGAACTTACCTCCAACTAATGGGTTTGGAAAAATTAAAATATTGTTGGTTGAATTTACAGAAATTTTTGCAATAGGGTCTTTTAGTTTGGTAAGCGAGAATTTCTGGTCATCTTCATTGCTGCAGGTATATTGAACAATAGCAGCGGCATCGGCAGTTGAGGCAGAATTAATGTCCAGACATATTTTACTTTTATAATTTTTTATTTGAAAATAACCTTTATTATCTTTGAGAAATTGCCATTTCTGGCTGCTCAGCAGGCTGCTATCATTTCTTTGTTCAATTGATGCACCAATAATAGTAGAACCTCCTACCACATTTAGGGCTTTACCGCTTTTACCAGATATAATTTCCCAATATCCATTACCAATATCTGTAATAACCCATTCCTGGTTTGCGCTATCTACAGGCGACATTTGCTTAATTAATGCGCCATCCTTAATCGAAGATTTATAAACATCTAAAGATTTTCCACTGAATTTTGATAAAATCTTGTATGTGGCTCTTGAAATAACAGAAGTATCTTTAGCTGAGCATGCAACAACTGATATTTTAATTGCAGTATCACTGATGCAGCTATCGGTGTTAGTATAACTGGCAATATAGTATCCTCCCTGGTTTGGTTGAATATTGCCTAAAGTAATTTCACGGGTTGATGCAGTGAACCCTTTCGGACCAACCCATTTCCATAAGCCGTCGGTGGCAGGTTGAGGGCCTATAACAACAGAATCGCCGACATTTGCAATTATTTCGGCGGACTGCGCCCAGGCGCCTCCGTTAACCTGCAAATATGGGATAATTGTTGTTGGTGTACATTCGCTATCTCCGGCAAATACAGATGCAATATGAGAAGTATTTTTTATTCCATTCGGGTAGTTAATAGCTGAATTTCCCCATAAAGTTAAATTATTCCCGGCCCAATCGTAACTCATATCAGTATATGTAGGATCGCTGTTCCCTTCCCATGACCATGCCATCCAACCTATTTTATTCCTTTGGCAAACATTCATAACAGAAGTATCGTCAACTGAAGCAGCGAATTCTCCAACAACAAATGGTATTCCTGCATTTTTTATGGAAGGAAGGTTTGAAGGTTTTGAGCCTCCGGTAGATTCCCACTCACCATAAAGGTGTACAGTAAATAAACAATTTTTCAGCGAATCGCTATTAAAAATAGCCATAGCATAAGATTTTACTGTACTTCCATTAATTAAATCCTGCCCGCAATCAGGGGCATCGATCACAAGAGTAGTGGTTATTCCACCTTTTCGCATTATTGAAACAGCATTTTTATATGCATTACGCCAGGAAACCGGTGAATTTTTCGCCATGTTCCAATCTCCCCACTCATTGGCAATATTGATTAAAATATACCTGGCAATGTCAGGTCTTGTCAGAAAAGATTTTTTGCTTACCCACCAATTTGCCATATCTGCAAGTCCGGCTGATGTTGTACCGCATGTTTGATCATGTAGTTCAACCTCGGGAATCATGTTGTTGGCTATACAGCTTTTGACACAATATTGCCAATCGGCATCAGAAGTTGTTGTGTTCATCACAATTCTTAAACAGTTCGCATTGGTTTTGTTTTTTATATTAACAATGTTGCTGTTAACATTACTCACAAACCATGATAATGGCACAGCAAAACCCCGCAGGATAAAATTTTTGCCATTGGCATCCATAAGCTTTGTTCCTGAAATAGAAAATCCCTGTGACCAACTAAAATTGTAAAAGGAACAAAAAGCTACAATTAACATAATAATTCTTTTCATAATATTGCTTTATTTAGGATCATCCCATACTTTTAAATAACCAATAAAAATATTTTTATCCTGTATTACTGATCTTGTATTCTTTACGATTAAAATTATTTAAAATTCAACCATTAATAAACTTTAATCAATAAAACTATCATTTTTCAAATTTGTTCGAAAAACCTGTACAAAAATCCCTAAAAAAGTCAAGGGATGAAAACCGCTATGCTTTTTCACATAAAGATTTTATCATCCCAAGACCAATAATGAACCAAAATTCAATCATTACAAACGATTTGATTATTTAAGGAAATCAATTAAAATTTTGATGTCCGGGTTAATCATGGTCGTAAATAATAATTTGGTTGTTGTACTTTATTTTAAAATCAATTTTTGAGTGGTCCAAGTATTTCCGGATCTTACATTAATAAAATACATTCCCTTGGGTAATTTACTCAAATTGATAGATGTTGAAGATTTATCGAGTTTCAATTCTAACATCTGTTCACCTAAAATATTAACTACCTGAACGCTTGATAGGTTTGCACTTGCCCGCAGGTTAACAACACCTGTTGAAGGATTCGGGAAAATACTGAGGGAATTGTTAGCAACAGAACCAACATTTACCCCGGCTGATTTTATTACGGTTACGCTATCGATATTGTCCCAGTCATTTTTACCCATTGTATCTTTTTTGTCTATGCCGCCGGTTTTAACAGGAGCATAACATTTTTCCCTAATATCAACATAATTTCTCATATAATACCCGATAGTAAGCTGCTGGCCTGCCCATTTAGAAGCTGCAGGGATATTGAGCACTGCGCTAAGCACGGTGTCAACGCCATAAGATCCATCTGCAGTTAATAGGGTAATAGGAAAGGTATCAATAATAACTCTTGCTGTAGCATCGCCACCTTTTGGATAGGCACTGAAAGCCAAAATATGGTAAATTGTATCCATAGTAGTACCAGCTCCTGCCCAATTCATTTTTTCCTCTAAAGTATAGGTATAAGTAGTAGCTGTTGCAGGAATTATATCGATAGTTTGGTATAACTCACCAGCATTGCCGTTCATATAGGCACGATATGCGCCATGCATATTGGTAGCAGGTTCACGCCCTTCATGGTTCATTGTTGTGTCATCAGTCGTCCAGGCATCTATCTGGCCATTATTTAGATACTGATACTTCACGCCGTCATCCGGATCTTCAAATCCCGGATTTATGACAAGATTTGTTTGGGTAAAGGCTATCGAGGCCATCAATATACCCAAAAATGTAAATAGTAGATGTTTTTTCATAATGTTTAAAATTAATGGTTAATATTAAAAACTTAAAAAATAAAAATACTTGTTAATTACTATATTTTTAGAATTAATTGTTAATAAGAATAGAATTAATTGTTAATTATTTTGTTAAAAATAATAAAAGTCATGTTTACATTTTTTAATTCTGCTTTGAATTGCGTGACTTTTGTTTTTTTGTCAAAGATACATTGAAACTTATTAATTCAATCAGAAAATAGTATCAAATTATCGGACTATTTTGTCAATCCTGAACAAATACAACTATTTAAAGAGCTAAGATTAGAATTCACATTTCAAATGGCGATGAAATCAGCCGTTCCAAAGAAATAATTAATATAAAAAATAAGTCTTGGTTAAACTTCTGATCATCTGGCCTTAGTATTTTCTTCTGCCAGCTTTTAAAAATATTTTTACCATTCCGGGGTTACTTTTTTTAATAATATGTAATTAATATTAAAGTACTTTTATTTGCGATTACTGAGAATATTAATATAAAGGTTAAAATGAAGGAATAGCTATTAATAAAATTCTAATGACTTTTTTATTTGCATAATGTATTATTTAAATAATTTTCATTGTTTACTTAATTTTTATAATTTTATTGAATAGAATATAAGGTATTTCTTCAGTGACAGAAATTATCACTGTCGGAGAAACAAAAATTTTAATAGAATTTTCATCGTAATGTGAATAGACGGGCTATTAATTTATGAGAATTAAGTGTTATAATTTCATTATATATTTGTGCAAATAGATAATTAATTCTGAATTCTAATCATGGCAAAAAAAGAAACAGATCATATTAATAATGGGATGAATATAATTAAGGACTTGACCATAACAATGGCCAAGCAATCTCCTGCTGCCAGAATTCTGACATTTGGCAGTATAGTCCTGGTTGTAATATTATTAATTTCGCTTGAATTCGTGCGTGTGCATGATGATCAAATGTTAAAATTAATAAAAACCATTTTGGGTTATTCGCTGGTAATTATCATTTTTTATATTGGATATAATTTTTTGACCAAATACTTATCAATATTAGAACAAAGAGAGAATAAAAATATACACGATGAAATTTATAAAAATAGTATGAGTCAAAAATTACCCCGTCGCCACCAGACGGGTTATCAAGGAGCCACCGCTCAAGGCTAAAATGTCTGCCCGAATGGGCGGAAAAGTAAATTCTAAAGATATTAAAAATGCCACAAACTGACAAAAATTCCACAACTGCTGATTCTTCATCCAAATTTGTACCAATTATAGCTTTTACAAGCGGAAAAGGGGGATGCGGTAAAACGACTCTTTCGGCTAATTTTGCAAACATTATAGCCAAAGCACACAATAAGGTGCTTTTAATCGACCTCGACATTAGCAATCGCGGAACTACAGGCTTATTTTCAAAATGGACTCATGATGTTCATGATAAACTCACTCTCACAAGGTTGTTAAAAGGTGATATAAAATCGGGAAATGAATACCGGCAATTGATAAATGTTAAAGAAGGATATTATATAATACCGGCTTCCTCTTCTGATGAAGAAACCTGGAAAGAACCAAAGAATGTAAAGCTCGAGGAATTTGTAGAAGGTTTCAGGCTTAAACTATTAGATATTATTAAAAACTTCGATATTCAATGTGTGGTTCTCGATTGTTTTTGCGGAATTGATCTTTTAACAACTACAGGCGCAGCCGTAGCTGACGATACATTAATTGTCAATGAACCTGATGTGATAACTTTCACGGGTTCATTAAATTTGCTCAAACATTTGGAAAATTCATTTTCCGAATTACAAAAGAAGCCGAAGATACATTTTGTAATCAACAGGCTCAAATCAAATACTACCGTTACCCAGTTGATAAATATTTATGAAAATAATCTTGAAAAAGAATTAAATGAAGCCATACTTTGTCATTTCCCGTATCACGAAAAAATATTTGAAAATTTTGGAAAATATCCTTTCATATCCGATTTAATTCCCGGTAGTTTATTTGACCGTAAGCTGGAACTTTTAACATATCTTCTGTTTAAAGGTAGTAATGATAATTTAATTAAGCCTAAAGTTCAGCGGTGGTCAAAACGCAGAATAAAATCAGTTTATTTAAAGTCCATAGATTCCTCATCTGTCGACTCCGATTTTTTGGTGTCCAAACTTACAGGTTTTCCATTGCTGGGAGGATTTTGGTTTATCGTTTCTTTTCTTTTTTTACGTTCATTTCCATTATCGCCATATCAGGGTTGGGGAATAATACTTGTAATTGTTGCAACAATTGCACTTATTGTTTTTACTTCGCTTATTTATGGTTTATGGCTTGCTTCGAGATTTAATTTTTCTTTGGCAAAATACTACTTTTTACATTCAAAATATTTGCCGGTAAGAATAAAAAAAATACAACGAATTTTATCTTCAATATCAACATTTATTAAAGGTTCTTTAATGACCATTACCTTGTTGGCTTTAGGTTCAATAATTGTTTTTCTTGTCGGTACGCTTTTATTATATATGTTTAATATGGATAAAAATCCAGATAAGGATTTAATATCGAGGATTGTAAATACAGCGAAAATTGCCCCCATACGGATTTTAAACCTTAATAATTCCAGAATTTCAGATATAGATTTTCTTTATAATAAATTCACCAATACCAATTCAATAGGTTCAAAAACATCTTTTTTCAATTTTCATAAACCAATTTTAAAAGCAAAGAATACAAAATTTATTAAATGCATTTTTTCTACCGGTGTATTTGAAGATGCAAACTGGGAAGGCTGTAATTTCGATAGTTGCATGTTTAATACTGTCTATTATTCCGACACAATATACTGGGGTAAAAGTTCAACACTGTTAATTAACAATACCACCTGGAACGGTGTACACTTTTCCAATGAGAAGAAGGATGATAATTTATCGAATGAAAATTGGAGCAATAGTTTACTTTCAAATAAGTTCATTCATCATGTAATTTTTTTCAACAAAAGCAATTTGCAGAATGTGGAAATTAAAATTAAGGAAGGTTGCGGAATTTATTTCAGAGATTGCAGGCTATCGGGTGTGAAGCTCATAAACATTGACAAACAAAAACCATGTATATACATTGTAACCGGCAATACAAAGGAAAAAATTGACTCTCTATCCGGTAAATGGATTGTAGAAGCTGATTCTATGAAGTTTAATCCAAATTTAGAATACATACAGGATCAGATCAATTACTGGAAATTTTATATGAAGGAATTCAAAACAACTTACGATTACAGGGTTTCAAGGTTAAACCTGTCGGAATTATATATCATAAGCAACCAGCATAATAATTTATCGAAAGTCGATTCGCTTCTGAAAATTCCATTGGATACTGTTTATGCCCAAATTAATGGTTACCGGTATATGTTAAAAGTACTTTATGATATTTCTGCTGACGATGCAGGTATTTCAGATGATTTAAACGATTGGAAAAACTGGCTGACGTATAATAGAAATAATCCAAACTGGAATTGGGAATGGGATACCTGGAATGAAAATCTTCCGTGGTGGCAGTATACTAACGACCAGATGAAAAAATTTAATGCTATCCAGGCAAGTGCCAGGCAATATATGAATATAAACGAACTGGACGATATTTTTAGTACCGGTTCACAAAAAAAAGAAAGCAATATTATCGACAAAAAGGTTAAAATGAAAAAACTTAAATATTATTTAAGGAATTACGATAAAACAAGAATTAAAAAGCAACCCGGGTATTAACAACCAATTGCCAATTATATACAAACAATCAGCGTCTTGATTTTTAACCTTTAAGCCTCTCTT
>Ga0265323_10000522_pt1 | contig 21362 bp, 19 predicted proteins | sample 41225metaG_FD_193580 | JGI IMG/M metagenome (GOLD analysis project Ga0265323, IMG submission 193580) | Rhizosphere microbial communities from Carex aquatilis grown in University of Washington, Seatle, WA, United States - 4-12-25 metaG | ecosystem: Host-associated > Plants > Roots > Rhizosphere...
GTGTGCATGAATTTGGGAAGTCTGTGCTTAGCTTTTGTTGTCTATCTCCTCGTGGTGGAATTTATCCCTTTTCTATGTTGGGTAGTGTGTTCCCTTTGGCTTGCCCTTTGGTATTCAGTTCTTTCTTATTTTTTTGAGTAGAGTTTTCTAGTGTGTAAAATGGAGTATGTGTGTCTCCAGTCTCATTCTGGCCTGTCGCCGCTCTCTATTATCGTCCCTCCTCTATCTAATCCTTCGCACTGCACTCTTCGCTTTGTCGGTATTGCATCCTCCCTTCGATCAAATAGAATATTATTGGTTGATTTGGAAATGAAATAATTAAAGGAAATGGAAGCAATTAAAGAACTATATATATGAGTTGATGTACTAAAGAAACACACACAAAGAAATACGCAGATAGACCAAACTACGTCACTATATAATATGCACCTTGTAGATATATCACCATGTCCGGTCGAAGGTTGTTAATGCACATGTCAACTTCTTCTTACTAACTAAGTGATGAGTTGAGAACGATGTACACTTATCGTCCTCCAGCGAGCGGTTGATGATTTGGAAAATGAAATAAAGTAAGCATCATAATAAGAGAAAGACTCTTCATCAACTCCATGAATATTTGCTATGCAGCATACACTCTTGCAGCTAGGTAGAGTAGTGCATTGGAAGGGAGCACCACTTTAATAGGAGAGACTTGAGAGATGAGTTGATTTATGGAAAAGAGAGAGGAAAAAAAGAAGTGAAGAAAGAATGAGGAGAGATATGGAACAAAGAAAGAGTCAGAATATGTATCTAGAGCATTAACGGGCATAGGCCAGATAGGTATGAAGAAAACTCTACTCCAATCATATATAGATGACTTCTTACGAATCTAGGAGAGAAGGACTGTACGCAATACAGCTAACTATACGTCCATATGTGTTTTCTCCACCAATAGGAAAGATACCCAATAAGAGCTATTACAGTAGGCATTAGGACTAAGTTGAATACCTGGCATAGGCGAGAAAGGGAAGAATAGATATGAGTTATGTCTTCTCTTCGCTTGTTATCTCTTCTCTTCTCTTCTGCTTACTCCCGATTCTCAAAAGCAATATAAAGTAATATTCCCATACCGATTCTCTTCTGCATTATAAGATGTAATTGTTCTTACTCTTGTTCTATGACTTCAAATAGATATGACTTCTATGCTCACCTACTCCCGCCAGGCAATGAATCTCTTCTTCTAAGCAAACTACCTCAGTCTAACTCTTGGAAGGTATATGAGGAAGCTACTCTTCTCTTCTCTTATGCTATAATAGATATGGCTTTCGACTGTTCTATGAGTTCTATTCCTTCTTACTTTTCTATGACTTAGGTAAGCTACTATCTTCTCCTCTCTTTACTTGTCAACGAATGGCATAGGCAAAGTCGTTCTAACTATACTAGGTCACCACTATCATCTGACTTCATTTGAATAGATATGACTAGTAGTTGGGAGTAGGTCAAGTTTACCTGAACACGGCTTTGTTTTGTCTTCTCTTGTGACGGAGTAGGGAAATGAAGAAATAAGCTTAGGGCTAGTCAAGTGCGGTAAAGCAGCTTATAATCTCTATGAGTTTAGGAGTTTCCAATTACAGATGGAATATCGACAGATAGTCTGTTCATTGAAAGATCGAGTGAGGTTAGCGCTTGCATTATACCGATTGCTGCCGGTATAGTTCCAGTGATTCAATTTTGGCTAAGGTCAAGTGTGATTAGAGATTGCAAACCCAATAAGGAATCCGGGATCCAACCCGATATCTGGTTTCCAGCAAAAGAAAGACTCTGAAGGGTTGATATTTTACCGATACTTACTGGTATCTCTCCACTAATCTGATTGTAGCTAAGATTTAATGTGGTAAGTGCTTTCAAGCCCGAAACTGTATCCGGGATCCAACCCGATAAGCAATTTTCAGAGAGAATTAACGACTGAAGGCTTGGGAGTGAACCAATATCTTCAGGTATTTCACCATAAAATTGATTTTTATGGAGGTCAAGTATGGTAATATTAAATGGAACTTGATCGGGCAGTGTACCGGTAAGGTTATTTTGACTCATTATAACTTTTGAAAGATTTGCCGCCCACAACCCAGTAGGCACTTCACCTGAGAAACCGTTCCCGTCAAATTTTATACCTTGTAGAGTCTTGCAATTACCGAGTTAATCTGGTAACTTTCCAGTGAGGTTCTTATTAGACACGGAAATTACACTGAGGTGACCATTGGTACAGAGACCTTCTGGTAATTCACCGGTCAACATGTTGTCATTGACCTTGAGGCTTGAGAGATAAGAGTGCTTGCCTAGATCTGGCGGGAGGGAAGGTTCAAATCCAATCCCAGTAGTAGAGCGGCAAGGAGGTCACTTAGGTCACGAAACTATATATGAGGAAATGGTTACCGGTGTTTGGACAGTCGATGAATATTTTCGTATATAAGAATCATGTCTTGTGGATAGGCAAAGTCTAAGCAAACTAGATAGAATATGGCCTCCGGATGTATTATTTGTATGAGGAGTTTATTTCTACTATCTATTCCTTTCTTTCTTTTCTTTCTTCTGACGTAGTTTCCGGTATTCTTTCTTTAAGCTTAGGTAGGTGTTTATGTTCATGGATTGGAAGCTTATCTCTTTACTGGAGTACTGGATTCAAAGTACTGGATTAAAGCACTTTCTTTGCTTTCTTCTCACGAATAGGGAGGTTAATTCTTTTTTGAATTCTTGTCTTTTGACATAGGTCTTGGGATAAGTCATTGCTTCTTTCTTATGGGTAGTTGGAGTTTCAGCTTGTGACTAGATCAAGTAGGTGTATTCGTTTTCTCAGGATTACTCTCTTAGAAAGGGGATGGTAACCAAACTAGTTTTTCTCTACTAGATATGTGTTTTTTAGGGCCTAGGTATTGGCATTAGGATGAGTGTTCCATTAGTACCCATAGCGGTTGCAAAGGAAAAGAAGCCTTGTGTGAGAAGCGACTTTCAAGTTAGAAATCCGGATCCGATGTTCTAAGGATTGGGTATAGGCAAAGAGTAGCACTAGTTTAATAGTAAAGAGTAGTTCTTTAATGATTTTCTTGTGACTAAGCAAAAGACTAGGTGTATGAGTATAGGGAATGAGGAGTACTAGGGGAGTTTACTAGGGATCTACTATCTATCATCTGTCTTTGCGGAATAAAGAAGCTAGGTCATTGACCGATTAGCGGGAGTACAGCAAAACTCTACTCTTCGAATGCATGGATTGGTACTTACTCCTCTCTTGTCATATTCAGTTGAGCCACAACAAAATTCTGCCTTTGTTCCGTATCAACTTGTGGGACTAAATGGAGTTGGAGCAGGCGCAATTACGTATAGTTGGGAGGACTGAGAACAGGTTTCGAGGCTGCTTAGCCGATGTAGAAGAGAGCCGGGGTCTTTTTCAAGATAAAGTCAACCTAACTAGATGAGGCTCGTGCAGGATTAACTAGAGAACTTCAAATTAAAATGCAGTTGCCAACTCAGAACCCCCGGAAGTCCATGCGAGCCAGGCTTAAATTAACCAATCAGATGCCCACAAGGGCATGCAATCAAAGACCCAGTCAGGGATAGAGTCAAGGATGACATTCAACTTTTTAACAGCTGTGTGGGAGTACGGGTATATGTTATTGAATTGAGTGAAATCCCGCCAGTAGTCTTTCTGAATGTGATAGCTGAAAGCAGTGATTCCAATGTAAAGTAAAGTGGAATAAGGACAAAGACGTACCGTGAAGGGTAGGATCGATGTTTACTTTCTTCCATTTGCAAGGGTAAGCTTTAGAGTGGTATAGGTGGTATGAGAAGTCGCAGGTCTATGTGTTATGGAGAGATCGGGCCATAATCTCATAGGGGAAGGCAACTTCTAGGAAGAGGGAAAACACAATAAAATCTTCAAAATAAAATGAAATTGTCCTCGTTTACTGCTTTCCGAGAAAGATATGCCCCTCCTTAACCTTAAATAAAGTAGGGATTTATTCCGCAAGTTTAGGCTTAGGAAGATTTGATCTTTGTTCCATCTAGAGAAGTCAGAGAACTCTCCACTTTTGCTTAAGAGAACTCGGCCAGGTCAACAAAGACATCTTGAGCCCTATCTATACCATACCCCGGAGAGTTCGGGAGAGACTATGAAAAGCTTACATTTGTTGGGCATCTGTTGCGGCTTGCATCTCTGACGAGCCCGAGGTAATGTGAAGTTTTTCTTTCCTCTAATTTATTTAACATATCTGATCTTTTTGTTGGAAGTAGAAAGGATTCTGTTGGTTATTTCTTATTGGTATGCCATCGCTTTGGTTTTGGCATTTGTTTTATTAGGTCACTTGTAGTTTGTTCTCAAGTAGGACTAGACCGGTCTCTTCATACCTGTAGTAGTGTGGACCTTACAGCACATTGGAGTTTCACCATCATTGGCTGGAGAAGATGATTCGGCCGGATACGAATGAACGATAAATCGACCTCTACCATTCATGCTGCCAACTCTTTGCCACAAAGGCTATCCGGATATCTATCTGGGGCTCTAACCTATTCCTCGGCTAGCGGCATGAACCATTGAATCAGGTAAGGCATATATTGACGTTGCGTCTACCCTTGCATAAGTTTACATACACATAAGCTTTCTTTCCATAGCTCTAGGGAATTGGATCAGTGGAAGAGAGATGAGAATAAGTGCCATAGGGGATTGCAAATCACCGCCGTAACCAAACCGAGTATAGTTCTCGTAAGAGGTCAGTATTCCCGAGATTCTTTCTCCCCCCACGCCCAAAATCCAATTGAGAACAAATGGGTAAAGCAGCAGCAACCGGATACAATTATAGCGCGACGCGCTGCTTCAAAGGCTCGATATGAAAGATGACCAGCTCGTAAACTTTTGGTGCCATATAGTGAACTATCTTCTACCTCTACTATTCCACCCGACTACCTACACAAGAATTCTGACCAAGGTCGAAAGAACAAAGTAATTAAAAAAAGAATACCCAGCGAGTAACTACTAACGTTACGAGCCAGGAAGCCGAAGAACGAAGAAAAATAACTAGAATTATAAGCCTTCTCTTTCTTTACTTCTCTCCTGGTGGGGCCAGCGACATTCATTTGTTTTTTCGTTTCGAGTCGTCGGAAATAGTTGTTAGCGAAAGAGCGGAAGTACAACTAGCGACTATTGGAGCTTTCAAATATCATTCCGTCAAAAGTGGCTGGTGCCTTTGTGGGCATTACTTTCAATTCGTAATGACACACACGAATGTGTTCTAAATGCGGTTTTTGGAATGTAAGCTTCATGCATTCTGGTATCCAGATTTATGATCGATATTTGATCAAAACTTTGCATCATGCAAGGAAGTCGTCAATAATTGGCATTTTTGACCACTGTGAGAGAGTTCAATTGTCTATAGTCGATACACATCTGCCATGTTCCATCCTTCTTTTTGAACTAAGAGAACTAGAGAGGCAAAGAAAGGGGGGCTGGTGGAGGGGAGGATCAGTGAGTTGTTCAACTCTTCCTCAATTCTTTTCTCAATGTAAAGCTTTTCAAAGTATGAATATCCATATGGTCTTTGGTTGACATGGAGTTGGGTAGTCAAGGAATTTTTTCATCAATGGCTCGGAGGTCTGTTTTTGGCTAGGTCTTGGTACTGGTGAAGTACTTTCTCTAGTTATGCACCAACTCATCATTTCTCTCTGAAGCTGAAGCTCTGAACAGATGTGCCATTATCACTTAATTCCCCTTTTTACTCTCCTCTTCTGCATTCCATACTCCTTGAAAAAGCCTCACCTCATCTACATCATGCTACCCAAAGATCTTGGTCATATAAATTACTTCTTGGGAATGGAGGCTCATGCATCCGTTATGACGCTGCTCTATTGTAGCCCCTACATACTTGATCTTCTGAAACGAGCTAAGATGGATGGTGCCAACCCTTGTGCTACTCCTATGCCTGCTGGTACTCCACTTTCCAAGTGTGGTAGTACCCCACCTCATCTTTATCGTAGTAGAGTTTCTTTTCACTATCACAAGAGCGGATATCCCTTTTTTAATGGGCTAAATTGGTGCACAACCCCGACACATTGGCTTTTTGTCAAAAGGATTCTTCGATACCCGACACTACTCGGTGACCTTTTCTAAACCAATATTGACCGTACAGGCAATGGTGGAAACCAATAATTCATTTGAAACGAAAAACAACAAGAACTTGAAAAACATGAAAGAATACTATCTTGACCTTTACCAGACAGCGGCGATCTGTACACCGAAAACAAGAAGAGATTAATCCTAGTTTCAATATAAACCAATAACCTGGCCTTTCTCTATAAGCTGCACAGCTCTATGCAGGTCTTAATTCTGAACAATTATATGTGTGTGTGTATTTATATATCAAATCTTTCCTACATTCCGTCTACCAGGCCATACATTCTTTTTATATGGACACGGTGGTACCGGCAAGACCTATCTATGGAGGTCACTTATAGCTAGGCAACGATCCGAAAGCAATATAGTTTGACCTGGAGTGAAGCTGAGGCTTTTGCCTATTATATCAGGATGGAAGAGTGGACCTCACCGCTCTATGAATAGCTCCTTATCTTGGTCATAAAGGGAGTGAGTGCAATATTTTACTAGGACTAAGGTGGAGCACTAGGTTTTGTTCAATAGGTTAGGGCGAGGACAGGAGAAAGGAACTTCACTTCGTTGCTGGGGAAAAAGAAGGAAAGCAGTCGACTGGGTCACAACTCTTATTCAAAAGCACTTTTTGACAGGACCTACATCTCAGAAGGGAAAGAACACAGGCACATCGATACTATGAAAAGCATGGAGTGGAAATGTCCCTTTTTCTAGTTCTATTCAAAGCATATGGAAAGATATTCCGCTCGACATCAAAGATACTACGAGTGGTACCCGCTTGACTCACTTTGATTGGAATCCGATTTACTTGTGACCTGCTTACTTCACTACCACAGGAGAGCTAACAGTAAGAGCAGATTCGTTTAGAATAAGAACTAAAAGAATCACTGACCGAAGAGCTTGATGAATGGCAGTTCATTACTGACGTCTCCTTACCGCCCCACTCGCCACTTTCTTACTAGTAGGAAGACGGATCAAAAAGTAAGTAAGCAATGCCTACTTCCTAGTCTAGTGGATCTGCTACGTAGAGCCCAATCTTCTACCCTGACCTCACTTCTTTTATTTTCTTCACCGGTTATCCTTTATACCTTTTTTCAGACTCTCTCTCAATCCTTGCCTGAAGCACCTGACCAACGCGGCGCCTCACCAAAGACAAGCCCTCCTAAGCAAGAAGTCAACAAAGAGAATTGCATAAAGTAAGATAAGAAAAGAGAAAAGGTCCAGAAGAAAAAAAGAGTACACTAATAAAGTTTCATATATATATAGATGTGGACTGGAGAGTTGGGATTGAGTTGAAGATATCGTAGTTGGACGGCTGGAGGATTCAAAGTCTCTTAGGTGTTGGCATCACACATAGAGCATGTGTTACGTGAGTGAGAGGTCAATCACTCTCAGTTCTTCTTGAAAAATTCTAGAACAACAAACTCTTATCGGAAAAAGGCTGCTGAGTAGAAATTCTTTATTGCTTCTTCTTAGAAAGTACACATATATATATAGTATTGAAGAGAATCATCTTTTATTAATTGCAGAGATCTTAGATGTGGAGTAAATGTGAACCTCTTAGAGCTCTTTCTACGAGAGCATGCAGCTTCTAATGTGGTATATATATCTCCAAAGTGTTAAGTGAGGTCTGCGGGCGGTATCTTTCCCCTCTTTCAATAAGCGGATGATTATCTCATTAGAGAAAGAGAATCTCGTACAAGGCCTCTTTCTTTTTTATAAGAAAATGTTTGACTTTAGCACTATTTTTGCTTGCGAGAAAGTTCCAGTAGTTCCGGTATCCACAGTCCCTCTTTCTAGCTAAAATCCATAATTTCTTGGAGGGAAAATAAGTTCTCAAGCGAGTGAGCAATCCTTTCTATTCAGTGAAAGAAAAGCAATCCGTATCCATAAGTACTATACTCATCAGTAGGCCCATGCTGCTATCTAAGCGCCTAGCCAAGGTGTAAATCTTACTATAATAATTCTATATTTAGTATGTGCCACAAAAAGCTATCAAGGGACAAGAAAAAAGCTTTTTCGGGAATGGGGATCGTCGGATAGAGAGTAAAAAGCCAAAAGAAAGCTAGACGAGAAGTAGAATGTAATTTGCTTCCGCTCGCTCGTTCCACTGTAGTTTCACTCGCTGGATAGAGAAGATTAAACTGAATACTCCTCACTACAGAAAGGAAAGTGTAGAATGGGTAAATGACGGGAATTGCTCTTTTTATATTAGGTGGGACAGCAGAAAATCGCCTAGCAACAGATCCCTCACGACCGATAGATAGACAAGAAAGATACCTACTTGGGCGACCACGTACAAGAAAGGCGCAAAAACACAAACGGTACGTTCTATTTCGTCCGCGCGCATTCGACTTATTTTTCTGTTTATGTTGTGAGTAGACCTGTCTATCTACTTACCATACTCTTCTACGAAATCTTTGCCTGAAAAGAGTGTAAGTACTTTCTTAACATATAGATAAATCTAATTGCTTGTCTTACTTGCCCCCTTTGGTATTGCTGCTTTTCTATGCTGTTCACATCATCTAGAACTAGCGTGTGGAGGGATTTCTTTTTACTTAGAGTGCTATTTTTCTTTTGCTTTCTTTTTTTATTGATTAATATTTAGTGTTAGACGAAGGAGCTTCTTCGGAATGTACTGCTGCCAGAATAACTTCATGAGGTGATCAGCTCGGCCTTACCAACTTCTCCTCAAAAAAGCCTTTTCTATTAGCTTTCCTAGTCAGTAACAACCGTAAGATAGATGTGGACGATAATTAAGGACGGGTTCCATAAGACCTGAAACCTGGTATAAGATACTTGACTTATGTTGAGCACCGACTTGACCATGATCATGATTTGAGCGAGCTGTAGATGAGGAGTAGCAATGAGATATATTTCATCAACGAGTATACCCTTCTACCCCATCTAGCCTAGAAATAAGTTCTGACAAATATAGCTTTTTTTTAATAAGAGTTTCCGGAAAACAGCGAAAAACTAATAAGTGCAATCCGTGCAATGCGGTGTGATGTTTGCAAAATTGAAATGTAACTGAAACAGCAAAGTGGAAAATGAACGTGGTTACTTCACATCAAGTACTGCAGGAAATAATACATTAAGCAGCTTAAGATGGCATACAGACCATCACAAGTTGAGTTCACATCAAGGTTTTTGGCAAAATATTTCAAACATAAGTAGTTCTTTTTCATAATAGTTTAGTCGGTACAAAAGATAATTAATAGTAAGGGTTGTGAACTAAATAGGCAGCCTATCATACCGGGGACAATTAAGAAGATTGTGCGGAGCAACAGCCCTATACTTTGCCATCAAGCGTGGAGCATCGAAAAGTAAACTTTCCTTTATTTAAACTTATAAGCTCGGCATACTTAACAACCATTATGCCGGATTGGTCTCGTGCAAAGTATTGAGTGCATTGCCCATACTTGAGAGCTGAGCCAACTATTTCTCTCCGTCCTGATATCTCTGATATGAACGTAAAATTAGATTCTCAGCATGCTGTAAGGTATGGTCGTCGGAGAGGTAAGGATGATACATTGTGATAGTTGAATCAGACATATCGAATGCAATGAGTACCCACCAGACATTAAGTCTAAGTGGAATGAACAACCATCGTAAGCGACAGAACCGATCGGGGGGGTCCACTTGAACTTGCTGCACCTTGTGTTGGCCGGTAGAAAGGTATTACATGCTGCATAGTATTTAATAATAATCACGAAGATAGTACCATTCATTTGCTTGCCTTCAATTGATGAAAGTATATGTAATAATAGCACAAACCATTAGATGTGGAGGTACATACTGACAATCACCATTGTCCTTACCTTTTCCTTGGAGTAGAAATAACATCAGTGCATTAACACCCTGCAGAGTAGGAAGAGCATTAGGAATTTATTCATGTATCATTTACTATCACAGTAAGGAATTTTACAATGAAGTAGAAAAATTGTAAATGGAGAACTCACTTGATCTGGTAGATCAGAACCCCAAAGAAGCATCTTAGCTTCTTCGGTGCTGACAAAAACATCATTTTGGCGGAATGCAATGCCATCTTGGTTCATGTTTGATCGAACCCACTTGTAAATTTCTTCTATGGTGTGCTCTGGACGTCCAGGATATTCGTACTTACGAGCAACTGGGCGATAAAATGGTTGAGAGTCGACGCACTCGACAAGGACATCATTTGCATCGAAGAAGGGGCTTCTTTGGAAGTTTGTCTCCTTTGTGTGGAGTGGGAGCATTTTCCAAATCTGTGATGGGGGGTGTCTGCGAATCAAGATGTAGTTGGAAGGAATCCTCGAAAGGAACATTTGATTGGAGCTGTTGGAGCGGGGCTAGTCATCAACTATAAGCAAAAAGAAGAGTTGCCTATTCAAATAGGAGCATCACAGACTAGGTAGGATTTGATTGACCTATCTATGTGTCAAAGTTGTCAAGTCAATTTCCCCTCCACAAACCTATTACACCAGATCAAAAAAGTAGGAAAGACCGAAGCCCTACTTCTCATTTCCCTCGGGAGACTTCTAGTTACTAAAAGTAGGATCACTATATGGGCATGGGCAAAAGTAATAATCCACCATTTCACTTATAAGACAAGATCACAAATGAGAGAAAGAGAGAAGGAGAGGAAAAGAGAGAATAGAAGAGAAAGAAAAGAATTCAATTTTATTTCATTTATTTTCTTACAGTACATAGCTCTATTATATATCCTCCCTTTAACAGAATACCACGGAAAATAAAAAGAACGCCTCAGCAACATAAGCTATCCTCTCCAGTTCATATTTTTATTACACCAGTTGCGGTATATTTTATAAACCCAGTGCCTTAATAAGGTCCCAGCTGTCAGTGCTTCCTCTAACGGAACGGCTACCAGATCTTCTATTGCCTCCAACGGCTATTTTCACGCGTTTATCCCTTCCAGCGCCTGACATTCCCCCTTCCTTCGCCAATTCCTTGTCCTCAAGGAATAATTCTGGAAATTTCGACTTGATTTGCTCGTAATCCTCCCGCATCCGAATCTGCCGAATTGGACCATTTAATTAGTAATTGCATCACACCTTCTTTGTTTCGCTTAATCAAGCGGCGATCCAGTATCTCTAATGGCGGGCGATACGCGCAGCTTCCCATCTGGACCCACTAACGGAAGGGAAGGAGCAATTCCCACATTACGTCCAATCCTCTCCTTGAGCTGTGACACGTGGAACACCGGATGGATTTGGGACCCACTTTTCGGGGAATATGAGTTGAAGCAATAACAATAATATTTCTAGTGAAACATCTTTCACGATCCTTGGAATTGCAAAGAGAGCATCACATACCTACTCAAGCAACTTACCCACACTCATTACATGGGGAAGAGATGGCTGAGGTCTTATCTTGGGGACTAAGCTCGAGAAGAACGTGGCCGGTGATTCATTGGCTATTCCACCATCCACTGACGAGGTCCTTGAACAATCCTATTTGTCAGACAAAAAAGAAGTAAAATGCTCTAGTTGATACGTATATATCAGTTGAGCAAGTAAGCGAAGTACAACATTTCAAAACACAAAGAAAAAGCTACTGCAAATTAAGGTTAAGCCGTTAAACCGTTATCTCAAGAGAGTTATTCCTCAGAGAAGGCATGGGCCTTGACCCAGTCAAGGACTGTACCTGACCCAAAGAAAGGAACATCCTAAGGCACAACGCGTTGAAGCCAACACAATGCATCCTTCTTCAACTGAGACAACCAAATAATAAGAAAAGAATTGCTTTCAACGTCTGTACCACATTGCTTCAGTTTGAGAGTGCTTGCGCTATGATGTCTAGTAGTTGCTGGTCAGAAAGACTGGCATCTCCCAAGTCATTGAGTGTGCTTCTAGCCATGTCATGATCAATTTCTGAGCCAAAGTTGTTTAGATCTGATTGGAGCCTCACATACAGTAGCAAAACCTCGCCGGGTCAATCTGTTAACAATACAATGCATTTCGTTCAACTGCAATAGATTTCTGCTCTGCTCTTTGCATTATCATAGTGAGTGTGTGTTTTTCTTTTGGGGCGGGGGGCTTACATTGGAAGATGTGAAGCGCTTGAGTGAATCAGTTAGCTCGGTGATATTAGATAGAGAATTGGAAAATGCAAGCATGCTCATGGCCATTGTATAAAGAGACCTCTTACATCAGAAGAATTTCTACAAAGGCAAAAGGGCTGAAGCTTCGTCCTGATCAAAGGCAAAGAATTTCTCCTTGAGCAAACACCAACTGTCAGTGGTATGATAATTAATACAACAAAACCTCCTTTGTTGGTCTCTGCAATTGGACCAGAAAGGCCAAATACCAGCCAATGAAGAAATAATTACACAGTAGAAGACAGAAAGAGAAGAAGGGAAGTTAAAATACAAGGACCTAAACAAGACTTTCCCTCCTTTGATGGTGATAACCTAGATGACTGGCAAAGTGTTACTATTATTTGACCTTGTTTCAAACACCCGAAGATCAGAAGACAGTGTTAGCTGTATTTAATTTCCACGGAATGGCAAGTTCATAGGGGTTATCATTTGAGCCATGACCATCCTTCTTGGCCTGAATTGGTGGATCTAGCGAAAAGAAGGTTTGCTTATTCTGGCAATATGAGGGCTCTAGAGGAGTTTCAAAGGCTTTATCAAACTACAAGTGTTAAAGAATATATGCATTTGAAAAGGAAATCTTCTCGAATTTCACTAAAGCTTTCATTAGTGGATTGAAGGAGGATGTTAAGCATCTAGTGTTAGCCAAGAAACCTCTCTTCATACTGGGTGCCTTTGGATTAGCAAAGCATATGGAAATAGCTATTGATTAGCAAAGTAGAAAGAGTAAGATGGGGTTGAAAATGCAAAATGACAGTCCACAGCAGTGGCTAAAACAAGAGGGTTTGAACAGAAACCAGGGAATGGGAATCCTGGCAACAGAAATGCACTCATAGAACAAAGAAGAGCATTAGGCCTTTGTTTTCAATGTGGGGAGTGGGTCAAATTGAATATGCAGCTAGGTAATGCAGAGGAGGAGGGCGCGTTCGTTGCAGGTTCTGCAAGAAATTGAAGTGAATTAAAAAATTAAAGAAGAAGAGGAAGGAAACAAATGTCACAATGTGTGCAATATCTTCTAATCCACATGTTTGAGAGGGAGGCAATAAAGCAGTGTGCGCCTTGTTGGACAGTGGGAGCACACAAAGTTTCATCAGGGGACTGAAATGGTTGATTTCCAATTCGTTCCCGTAGTCATGATGGCTAAAGGTCAGAAAATGGTAACTGATGTTCAGTGCGAAGGTTTGAATTACTCACAACAAGGTTACCAGTTCAAAGACAACCTCAGAATTCTAGACAAGGGTATGATATGATCTTGGGTATAGACTGGTTAACCCAGTATAGGCCTATGCAAGTGGATTGGAACAAGAAGTGGATCTCCTTTTCAAAGGAAGGGAATCCTGTCAAATGGCAAATGAGGTGGCACAAGTTCAAATGTGTCGTTGACCGGGCAGTGAAATCATTTTGGCACAAGTGATGTCCTAGTGAAGACAAGGGCCAAAGAGTCTCAAAAGAATTGGAAGCATCAAGAAGTATAGAGATGTATTTAGGGAGCCTAAATCATTGCCACCCCCCCGAGCCTGGTTTCACAAACTCAGTGCCGCCTTGCTTGATTTCGGTTTTTGCGCCTCAAGCTACGACCCTTCTCTCTTTGTTGCTCACATTCAAGGTGCCACCATCATAATCATGGTCTATGTTGATGATATTCTTATCACAGCCAGCGACACTACCTTGCTCAATACTTGTATCCAACATCTTCACACACGGGTTGCACTTCAAGATCTAGGTCCTCTACACTACTTTTTGGGTATTTAAGTTAACTCCTCCTCTGGTCAGCTTCATCTGTCCCAAACAAAGTATATTCGATACCTTCTCTCGCGCACCAACATGCTCCAGGCCAAACCGTGCTCTACTCCAATGGCTGCAACCGCCTCCTTATCAATTCATGACGGGGACCCCTTTGAAGATCCTAAACTTTATCGTAGTGTCGTTGGCGCGCTTCAATATGCAACCATCACAAGACCAGATATTGCCTTTGCTGTGAATAAGGTATCCCAGTTTATGCATTCTCCCACCTCCTCTCACTGGATTGCTGTCAAGAGGATTTGACGGTTTGGCACTTTGACTCACGGCCTTACACTTTCCTTCTCTCACTCTCCATGCGTACAGTGACGCTTACTGGGCTGGCAGTGTTGATGATAGGAAATCTACGTCAGGCTTCTGCATTTTCCTTGGCCCAAATCTGATTTCCTGGCCAGAATAAGATAAAGTGGAGGAAGTACTTTCTTTCTATAGTAGTTACTCTAGTAGTGTACGTTAAAGAAGAAAACCAAAAGAAGATCAGATTACTTACATAACATAATATGCCTTGCTTCAACGTTTCCATCCGTTGCTTGCCTATTTATTAGTTTCCATCCCTCGCTTACTTTGAGTTGACAGAAAAGAAAGATTCAGTGTATAAAGCAGAAGCACACAATTTCATATATTTAATACTTTTGACTTCCAAGCTAAGTGAGTAGTTATTTCCTTTTCTCCAGGACAGGTAAGGGAGTAGCTTTATGACAGGAAAGCAAGGCCAGGGAAAGTGCAATTTATGGTGTACCCAGGCAGAAAATCCGTAGTTGCACTGAATAAATTGACAAGAAGAATTAATCAACTAGTATAGAAGAAAAGAATAAAGGAAGAAGGCCTGCCCTTCCTTCCGCTACCATAATCCAAGCAATACCTTTCTTTCTCATATACTAAATAGGAAAGTGCCGTAGTTTCACAATTCTTTATACTTAGCTTGTTAGTTACGACAAAGTCTTGTGCAACTAGAATCAATCCCTTCCCTTGTTGAGCTTGTTGCAAGAAAAGGCATGTTAGAATATATAAGCAAGTTCTTTTGTTCTAAGCAGTTTTTCCTAAACGTTCAATCCCAAGTAAATAGTAGTTTGATTGCTTAGTCTCGTAACGTAAGGCTTAGCGCCCTTGATTTGGAGCCTATGAGTAATAACTTTATTCTGCTTTCTTCTTGGCAAAGTACTTTTTTCAGTAGTTGACTTAGGCAAGTGGTTTAGCCTCTTTCGAGTGTAGCGGGAGAGCAAATAGAGCAATAGCCCTCCTATTCGAGACATGGCCCTGCCACCTCAAACTGTGATTAAAAAAGGAATGATGCAGCCAGGCAGGCTAAGTTTACCTTGAAAAGTAAGTAATAAGACGAAGACCCAATCTGCCCTACCTTCCTCTCCTAGTAGTAGGCACCTTTCATCACAAGTTAATACCAGCCCAGAGAGAAAACTCAAACTTATTTATATGGGAAAAAGCTTTCTGAGCATCGGCATGTAAATTCAAGATCCAAGTGCCAACGCTATTGTTCTTGAGAAATGCCTTTTATTTCAGTTCTGCTCAAAATATGTTTTTATCAGCTATCCACAATAATTGAAACTTATGCTCCCCCACGTAACTATATTAGTACTTTGAGGTGTAGTTTCAAAGTAGGCAAAGAAAGATTTGGAGTCTCAAAAGAAGTAGTTTATAAGGGCTGACTATAAGATAAGTTATTTCGGTTTTGATTCACTAAATTTGTTTGTTTAAAGTGCTCCCGCTCGAGAACGCTTTCCACCCACAAATCAAGGTCTAAGTCAAGTCAAAAGTGAAAAAGAAAAGATCAGTCTAATGAACGAGCAAAAAAGCATAAATAAACTGAAGCAAAGAAGCTCAAACTAAGCTTTAAGCCTTTATTTGATAATGGTACTTATATTACAAAAGAAAAGACACTCTCTTTTAGCTTAGACTAAGCCGATTCCTAGTGCTATAACTGAAATTGCCTCTCCGCTTATTTTAGACTATGTACTAAGTTTAAGTTCCTTGCCTTACACCTAGTTGAAAGATGGGTAGAGATTTTTATGTGTGACTTACTTGGGTGAATTTCAATGCTGATATGCTATGATTTTCATACTTCCTATTATGTATGGATCTTGCTTCGTGCTTTTTTCACTATTGGTTGGTAAATGTCTTCTAATTACTAAGTAAATTCCTGATTTTATTTTTCTTTGTGCAATGGTGCTTCTTGGGCGGAGCAGGGCTATTTGCTTCCTCTTCGGGCCCATCCATCAAGATCTTAATCGGAGAGTCTGCCCGTAGTCAAAGGTAATATTTCAGCTATTCTGCCTACTTCAGAGGCTATGTAGTCTTCCCCAGGTTCACTTTGACAAGCTGCCTAAGACCAGTAAGAAAGCTATTTTCTCGTGGAAATAAATTGAGTAAGGTTAGAAAGCAGCATGCTATTTTCACCCATAAAGTATAGCTTTGCTCGGAAGACTAGGGCGGCTAAGACTATATCTTTGATAGAATAGGTGTGCTCCTACTTGCTTTAATAAAGTCAAATGATGGATCAAGGTAGGTCTCTGACTTAGTGCTTGTACTAGTTGACTTCGAATTCAAGAGCTTTTTTCCCATTGACAAAGATAATAGCAACGTCTGCTAATCCCAACCTCTTTGATCCATACAAGCTTGGATAGGACTATATTAGCTTTCTGACACAACAAATAGTTCTTTTCTTCAACTATTAGAACTAAAAAACACAAGAAAAAAGAACTATTTACTACATAAGCTAGAAAGAAAACTACTTTATTAAATTAAGAAATACTTCTTTCTGTCTTTCTTGTAAGAAAGACTTCTGTCTTTCTTGAAAGCATATTATTCTCTTTATTCACTTTATTCTCCTACTTTATATAGTAAGTAATTTGAGACTTGATTTTCTTCTGTACGTACTTCTCATTAGTAGGCATAGGTGGGACTAAGCTTCCTATTCTTCTTACTAAGCCTTACGTACTAAATTAGTATTGTTATCCGCGCACGCACAACCGATGACTTAGTCTCCTCTCTCTACGCGATCAGGCTAAATGGGCTGATAAGAGAATATGAATTCTGACAAAACCCTGTACTTCTCCTCTTTCCCTGCTGCTCAGAGTGCTTAGTCTACAGCCGCCTACACAGTCAAGCAAGCGCCCGTAAAGAAAGCAAAAGTTGAGCTCCCGGAAGACCTTCTTCATACTCATATAACTTCCCCGGGCATGGTCTCTTGCTTGCATCTTCTCTTTACTATTATTCTTCTCAAAAAAATCTATACTGACTTTCTCACTACAAAAGACACAGCTTTTCAAGGTATGCGCGTTAGCCGGCTGCTGTGCCCTAACTAACTTATGTTCTTCTTTGCATTCCAAACTGAACTTGAGAACTAAACTACTTCCTACCAAATAGGATACTTACCTTTGAACTCCACTACTAACTTCTCTACGGCACTGTTCTACACAGCAAGCAAAGAACTACTATAGAAAGTACTTCCAATTCTCTATATTATAGCTGCTGCTTTATTCTCCGGAAGGACTTCTTTTGTCAATTCTGTGACTTACATATTAAAGCGATTGAAGAAGGCATATGAGTAACTTGTACGCATATTATGTTCTGGCTTTGCTATTAAAGAAAGAAAACTTTTATTCACTTACTTCTTTCTCTACTTTCTTTTATTATGTTCTCTTTCTTTTGTGTGTTTTTTAGTTCTGGGTCTAGAAATGCTTAAGTCAAAGGATCAGCTTTTTCTAGTTCTGAGTCAAAGTAAGTTCTTTATATTCCAACATACATTTTTCATCATCTTATATATATATATTAGTAATGTCAGGCAGGGTTTTTTTTTAGTTATTTCTTAGTTTGATTTTAAGTAGCAGGTGGAGGGCTATTGGCTTTCTTCTTATTACGTTCGATACAACTTTGGGTGTAGCTGGTGAGAGTGTAGAGAGAGCTCGTGATGTAAATTCCCCTTTTGAACTAATTGAATTGGACACTTACACGCCGCTACCGACCTACCTATTCTATACCAGCCTATGCCATGTCCCTATCAAAAGTCTCACCGTCCAATTTAGTATTTGAATCATTACCAACGACTCAATCAACTGATCAAAGAAGTCTATCCCTAGATTGATCATCGAAGAAGCAGCCCCGGTCTGAAAAGAACAGATATGGTCTGCCCAGGCAAGCAAGTATCGGGACAACTAGTTATTCGTTACTAGCAATGCTTCGTGGAACAAGTTAGCAACCGGTGTTCCCAAATACACATCCAGCCGAGAGGATCCTTTTTAGGGATATTCGACTGCAGCTCCATCTTTTCCTGCAGTTCCGGTACTTAGAAAATTGCCACCCCAGAAAGACCATTTCGGTCCCTTCCCAGAACTTCTTTCCACTCATAAAAAGAATCGGGATCAGCTCCAACATCCTCCGCTACATCTACTTAACGGCTTTTAGTTCGTACTTTCGTTTCGAACCTCTCTCTTCGAGGTTGGGTTAGCCTTAGCCCCCGCTTCTCTGGTTTCGGCTGCTTCTCTTTCGGTTTAGGTTGTTTTGTAAGTCAACTTAATCTTGATAAGGAGCTTTGGGTCTTCAAGTATGATGTAGTTAAGCAAAAATGGTGGAATTTCCATAAATGTGAGTTCCTTAAATCACACAAATTACCTTTTTCCTTTACTCTTCCGCTCCGTTCCAGAAATAGCGAACCAAGTGTACCTAGTAGATCAGGGAAAGAAAGCGCTCAATCCACGCACGAAAGAGGTCTCGTTTATAGCCTAAAATATCGCTAGTGTTCTTTTAGACTCACGTCAAACGTTGCCCTTTTTTCTCGCCCACTCATCTTTCTTTATCAAGGCTTAAATCTTACTTACTTGTCCGTGTTGTCCTTATCTGCCGCTTCATCTGGTTGCCTCCTCGCCTCACTTCCACTAGAAGTTATTCTTTATAGGACGGACAAACGCCAGTCACGATGGTCATTGTCCACCGGAAATCTTCGATTATTTTATGCAGGCGGAGGAGTTAGTTTTCCCTTTTTAGTTATTAGATTGTGTTTATGTGGACACATGTTGTTTTTAGTGCTCACATTATATTAGATTCTCATCCCTTCTGTGCGTTCCGGGGCTTACTCTTCTTATTGGGACTTGGGTTCTATGGAATACGCATGCATATATTGTGGTGCTCTCTTCTGGTTTCGAGAGGCTTCGAGTGTAACACAATAAGGTGGTATTCCATACTACCCATTGTGTTGTCACGGTGGCAGAGTACGCTTGCCGCCTGCTAGGCATCCACCAGAGTTGTTGCGTTGGCTCCTTCCTATGCCCGTGGATCGGAGGGTATAAAATTCCGAGAAGGTATTCGCGCGTATAATTCGCTTTTTGCTTTCTCTTCTATGGGTGCAAAGGTTGATCAATTGATAGAGCAATCTAGGGGTCCTTATGTATATAAAATATCAGGGCAAGTCTATCATAGAATCGGGTCGTTACTACTAGAGGATGGCCAACCACCTAAGTACGCTCAGAACTATGTATATGATTCGTTCGATGAAGTTGAAGATCGGATCTCTGCTCTTCAAAACGAATCACAGCGCGCAAGAATTGATAGGCGGAACGTCGCGAGTCTGACAAATATGCTTGACAGACAGTAATAATTGGCTTGCTCAAGCTTTTAGGAAGGCTAAAGATCGATGTGCCAGAGGATGATTGCCTTCCGATGTCACAACGATTTGCGGGGAATCGGCGCGGAGATTGCTTTCAATATGAACAGCCATCGTGTTCAGAAGTTGCTGGTCTTGTAGTTGGCAATTTCGATAGATAAGAAACAGGAAGGGATTTCATTATCGAGCACAAAACAGGGGGGCTTCAACGTACGTATAACTCATGATCATCCATCGCTTATGGCATTACAGTATCCTCTCATATGGAAATAAGGCGAGGATGGATTTTGGCAACAGAATATGACCTGGAAGCTGCCACTTCTACTCTTGCCCGAAATCATATTACTATGAAAAAAGACTATGCGTATCGATTTAACTATAGGCCCCATGAAGGTGACACGCTTTTGAGGAGTGGTAGGCTATTCCAACAGCATTCAGTAGATTCATATGCATGTATTGAACAGTTCAGGATCCACTACAAAAAGAAAGCACCAAACGTTGTAAGTACATAAAAACATCCTGACCCGGGGCCCCCTCTGGGGAAAGTTATAAAGAAAGAATCCCTACCTACTTTATTCAGAACTATAATAAAGACTGGACAATGATCACTTAAGGTGCTGTGGCAACCCTCATCCCACTACCACAGCGCACTCACCCGACCACTGGGTGCAGTGCTCCCTCGTCGAGCCTACTCACTTGCCAAGGACTACCATAGACCGGTCTTTCTTTTAAATAGTCCTCTCACGCATATTCCTTTACTACCAAAGTAATGCATATCCGGGGTGGGTGACTTACCTTTTCAACATACTTCTTTTCCTTGCTATCTATCAAAAAGCCAATACCCACGCTCGCTTATAAGCTTACCAGTTCAAACCTCCTTGCTCTGCCTTTTATACCAGATGCCTCTCTTAAACCAAGGCATACTCTACTGGCTTTCCTTCTCTAAACTATTCTTTCTGTGCTATTCCATGCATACTTGAGCTACAGCCTTTTGAAACCCACAACCTTTTTCACTTGAAAGAAATGCCTATCTACCCGCTCTAAAAAAGAAAAGAATGCATCTAACTTGACTTAGATTTTGATACATACTAGAGAAAAGGACAGCAAGCAACGCGCCCTTGCTTCTTTATGAAATTAAAAGAACTACTTGAAACACTACTTAAACAACATTTTATACTATTTATTCCTTTATTCTGCTATTATTGTCTTCACCTCCGAGCCCAGTCGTTCTAGCAGCGGCGGTAAGAGACCAAGAAAAAAGCACTGAAAGGAATGAGCCAGATAAAGATACTGCAGTCCAGTCTTCGTTGGAGACTATAGGCTTCAGCTTACGGCACTATTTTCTTCTCTAAATAAAGAGGAATACACTATTGAAGTGGACGAACTGGGTTCATAATTCCTTTAAGTAGCTGAGGTAAGCAAAGAAAAGGAAAGAGCAAAAAGAAGAATTTCGTGAAAATGAACCTGGCTTAATGAAAGAAGTCAGATACTATCGGATGGAAGTCAATGCACATATGAAAATAAACTATTTTTTATATTATGAGATTGAAAAGAAAGAACGAAACGAATGAAAGCGCCACTACACACACGGGTTTTTTGCTGTCTACCCAGCGAGCGATGTAGCGAGCTTATTCCTTATGTTTGCAGTCTGATTCTTTCAAACGTGAAGGGGAAGCTGAGATTGGAAATGAGGCTTATACGCTTAACTTTGCTTTTTGACTCCG
>Ga0265323_10000523_pt1 | contig 21354 bp, 22 predicted proteins | sample 41225metaG_FD_193580 | JGI IMG/M metagenome (GOLD analysis project Ga0265323, IMG submission 193580) | Rhizosphere microbial communities from Carex aquatilis grown in University of Washington, Seatle, WA, United States - 4-12-25 metaG | ecosystem: Host-associated > Plants > Roots > Rhizosphere...
GGCTGGTCGTACCGGGAATCGCCGACACACCGCTACGTCTGGCCGCACGGCGGCTGTCTGCAACTCTTCTCGGACGACTCTGATTGGAAGAAGCTGCAAGGTGTGCCCATCGACTTGTGCGTGATCGACGAGGAGTGCGACCCCAAGCATTGGCGAGAACTTGTGATGCGGCGCCGAGGCCGTAAGAAGACGAGATTCATCATCGCCGCTACGGCCACCCAGGGAAAGCGGTGGATGTACCACGACGTGTATCGGCCGTGGTTGGAGCACCACCAGAATCTTGGGCTTGCCGTTACGGAAGGCCACGAGGAAGAGGCGATGCTGGCGCAGGCGCACCCCACTATCTTCTGCTGGCCCAAGGGCGGACTACCCGATAACCCGCTGTCGGCCGCCAGCGATCAGGACAGCCAGTGGTACGCCTCGTCCCTGCTCAACGCCTCGGCCGCCGAGCGGAAGGTTCGCATGGAGGGCGGATTTGCCTCGCTGAACGCCTCGCCGGTGTTCGACGGGGCCAACCTGGAGGTCATGTCGCGGCTGGCAGCGCCGTTCACCTCGGCGGGCGTGAGCGGATTCTTCCGGCCCTTGCCGCGTGCGAAAAGGCGCGGACCCAACGACAGTCTGGCCGTGGAGTTGGAGTTTGTCGGCAATGGCGGCAAGTTCGGGAACGGCACGATCACCATCTATGAGCACCCAGATGTTGATGATCCAGACGATCACTACGTCATCGGCGCGGACTTCGGCGCGGGTCTGGAGAATCGGGACTGGGACGCGGCCTGCGTGCTCTCGCAGCGCCGTCGCCGGCAGGTAGCCCAGGCGCGGGGGCGTTGGGGCGACATCCAGTTCGCGCAGGTCCTGTGGTGGCTCGGATGGTACTTCAATGAGGCCCTGTTGATCGGCGAGCGGCAGTTCGGCTTGCCCACCATGCGGCGGCTGCATGACGAGTGGGGCTACACCTACCAGTACATGCAGAGCGACGAGAAGCACGTCAACACCCGCAAGAGCGACCTGCTCGGCCACCATCGGTATCACGGCGACCTCATCATTCCCAACCTGCAATGGGCGATCGCGCCGATGACGATGGACAAGCTCGGCCGGCCGACCGGCGAGAAGGGGAAACCAGTGGTCCAGTTCGTGGACAAGATGCTGCTCTCAGAGTTGGAGGACTACGAGTACCACCCGCGCAGCCAGGCCGTGGACCTTGCGGACGCGGGCGGGTTGCAGATGATAACCGGCGCTCCGGCAGGCGGATTCGACGACTGCGTGATGAGTGCGGCCTACGCGGTGACGGGCTGGATCGAACTCCCGAAATACCTGCACAAACGGCCGATCATCCGGCCGGGGACGCTCGGCGACAGGCTCGGGCACGCGAAGATCATGGAGGAATCGCTGCACCCGGAGCAGGTGCGGGCGAAGGTCTTCAAGCACGCGAAGGGCGGCAAGCAGGAGCGGAAGTTGACGGGGCCGGCGTGGCCGCCGCCGGGGTGGTGAATCCCTTCCCTATCGGTATTCCGGCGCGACGTACTTTTGACCGCAGAACCTGAACACATCCTCTTCGCTGTGGGCGATCAGCATCTCGTCGGTTCTTTCATCCATGACGCCGCAGCCGGATACTTTGAGCGAGCGGCCGAGGTTGTTGGCGCCGTTCGTCAACTTCATGCACGTCTCCCGGCTGCCCGTGCGGACAACCAGCGACACCCACCAGTTTTCCAGTGTGGTGGCGAAGAAGTCGATCGGGATGCCGGTGGCGACATGGACGGCGAACTTGTTCTTGTCGCCCCACATGGGAGTGCCCTTGGCGTTGAGGCGCTTCGAGAGAATTTTGGCTTCGACCAACGAATTCAGCAATGGTTCCGCCAGATCGACATCGACATCGGCTCCCGGAAATAGACCGCGCTTCTTCTTTGCAAAATACGGAACATACAGAATCTCCACGTCGCCCACATACCGTTTACAGCGCCGGACGCTCCCGGCCACCTGCAACTTCTCGCAGTAGGGCGCGATCTCCAGCACCATCTCGGCGGCCACCTTGGAAGCGACGGTCAACGGATAATCTCTGCGGTTGCTCATGGGTTCCTCAATTCATTGACGAATAACAGACGCAAGTTGGCATGCAGCAGACAACTGCAACGCTGCAGCCGAGTTCTTCTGGGACGTTCTTGCCGTACCGCTGGAACAGTTCCGACCACAGAGCTTCCGACATCAGGAGCAGCGGCTTGCTTGGCGTCGGCCGGCAGTGGATCCAGACCCCAACCCCGGCGATCCCGGTTTCCCGGATTCCATCCATCACTTCTTCCACTTCCTCGTCGGTCATATTCGCCCCAGGAAAAAGATCACGGCCAGGAGGATCGCCAGGATTAGGCACACGGACAGGATGAAGCCCAGGTCGGAATTCACGCGGTAATTATGCACCGCAATTTGGAGGGAGGCAAATCGTGGTGTAGATTATTCCCATGGAAGCACAACAACCCACCAATAAGGAGACTCAAAATGCCGTTGACCCCAGGAAAGAGCCGGGACGTGATCTCCCACAACATCGTGGAAATGATGAAGGCGGGGCACCCGCAAAAGCAGGCGGTGGCAGCGGCCCTGCACAACGCGGGCAGTCCGAAGAAGCCTGCGAAGAGTGCAAGAGGCCATTCGCCCCGGAGGCGATGAGGTGCCTGCGGGGCGGCCGCACGCTCTGCATACCGTGCTATGAATTCGAGATGCGCGCGGAGCGCAAGAAGGCCGCGCCATGAAATACCTCGGCATGATCGAGGAACTGCTTGCTCTGGAAGATGGACTCTCCGCGTGGGAGACCGACTTCCTCGACAGCGTGTATCTCCAGACCCACCAGGCGACAAAGGACACGCTCACTGACAAGCAGCGGGCGGTCCTTGAGAAAATTTGGAACAGGAGACTGGGGACGCGATGAAAGGAAGTTCGATATGACACTACAAGATTTCATCAAAATCATCGAGCGGCACTACGAGATTTCAAGACAGCGACTGAGTAAGTCGCATTCCGTACACGAAGCGCGAGCCCGAAACGAGCAGGCGCTGCAGTTGAGCGAGATATTGGAGATGGCTCGCTCGATCACTCCAGCTACTCCCGAACTGACCTGGCCGGATGGGTGGTATTTTTGGAATTCGACTTCATCAAAGTGGGAGATAAACCCTCAAGGTAGTACAAGCGGGGACAGTTCATGGATTGAGTTGGAAACCGGGATTGTATGTCAGGCGTGTATCGGAGAGGCAATACGTTTTCGGCCTCCAATCTTCCCCCGCGTCGGCAAGCCGATGGCCGACGAAATGCGGGAGATCGTGGCGGCGGAACAACTTTAGGAGACCAAATGCAAGACCTCGTTCAGGCAATCGTGAGGGCGGTTCAGATGATCTGCCCCAAAGGCATTCATGTCTCGGGCGCAATAGGCGCCGACGGCACCGGTGCCATTGAGCTTAGAAAGGCCGAACCAGAGTCGGCCACGACGCAGAGAGGGCTTGCTTCCGGAGACACCGATGTTTACGCCGAGTCACTCCGCAAGCTCAAGGCCGCGAACGATCGGCAGGCAGCCATCATCACGAAAATGCAGGAGGCCGAGAAGGAATCCGCGGAAGGCTACGCCATGGAACTCCTTGTTCGGCAGAACCGGATCGCCGATCTCACGGAATCTCTCGAACTCCTCGCCCAAAGCGTTATCGGAATGAAGCCCCCCGAGAACTGCGACTTCAACTGGCTTTGCAAAGTCGCCTCTGCGAACCGGAAGGCGCATGAGGCCGCCAAGGCGGAGCGGACGCCATCGACGCCCATTCCGCCAGAGGTTCAGGAGGCGTTCGCCATGATCGCCGTGGAGTGCCACAATGCAATGGCCATCAAGAAGTTCAACGCGGCGCACGATGACGGGCATACCGATAAGTCCCTGGCGATAACGGCGGCGTTCCTGCTGGAGGACTACTGCGAACCAGGCCGGCAAGAGGAGTGGGCCATCAACCGCCACACCCTTTTGAAGAAGGCCGGGCGTGCTCCGTGGCCCGCCGCCTACGCCCATCGCAAGTTCAATGACAGCCTGGAATTGCAACGTCTGGTCATTGCCGCTCAGTTCACCGTGTCCGAGATTGCCCGCGTACTTCGCGCCCAGCGAGTTGTTGCACGGAATGCAACAGGTGAAAAGAAGAACCCGAACCCGAAGTTCACACCCTGCGATGGACCGGCGATGGAGGGGGCGGACGAGCCGAAAGGGCGATAATCCCCTTGATATTCCTGGGCGGTGTGGTAGTATTCTCCCGCTTGGTCAGATTTCCGCGCCCCCCGGACACCCGGGGGTTTTTTCTGCGCTTGACAAACGAAACCACTTAAGTACTTTTGCTTACGCGGATTTTATGACCGAGCCCGGTCTGAGGACCGGCGACACTCCAGAAGTGGCCCATGGAGCAATAATTGGGGCCGGCAGAGAACGGGGTCAGTTGAGAAACACCCAACCCGTTCGCCGCGCTTCAGCGCGAAACGGCATTGTTGATCCAACTCAACCTGAAAATCCCTGGCTATAACCCGCCAGTGGAATGCGAAAGCATGGGGAGCGCCAGCCGCACTACCCCACCGTGAAAAAAGGAGTAACTGCGTGTCGCGTCCCCTGCCGCAAGGCGAGGCCGGCGTTGCTGGGTCGTCCCGGAGAAATCTGGGCTGGTGCGATCCCTCATCCCTCATTGGTATCGCCGAAGGACTCCCTGCGGTGGGGGTCTTTCTGGCTGCATCTTTCCTAAGCCCTATTGGTTTTTCGTGAACAGCAACACAACAATGTACTACAATCAAAGAAAGGAATTAATATGAAAACACGACGCAATTTCTGGAAAGCTGTGAAGCCTGGAACTGGACTGAAGGAGTCAGAGCTCTCTGTGCTTGCCGCTTTGAGAAGACAGCGGAAAGTGAGTGAGCGGGATCGGAGTTTTATTGGTCGACTGGCAGCGCGGGAGCGGCGACGGAACGAACGGGGCAATCTGGAGCGGTCGATTTCGGCGTCGTTTGACTCGGATAAGAGCCGGGTGACCATCCTGGAAGTTCCCGCCCAGGAAAGAATTCATTGACGTTTCCCGCCGCAAGTGGATATGCTGTTCAGACATGCCACTGGACACCCATGATCCCGAAGCGATGTCGCAAGAGGTTCAGCGCGCTGAGGAATTCCGTAAAAAGCACACCGCCCGCACCCGTGAGATCATCGACCGGTACAAGGGGAACTGGTATCGGGAGGATTATCAGGGAGAGGCGACCCCCGAGAATCTTGTGGCCAATTATGTGACATTCATGCTGCCCGAGTTGTCGTTCACCATTCCCCCGATCACGGTCAAGGCCATGCGGCCGGTGTCACACAAGGCTATCGCCGATTTTATGACGATGGGGATGCGCTCGTGGCTGGGGGGTAACAGGTCGTGGGTTCTGGATCATCGGGACGTTGTGCGGGACCTGCTCATGGGGTTTGGGTGCATGAAGGTGGGGATGGAGCCGCGCGACTCATACAACGAGGTGGGGCAGGCGTACAGTGATGGGGGAAGACTGACGCCGTTCGCGTGCCGGGTTCCCCCGGACCATTTGATCCTGGACCCGCGGTGCGAGGCGCCGCAGTACGCTCGGTTCCTGGGCGATTCCTACTGGCGTGATCTGGACAGCATCCTGGAGAATCAGGAGCGATGGAATCCGGACGAGCCGGACGCGATGGAGAAGCTGGAGAGTTGGGCCGAGTCAGACGGGACGAGTCAGGACGCCATGAGCAGCCGGGAGCGGGCGGTGAAGTTCGGTCCTTCCGGTCCCCGCAAGCGGGTGATGCTGGTGGACCTGTGGGTTCCAGAGACGGGGGAGTTGCTGACGCTGGCCAAGAGCGACAGCCAGACCACATCGGACGTGGTGCTGCGGCGGGAGCAATACGAAGGCCCCAAGAGCGGCCCCTATCAGGTCTTCGGCTGCTACTCGGTTCCGGGCGATCCCTACCCGATTGGCCCGTTGCAGTTTGCGATGGAGCAGTTCGAGGAAATGCAGAGCCAGATCAACTCCGTGTCGGAGGCTTCGGCCAACTACAAGCGGTTCGTCATTGTGGACGCGGCGGCGGTGGACGCACAGAACGCGGTGGCGACGGCGAAGAACGGGAGCGTGGTGGCCATCCGGGGAGCCAGCGGAGCGGGGATCAACCAGGTGGAGATGGGCGGGGCGCACAGCGAACAGTTGACCTATGTGGCGGCCCTGCGGGAACGCTTCGACCGCGTGATGGGCGTGAGCGACGCGCAGCGGGGCGTGGCGGCGGGAAAGACGGCCACAGAGGCGGGGATCGTGGAGAAGAACGTAGACGCCCGCACGGACTGGATTCGGCAGTGCGTGGTCCTGGGCACGAACGGGGTGTTGGAGAAGGTGGGATGGTATCTGTTCTACAACCCGACCGTGGTGCTGGAAGTGAGCCACACGGATGATGTCACCGGGCAGACGACCGAAGGCTTGTTCCTGGGCGGCCCGCAGCCGGGTCAGGACGCGGATTGGATGAGCTTCAACCTGGACATTTCCAGCGATGCCCTGTCGCGGCCGGATCAGGCGGGCGACCTGGCCAAGGCGATGCAGTTGTTCACGCTGGCCCCGCAGGCGATGCAGTTGTTGACGCAGATGCCGATGCTCAACGTGCGGTGGCTGCTGAACCAGATCGGCGAGGCGATGGACATAGAGAATCTGGCGGACCTGCTCATCAACCAGCAGGTGCTTCTACAGATGGGACAGACGGCGCAGCAGCAGGCGATGTTCGGGGGCATGGGCCAGCCGGGCCAGTTGCCGGGGAATCTGAACCCGCAGTTGCAGCAGTTCCTGGCCGGGCAGACCAACCAGCAGAACAACGGCTGGATGCAGCGGGGCGCGGGAGGGTTTGAGTCCTCTCCGGTGACGATGCCGGCGGCGCAGCCCCTCTTCAATCCCGCCATGGCCCCGTTCTCCGGAATGGGTGGCCTGGCTCCGCAGAAGGGCGGCGGCACGGCCGGGTCCACGGGTCCGCTGGCGGGGATGATGGGCATTGGAAATAGAGGCGTCGCAAGACCGGCGTCCAAGATAAGGCAGATGACACAAAACAGGCCACGGCCGCAAATGCAGCCGGCCGGGAGTTGACACCATGGGTGAATTCGACAAGCGAGACGGCGTGATCTGTCAGTTCGTGGGCGATGCGTCCAGCGGCCCGCAGGGTGCGGGGTACAAGATCAGGACCTTCCGCGGCAAGACCAAGGCGGAGTTGGCGACGATCACTCTGAGCAGCCTCGTGCGCGCGGCAGTGGCGACGGGCGACCCCATGGCCACGTTGCCGGGCGCGCAGTACACATTGAATCCAGACCTTCTGAACATGATGGTTGTCACGGCCACGAGCGCAACGGCGCACGGCCTGGCCATCGGCAGCGTGGTGACGATCACGGGGGCCTCGGCCGGGTACAACGGCACGTTCACCGTCACCGGCATTACCAGCCCCACGGTGTTCACCTACAACCAGCCCGGGCAGGCTGCGGGCACGGCCGGGGCGGCAGGCTACCTTACCTCGATCCCCCCCAGTAAGCGGCTGATGATCCACTCGTTCACCCTGGTCTGCGACGGCGCGGCACAGGTGATCGTGTTCGATGACGTGGACGCCGCGGACGATCAAACCGTGACCGCCATCGGCGCGGCGGGAACAGGCGGCACGGGGAAATTGCTCCTGACCGGATCCTTCGCGGCCAACGCGGGAATCAGCCACTTCCTGCCGGTGCCGTTCGGGGTAAGCCCTGGAAAGCGGCTTTCGATCAAGTCGAGCGCCTCCACGAACGTCGGTTTCACGGGGTTCGGACATCTGGTTGACGTGTAGGAGCGCCATGCTGCAAGCGATGATTCTTCCCGAGAGTGTCGGAGACGGCTCGGTCTACCGGGCCGGGGACGTTCTTATGGTGGCCGGGCCGGACCATGTGTGGGGCGATCAGGAGTCACTCAAGTACCTGTTTGTGGACTGGGACGACCCGGACCTGGAAGTGACGATGGCGGATCAGGGGGACGATATCGTGGTCAGCCAACCCTACGCGGTCTTTGAGACGGTCATGCAAGGCGGTGGGAAGCGGATGTCGGCCCGGTCCAAGATGACGCGGATGTGCGCCGACGATCAGGCGGTGAATCTGGAGTCGATAGACCAAGCGCTGCTGGTCAATGTGGGCACGGCGCTGGTGAAGTTGGGGATCGGGGACTACACCAAGGGCGAGCCGGACGACGTGCCAGTCGAACAGTTGACGGCAACACTTCCCGGCGGCGGCGGCGTGAAGATCGGCGGGGGCGGCATCAGGAGCGCCATCCCTGGTCCAGCACCTCACCTGCAGGCGGACCAGAGCATGAGCACGGGAGGATCGGCCTGGTCGGCGGTGACGGGGTTCTTCAAGCGCATCTTTAGGGGATGACATGTCGCTCGTCACTAAAGTCATATTTTTGACCTCTGGGACCAGTTGGATTGTGCCGGCGGATTGGAATAACGCCAACAACACCGTGGAGTGCATTGGCGGAGGTGGAAGTGGTGGGAGTCGTGGGGGAGGCGGGGGTGGTGCTTATTCGTCTGTATCTAATCTGACGCTTTCGGGGACCATTGCTCACCAAGTTGGCGGGGTAGCTCAAGACACGTTTTTCAACGGTACAGCGTGTTCCGCTGGAAATTGTTCAGTCGGCGCAAAGGGCGGAGTTACCGCGACTTCTGATACCGGCGCTGCTGGCGGGGCGTCGTCTGGTGGGGTTGGAGGAACAAAACGATCGGGGGGCAAAGGTGGGAATGCTCCGCGTGTGGGGGGTGGGGGTGGCGCGGGTGGGCCACATGGTGACGGGAAGGCTGGTGGAGATGGGTACAATCCGCTCACGTCCGGTGGTGGTGGTGCCGGTGGTGGTGGTTCGGTCGGCAATCCAGGAACGTCAACAAATGGCGGCGCAGGAGGAAATGGATGGAACGGTAGCGGAGGAGGTTCGGGCGGACCAGGTGCTGGTGTGGCTGGACAGGCGGGAACGGCTCTAACAGGCTCAGGTGGTGGTGGTTCCGGCAATGGAGGAGGAGGCGGCAACGGCGCTACAGGTTCGGAATGGACATCGAACCCCGGTGGTGCCGTGGCTGGAGCGGGAGGTGCGGGCGGCGGTGCTAACGGTACTTATAGCGCCGGCAACGGAGGTCTGTACGGTGGTGGGGGTGGTGGGTCAAACAATGTTGGGTCCCAAGGCATCGGCGCTCAGGGCATCATCGTCATCACCTACCTTCAGCGCGACATCACTGGGCCGACGCCCGTCAGCGGGACGGTTGCCACCAGCGGGACTTCCCTCGACCTCACCCTGACGGACGCCGATTCGCCACCGATCCTCCCGACTCACGATCCAACCGGGTTCTCGATCACCGCCGATGGGATACCAATATCCGTGGTCGGCATATCGCAGGCCGGATCGGTATATACCTTCACACTCGCCACGATCATCTGGTCCGGCCAGGTTGTGAAGGTTGCCTACGACAGCGGGACGGGGAACGTCACCGACAGCGAGGCGTACTCCCACAATCCGATGACCTCGTTCTCGAACTTCGCCATCACCAATAATTCCACGCGGACGGTGACAACTGCCACGGTGGGAACGGGCAAGGATTACACCACGCTTGCGGCGGCGCTGATCGCCATGGCCGCTGCCGAAACGAGCGACGTGGTGCTGAACTGCTACGGACCCGATGACCTGCTCGACTTCGACCTGAGCCTTGTGCCTGCCCACACGTCGGCCCTGCACATCACGGCCATAGACGCCCACGACGGGAAGTACCACAGCGATATGGACGTGGCGACGGGCCGCGGGGCATGGGGCGAGAACGTCTACAACAGTGGTTTGCTCGTGAACACGGCAACCATTGTGACTGGGATGCGCTTCTTCGGGACGGCGGACATAGAGACATCGGGCCCTGGCGCATTAGGAATTACCTTTGACCGCGTGATCTTTAACCCACTCAGCATACGGAATGGGTGGCCCGTCTTCTACTTGGGCGTGGGGTACAATGCGGTCTACAATCTAGTCTTCAACAATTCGCTTCTGGCCGGACCTTCTCCATCTCCGATTGTTTCTTTCTATGACGGAACGAGCATCGCCCAGATATCCGTAGCTTTCAATGGCTGCACTCTGCTCGCCCTGTCTGGCTATCCTGGTTGGGGGATTGTCTCGCCCGAAACGTCCACGGCAACAATCGCGGTCAACGATACCATCATCGCCAGCTTGAACGGATTCGTCTTCAACGCGACGGACGCCGCGTGGTCGCCTGGGGTCTACACTTTCAGCCACTCCCTGCTCTACAAGGCCGCGCCGCCTGCGGGACTGATGAGCAGCGTAGCCAATGGCGACCCCTCCCTGCCCAACGGATCGCCCGCCATCGGCACCGGTGCGAATACCGGACTCACCTATGACATTATCGGCACCGCCCGTCCCGGACCAGCGGGGTACGACATTGGAGCGTGGGAGGGGCCTGGGACCGTCGGACCCTCTACCGGCCACCCGAACCTCCTGCTCCTCATGTGGGAGGGATAATCTCCTTGCTTTCCTGTGGACAAGTAGTGTAACATCAACAAATGCCCACTCGCTACGATTATGAGTGTCAGAACTGCGGCAGCCGAGTCGAACTCGTGCGCTCCATGAATTCTGACCCCACGATCACCGAGAAATGCCCACGTTGCCACGAAACGACCCTTTCCCGCCGGTGGACGATGCCCACGACCGCCCTGGAAGCAATCGACCCCTACCGCGAGCGCCGGGCCGATGGGAGCCGCATTCCGCACTACTCCGACCGATTCCCCTACGTTTCCAACGCCATGCCCTTCGGCGGCAACCTCGCCGGCGGCGGCGCTCATGTCGGCCGGATGAAGAAGATTCTGGTGGAGAGCGCCAAGCACGAGGAGAGATTGCGGCATGTGCACGGCATGAGTGGCGAGAAGGACATCGGAAAGCAGGTCCATGAACCCGACCCGAATTACGGGAAGGTTCTCCGAGATTGACACTTTTTGAGCGCCCGATATGGTTGAGACGAACCCAAACTCCGGAAGCGAAGATGTGACTCCGGCCCCGAGTCCGCAGAGCGAATCCTCGCCCAACTCGGCAGAGCAGACCCAAGCCACGACCGACGGCGACAAGGGGGCCTTGCCACCTGCTTTGTCCGCTGACGAGCGTGATGTCAGGGCCTTTGCGATGCTCGACGAGGGCAAGGGACGCGATGTAGCCCGGAAGGAGTTGGCAGCCGCCACCCCGGATAAGGAATCTCAACTCGCGGCAGAGTCCGTGCCTGGGCCTGCTTCAGATGCTAATGTCGAAGAGGTTGTCACCCATGATGGCCTCGATGACAAGTCCATCCAACAGCTTTCCCAGGCCGGGCTACTGCTCGACGCGGCCGATTGGAACGTGATGCCCCAGAAGGCGCGAGACCGGATTCTCGCACGAGCAAAGGAGACGATCGCTGAACGCTCAAGGGCGTATCAGCAGGAACAAGCGAACCAACGCGCTCGCAACGAGCGCGGTCAGTTTACCGCTGGCGCGGCAAGCGCACAGACGGATAAGGCACAGTCGCAGGGCGGCGGCAAGTCCGAGCCTGCGAAACCCGGCCAAGGCGATTTGGCCAGCAAGGTCCAGAAGATCAAGGAGATGTTCGGCGATGAAGCCGCGGCACCCTTGGCGGAAGTTCTGGAAGAGCTGGACAAGCGCGTAGCCGAAGCCTCGGCTCCGAAGGACGACCCGCGCATGGACTACATGATGCAGCGGCAAGTTGCGATGGACGAGGCAGCCGCCAGAACCTCACTTTCAGCCGATCTCGCTGATCTCACCCCGCCCAAGGGCGCAGCACCCGAAGTGGTGCAGGCGTCCAACGAGGCTTGGCAGGTCATCCGGGAAGAGGCCCAGGTGTTGGCTCAGGCGGCCGTTACAGCCGGCAGGCCGTGGACGTGGCAGGAATGCCTCGAACGCGCCGGCCGGATGTTGTACGAACCCTTAATCCGTCAGCAGGAACAGGCCAAACTTGCCGCCACGCGGAAACAGACGCTCCGGGCGACTCCGGAGCGCTCCAACCGTCAATCCTCCCCGAACCGGGTCGAGAGCAGCGAGGAGCGCGATCGTCGCGCCTTCGAGGCCCTGGACTCCGGGAAGACACGCGACGACGCAAGAATGGCCATCGCCGGCTGACCCTGGGCCGCAGCGCCCGGTGAATCAGAAAGACGAGGCCCCGTATGGCGGGTAAAGCACTTGCCAGTTTTGCGGATTTCGTTGCCGTAACCAACGAACGCCAGTTGACCCCTTCAACAGAAATGATTAACGATGCGGTGAAGAACACCTACACCCTTCGTGACGCACTCAAGGGACGCGGATTCGATGAAGTGATCCAGTCCGGAGCCACCATCACCGACCGTATCCAACTCACGGCCGGAACCCAGTTCGGGTTCTACAAGCCCAACGATCAATTCAGCCCCATCATCGAAGACACCGTGACCAAGCAGATTTGCCCCTGGCGGTTCGCCAAGGACCTCTGGTCCTGGACCGATCAGGAACTTGAACTCAACGAGGGCGACCGCTTCGTGATGTTCAAGAAGCTCCGGGACACAAAGAAACAGGCCAGCTACGTCAGCATGTTCAATGGCCTGGAAGATGCAGTCTGGGCAACACCGGACTACGCCTCCATGGAAGCCACCGGCGAGCAGGTGTCGCAGCGGCCCTACTCCATCCCGGCCTTCATCACGGAGACCGGCCTGACGGCGTGGGAGGCCAGCAGCCACAACCTCATGCAGGTCAGCACCGCGACGAACGCCAAGTGGCGCAACCAGATCGTCAACTACCAAGCCGCCGACCCCGATGGCACGCTGGTCAGCGCCTTCGAGGAATCGTGGCTCCGCCTTAAGTTCGAGGCTCCCGACACCAAGGAGCAATACTTCAAGGAGACCAAGTTCTCCAAGATGAAGATTTACGCTCCCTTGGACGGCCGGAAGATGGCCACGCGCCTCCTGCGCCAGACCAACGACCGGAACTACCCGACCAACGATCTCGGCTACGCGGTCGAGGACCCGACGTTCGGGAACATTCCGATCAAGTGGGCGCAGCCGCTCGACTCGGCCGGGTACACCACGGGCCAGCCCCGGTTCTTCTGGGTCAACCTGGAGTTCCTGGTGCCCGTCTTCCACGCCAAGCGGTACTTCTACCAGACCGACCCGATCAACGGCGGGCACACGCAGCCGTTCTCGTGGGTTGTGTACTGCGACATCTGGTACAACTGGTTCTGCCGGTCGCGCTACCGCCAGGGCATCGTGGTCCCGGTCTGATCGCGGCTCCGGGGGCGTCGGGGGATTGAACGAACGAAGTGAACGAACGAACGAAAGAAGGCATTTATGATTAAGCAAAGAGGCGTGGGACTCATCCCCACCGAGCGCGTGCAGGTCGTCAACCAGACCGGCGCTGTCCTAGTCGTCGGGGGCTGCTACGCCCTTGACGTTACCAACACCCAGGCCGTGGCGGCCCCGTTTGCCGACACAGACCTGTACAACCTGGTGGCCGTCGCCACCGCGAACCTGCGCGGCATCATGGTCATCGCCGACTCCGCGATTGCGATTGGCGCAACCGGGAACTGCGTGCTGACCGGGCGCGTGCAGGCGCTGGTGGACGGCACAACCAACGTCGCCTCCGGCGACGCCCTGATCGCCCAGAACGGCAGTCCGAACCTCATCAAGCAAGGTTCGACCGCGACCACCCCGGCCTGCGGCATGGCACTGGCCGCGCAGACTGGCGTTGTCGGTACGCTGACCGACATCTTCTTCGACGGTGCGGAAATGTGGCGGCAGCAGAACGCGGGGAGCACGGCGAACGTGGCCATCGTGGCGGACTCCACGACGCTTACCGGAGACCCCGAAGCGATTTACGACGCGGTCGCCACGATTCCAGCCAATACACTGAAAGCCGGGGATATCGTCAAGATCAAGGCGGTGGTCCGCAGAATCGCAACCAACGCCTCGGAAACCATGCTGACCAAGCTATGGATTCACACGGCGGCGACCTTGTTGGGTGGCACCGCGTTGTTGACCAGCGGCGCAGTAATCGTTCAGACTGGCGGCTTCGTTGTCATCGACTTCGCCCTCCAAGTGAGATCGGCCACCAAGTTCGTGGGCGGCGGAAGCATAATGTCAACCACATCCGCGACCGCGACCACCTTGACGGCTGGCGGCGTCGTCGAAACGACATTCGACGCGACTGTGGCTCAATTCATCGGCTGCTCTTGCGACAACAGCAGCGCCAGCGGCGGCGATACAGCCGTCCTGGCCCTGCTCAGTGTCGAAATCGTCCGTAAGTGATCGTCCATGAGGATTCCTTTCCCCGTCGCGTCGGCGAACAACCGGCGCGGCGGCTTGTTCACAACAGGAGACCCATGCACGGCACCACGAACGCCTTGAAAAAGAAACTGCCACCCAAGCAGGGTCCGCCCAACTTGCGGATGCAGCCGGGAAAGGGCGAGTTCTTCGGCGCGACCGACCCGATCCCCGACACCAGCCAGACGGCCACCAGCACCCTTGGAGAAGCGGACGACGGTTACGGCAACCCCTCCAGCGATGCGGACGCCGATGATGTGGCGACCCGCGGGCGCAAGGCCCGGTTCGCGCTGGCCATGAAGAACCTTCGGTCCAAGAAGAAAGCGTGACACCATGGCAGACTGGATCAAAGGAGCCATAAAGCACCCCGGAGCGCTCCACCGGGAAATGGGCGTCCCCCAGGGGGAGAAGATCGCGGCCGGCCGGCTGGCCAAGGCTGCCGAAAGCTCCGGGACTCTCGGCCGGCGGGCGCGGCTGGCGCAGGCGCTCAAGAAGATGCACCACGGAAAGTAGCACATGGCCGGACTCACCTTCACCTTCGCGGACCTGCAAGCCTCGGTCTTCCACGCCCTGCACGCGCAGGCCGGCAGCGGGACCACGGTGTCTGTCACCGACGCGGTTCAGGTTGCCAACGCGAAGCAGACGGTGAACCGGGCGCTGGACATGCTGGTCCAGATGCACCCCTGGCGCTTCCGCACCAAGAACCTCTCCATAGACGTGGTTCAGACCGCGATCACCAGCCTCTCCCGGACCACCAACGTCATCACCGTCACCCAGACGGCCCACGGCTACGGTCAGGGGGCGGCTGTCGAGATCATCGGCGCGCTGGACAGCGCCTTCAACGGCCAGTTCATCGTCGCCGACGTACTCACTCCCGACACCTTCATCCTCCGCCAGCTTGGCCCGGACGCCGTGGCCACCACCCCCGGCTTCACGATCCCCGGCGCGCTCCTTCTTCCCAGTGACTTTGACTCCCTGTTGAGCCTCAAGTCGGCCACCAACAGTTACCGCGACGTGTTCCCCACCACGATGGACGACTTGTGGCTCCGGCGCCAGTACATCTACGGCAACACGGCCTACGAGACCTGGTTCGCGCTTAACTGGCAGCAGCAGACCAGCGTCACCTCCGCGCCGCGAGCGGTGTTGGAGGTCTACCCCATCCCGCAAGCGGCAGGCGTCGGGCAGTTTGTGGGCAGCTACCTCCGGATCATCCCGAGCCTCTCCGCCTCGACAGACGTGCCGGACATCCCCACGCCGTACCACGGCCTGCTGATGACGCTCTGCCGGGCGCTCGCGGTGTCCAACGAGGAGGATCGGAGCGGATCGGACTGGGACTTGTTCGGACGGATGGTGATCGACGCGGCGGCGAACGACGGAGCATCGCAAGGACCGATCGTGGCGCAGTTGAGGAACACGATTAACCGCGGCTGGAGACCTAGTCCCTTCTTTCCGGCAGGACGTATACAGACCACTTAGGGCCGCGTAGGGGCGCACAGCCTACACCGGCCTCAACTTTTTCTGTGCTGTCGAGGAGACAAATATGTTTACCAACAGAGTCAGGAAAATCATCGAGGATTTTAAGGTGGACCTGCCCAACGCGGGCGTGTACACCGACATTGCGGGGCGCATCTACGGCGACGCGCGGCAACTGCTTCGCCTGCTTCTTGGCATGCGTGACGGGACCGGTTACTCGTCCGACCGACGCCGGATGGAGTTCGTGGCCATCGAGGAGCAGATTCAGACTGACATTGGCGGGACCTCCTACCAACTCACAAAGCAGATTCCACCCAACAGTATTATCATGGCCTGCTGCCTGAACTTCGACACGGCCATCACTCTCGCTACGGCGGTGAAGGTTGGCGTGGGACTCTCGACGGCCGGGACGACTCACCTCGGCGACTGTGTGATCTCTGGAACGGTGATGACCAAGAACACGCCGACGACGGGCATTACCCCGGTCGTGGCCGCCGCAGTCCCCGTGGTTATTGGAACCGGACTCGTGCGAGCCAGCGGCACGACCACTATGACCTCGGCCGCGCACGGCCTGGTTGTGGGCGACAAGTTCCGCATCACCGGATGCAGCGACATCACCTTCAACGGCGACTATACGGTCCTGACTCGGCCGACAACGGGCACGCTGACGTTCGCGCAGGCCAACCAGCCGGACGCAACGCCGACCACGCCGGGCTATTTCTCGCCCTACATCAAGCTCAACCTCGCCTGCCTGGCGACAGACGGATCGGCGGCGGGTACGTTCAACGGCGCGGCCCAGAAGGTTCGAGTGCAGGCGATCTACAGCCACATTTCCGACCTGCAGCCCGCGGCGTGATCGGTTCTACTTCCTTGGCGGGGCCGGCCTTCCCTGCGGTTGAGCCGGCCCCCTTTTCACCATGCCAGCATCACAGAGCATCATCTGGGGCTTCCCGATCAAGGGGTTGGACATTGCGCACTCCAAGCACGACCAGCCCCAGGACTCCACCCCCGACTGCCTGAACGTGCTTCCCTACGAGCCGGTCAGCGGACGACTGCGGGGCGGGAGCCGGCCGGGGAGCAAGAGGAGCTATGCCACGGCGATAGGGGGAGGGACCACGCCAGTCAATTATCTCGGTACGTACACCCTTCCTCTGGACGCAGGGACGATTGTGCCGACCAATGTTTTGCTCACGGAAACTTTCACCGACACGGACGGCGTCGCTCTCAACTCACACAACTCCGCTTGGACGGCCTACTATACATATCAGTCAAGCTATGCCTACGACACGTTCAACGGCGGCGTCTCCAACAGCTCAGCGTACATTCATTCCAATCTTGCAAGACCGATCCAGGCGGGCCTTATTGGGGCCAAGTACACCGCCAATCCTTCTATCGGCGCCGCCTACAGCGTGAAGATAACAATGAAGGCGACTACTGTCGGAAACCAAGCCAAAATGGGAATTGGCGTTCGGATTGGAACCGCCAATGGCACCGGCATATATGCCGACTTCCTGCCTTGCACGGCTACAGTGGATGGCCAAGCCGTCAATTACGTGAACAAAACGATGGGCCAGGTAACGACCATTCCCGCCGGTTCTCCTCAGTTCCTTGAGACGTTGGATCACATCCTCGAATTGCGCGTGAACGGAAACTTCTTCACCTTCTATGTTGATGGCAACCTTCTTCTCTCCTTCGTTAGCTCCGCCAACGCGACCAACACAAAAGTAGGGTTCTATTGGGGCGGGTTCAGTATTACCACCGATGCTGACAACTTCATTATTTCAAACGGGAATCCCGTGGCCCAATATCGGCAGACCAATGTCATCGCCGTCTCGGGTGGCATCATCTACGAGGGGAATCAATCCACTCTCAACCCTATAAGCGGAACGACGAACGGTCTTGTTCCCGGAGTGCCAGTCCAGATCGCTTACTTCGGCACCAAGGGATACGCGGTTGATGGGACCAACATAGTCCAGATCAATATGACGGCCAATCTGATCGAAACCTACACCCTCATCGGTGCTGGCACTCCCCCCACCAACTGTACCCTCGCCTGCATCTGGAACGGCAGGCTCATGCTCGCGGGCAAGCGCGATGCTCCGGATCAGTTCTTCGGATCGAGGGGACTCTACCCCAACGACTGGAACTACAACACCGGCCTGTCAGACTCGGCCTTCCAGTATTCGACCTACGGGACGGTGGGCAACGTCCCCGACGCGATCATCGCCATGGTCCCGTTCACCGACGACATCCTGGTCTTCCTCTGCGATCACACGCTCGTCATGCTCAACGGCGACCCTGGCTCCGGCGGACACCTGGACCTCGTCTCCAATGCGATAGGCGGACTCGGCCCCAACTGCTGGACCAAGAGTCCCGAAGGCGTGCTGTACTTCGCGGGCACGGGCGGCTTCTACAAGATACAGCCCGGCGGCGGCGCTCCGGAGTGCATCAGCAACAACACGATCAACGAAATCTTCAAAAGTATCGACCGCTCCCAGACCTACGTTACCTGTTGTTGGGACCGGGATCGGTGGGGTTGCCACATCTTCCTGACGCCGGTCACGAGCGGAGCGGCCAAGCACTTGTACTTCGACGGCCGCACGCAATCCTTCTGGTACATGCAGTACCCCGACGACTACGGCCCGATCTGCGCCACGGTCTACGATGGCGATGCGGCGGTGGATCGGGTGATGATGATGGGTGGGCGCACGGGGTTCATCTACCAACTGGACAACACGTTGTCCCATGACGTGGATACCGCCCTGCCGACGCCGAACCCAGTGGGGATCACTTCCTACGTCTGGCTCGGACCCTTCATCCCCGGCGACGACTTCCACGAGACGAAGATATTTGGGCTGCAAGCCTATCTCTCGGACCAGCAGGGCACTCAGGTCAACAACATGAACTGGACGTTGCAGACGGGGAACGACGCGGCGCAGGCTATGGGAAGCTCCCCGGCCGGGTTCACGGCGGCCACAGCCGGAGCGGGCTACGTCGGCGTGTACGGCAGGCGACCGCTACTCCTGAACCGGATGAGGGGCCTGGCGTTTGCCATGAAGTGCTGGAACGACACGATGGACCGGCGGTTTTCCTTCGAGCGGCTCCTTCTCCCGATTGAACCGGGCGCACAAATCAGGACCTGACATGGGAATCGACAGACGACCACGCACGCCCCACAGAAAGCTCAGGGCGCTGGCGGCCTACGCCACAAAGGGGCAGGCGGACGGTCTCACGATCTACCTGACGCCCGGCGGCCAGTACGCGGTCATCATCGACCCAACCACGCCGGGATTGCAGGGGACCAGCGGACTCAAGATTCTGCTGGCCGATACGTCGCTCGCTCTCTCCTCGTCCGGGCTGGCCTTGAACCTGGCAGCCAACAGTGGACTGGTTGTCTCCAGCGGGCTGAAATTAGCCCACGCCCCGGTGGCGCCCCTGTTTGACCACTTCGCGGACGTGGCCAACACGGACCTGCTGGAGGACGATCTGGTCAGCGACACGGTTGCCCCTGGCCAACTGGCCAACAACGGCGACAAGCTCCAAGGCGAGTACGGCGGGTTGTTCACCAGGATCACCACCGTGCGCATCCGAGCCTATTTTGGCGGCCAGTTGATGTTTGACACCCAGCCACAGGGGCTCTCGGCCACATCTGCGTGGATGTGCCGCATCAACCTCATTCGGGTATCATCAACCGTGGTGAGATATACGATGCTCTTCTCGGCCGCGCCATTCGCGTTCGCCCTTGCGACGGCGGTCGGGGAGTTGACTGGCCTGACCCTGGCCGCCACGAACATCATCAAGATCACCGGCCAGAGCACGGGCGCGGCGGGCGACATTGTGGCGAAGATGGCAAACCTGCTGTTCATACCAGCAGCATGAAAGGCGGACGATATGGCAGCGGCGAAGTACCAAGGCGGCGGTTCAAACAGTGGCGGCTACCAGAATGACCCGGACTACGCTGCGTGGCTCGCGGCAGGACAGGACAACTCCGGCCTCAACGACATCGACGGATCGAGGGGCAAAGCCTTCTACCAGTGGAAGCAATCCCAGACCAGTCCCGCTCCAGCCGACACTGAAGGCCCAGTCAACGACTCCAGCCTCGAACCCTTGAAAAACGCGGACTCGGGCACGTCGGCCGGCGGCGACAACTCCGTAGCCTCACCCGGCGCTGGGGGTGGATTCATGCAAGCCGGCACTGGCGGCATCGACCTCACTACGGGCCTGCCTATCGGCTACGGATCACAGGGCCAGAGCAGCGGCGGTGGTGGCGGCATGGGCGCCGGCAGCCTCGGCGGCGGAACTTCCGGAGGCGGCGGTGGCGGATCGGGTATGGGGGGCGGCCTCGGCGGCGGCGGTGGGTCCAGCGGCGGCGGCACTGGATCGGGCGCGCGGACAGGGACATCGGCCACCAACGGCATGGGCCTTGTGCCCGGCCAGATTGCCAGCGTTTCACCGACGAACCCCAACCAGGGCAAGATGGCGGCCGGCGACTACCAGAAGGCATCCCAGGCGTACCTCGACTTCATCCAGAAGAACATCGCGGGCATGAACCAGCAGAACGCCACCATGTACAAGGATGCGATGAATTTGGCCAGCGGGAGCCAGGATACAGCGAAGGAACTCCTCAAGCAGCAGGAGCAGGAGAACGAGTCGAAGATCAGCATGGACTTCGTGAACCGCGGCCTGATGAGCGGCACGGGGCTTCCATCGGCGCTCACCCAGAGCCAACAAGCATATGCTCTGGCCGAGAACAATCTCACCGAGAAAGAGCGGCAGGCCAAACTCGCCGTCCTCCAGAACCAGATCGACACCATGAACAAGACCGCCGGGATGGGCCTCGACTACTCAGCGAAGGGCACCCCGTCTGGATCAACGCTATTGCCCTACGTCTATCAGGCGTCGGGCGGGAGGTAGACCATGCCAATCGTCGTCCCGTACAGCGCGTGGGGTAACATCGCCAACCTGGCCTCTGCGGCCGGGGTCGCCAGCCAGCAGCCCGCCAGCAACGCCTTGGCCATGCAGGTCCAGCAGTACAACCAGTCCCTCGTCCAGCGCCAGCAGGACGAACAGGACAAGCAGCAGGCCGAGCAGGATAAACAGGCGCAAGAGGCGCAACAGGCGAGCCAATACCAGCAGACTGAACAACGGCTCATAAACCAGGCCCAGGGCGAGCAGGATTACCATCAACAGCAGCTCAAGCAGCAGGCGGACCAAGCGACCGCAACGCATGAGGACAGGCGGGATACGCAGGCGGCAAAGAACGCGGTGCAGGCACAGAAGGACGCGGATCGCCAAAGAACCATTGACGAGATCAACGCAAGGTTTGCTCCTGATTCCCCCGAGTGGCACGATGCGATGGGGAGGCTCTATTCTGGGTCATACAGTCCATTGCCGATGCCAGGCTCCGGCTCCGGTCGAGTGGCGTCCACGCAGTTGACCCCGGATGCTACCGCGAACCAACTCCAGCAACAGATTACCGACGCCGAAAAAGAGATTGCCAAGCAGCAGAAGTTGGCGATGCTCGGCGATCCCACGGCAGTAG
>Ga0265323_10000524_pt1 | contig 21302 bp, 18 predicted proteins | sample 41225metaG_FD_193580 | JGI IMG/M metagenome (GOLD analysis project Ga0265323, IMG submission 193580) | Rhizosphere microbial communities from Carex aquatilis grown in University of Washington, Seatle, WA, United States - 4-12-25 metaG | ecosystem: Host-associated > Plants > Roots > Rhizosphere...
CTGGTGGCGGCGCTTATGGGAAAAGATTTTAAGTCCGATTCCCAACTGCAATGCAGTAGAAAACCAACCCGCTTTCACCAGCCAATCCTCATGAAAATCTATTTCCTACTGCATGGATTCGGCTTAAGCCTGATGTTTGCAAATGTAACCACCTTCCCCAAGCCATGTCAAGGCCAATGAAAGACAAATGTCTTATGCTTAAGTTTGCGACGAAAAGCCATTCTGAAATAAATGGCTCAAGCCCAATTAGTTTTATCAGATGCCTTTTCGCAGGTGGTTAAAAAACACCGCGAAAGAAGAAAGTTGAGCCGTGCTGCGCTGGCAGAATTATCGGGCTTGCACCAAACTTACATCGGCCTTTTAGAGCGCGGAGAACGAAGTCCCAATTTGGACACAGCCAAAGCCATTGCAAATGCTTTAGGCCTTTCTCTGGGCAAAATGATTTCTGAAGCAGAGCGAATGCAAAAACAACGGTAAGATTCCGCAACTCATCCTGCAGGGACAACCGGAAATATGCCAGCTCCGAAAGCTTTCGAGGCCGGAAATGCGCCCGCAAATTATCGCATTCTGAAAGGATGCCGGAAAATATCCGCACGATTCCAGCGTGCCTTGCAGCGCGAAAATTATTTTTCCTCGATACCTAGCCACTCCGTAGCCGGCTAATTTCCATTCGTCGTTTTGCGACTTGGCGGCTTCGCGTCTTTGCGTTAAATCTCTTTGCGCGAAATGCTTAATCAAATTAAAAGTCAATAGCCAGACGAGATCTTCCGGCCGCACCCCGGTGCAACGCAACACGTTTTACGAGCCGATAAAAGTTTGGGACGGCGCACCTACTGTTACGGAAGCTGAACCGCCGCCGGGCAAATCCAAAGTGCTGGAGGACAACCTGGCGACGGCATAGTTACTGACGAGCCGGCTCGCGAGAACTCTCGCCCCACCTTTGCGCCTTTGCGCCTTCGCGCCTTTGCGTTAAAATTTTCGCGCATGTCTGCTGACAACCCGAAATTCCGCATCGGCTCGGTGCCATATTTCAACGCCGTGCCGCTTACCCGCGGCATCGAGGGTGAAGTCATTTTTGCCACGCCCGACCGGCTCGCTGAAATGCTCCGGCGCGATGAACTCGACGCTGCGCTCGTCAGCGTTACCGAGGTTTTGCTCAATGACCGCTACGACATCCTCGACGGCGTCGCCATCGCATCGCTGGGCGAGGTGTACAGCGTGTTGCTGGCGCACTGCGTGCCACTGGAAAGCATCACGGAGGTTTTTTGCGACCCGGCTTCACTGGCCAGCATGAACCTGTTGAAGGTTCTGCTGGCGGAACGCGGCTTGAAACCGGAATTCAAACCGTTGCCCGACTACGACACCGCCTCGCAACGCGATGCCGTGCTGCTCATCGGCGACCGGGCGATTGATTTTCAACGTGCCACGCCTGTGCATGAAATTCTCGATCTCGGCACGGCATGGTATGAACTGACGAATCTACCGTTCGTTTATGCCGTGTGGGCGTTGCGGCGTGGCATCGAAAACAAGGCCCTGTGCCGCGAACTGCGCGAGACGAAGGATTTCGGGATGGAAACGCTGGATTACCTCATCGAAACCCGCGAGGAATACGACGAGGATTTCCGCCGGGATTACCTCGGCTGGCATGTCCATTACCACCTGGCCGAGGACGAGAAGCGTGGCATTGCGAAATTTGCCGAGCTGCTCCAAAAACACGGCCTCGGGCCGGTGTACGAGCCGAAATTTGTTTCGTAGCCGCCGACGTCAGTCGGCGCAAACATTCATAATTGGCGCGGACTGACGTCCGCGGCTACGATTCCCTTTCCAGCTTTGCCAGCGTCTCCGGGTCGCGCACGTCCACCCAGCGGCCTTGGATTTCCAGCCCCGCCAGCTTTTGCCCGCTAGCCACGATGGCGCTGATGGCGTCGGTCAGTTCGTATTCGCCGCGCAGTGATTTTTGCAGCCGGGCCGTGAAATCGAACAGCGACGGGCGGAAAATGTAAATGCCCGCGTTATACCAGACCGGCGCGTTGGGCTTGAGCCAGCCGTCGCGGCGCAATTGCTCCAGTTGTTCCGGCGTCGGTTTTTCCACCAACCGCTTCAGGCAGAATTGTTCGTCAAAAAAGTTCAGGCCGCCCTTGGTCACGTCCTCGCTGCCGGTGACGGTGATGACGCCGGCGAAATCGCCTGCGCCGAAGCGCCGGAGCATTTGCGGATACGTTTCGGGCGGAACCAGAATGTCGCCGTAAGTCAGGAGAAACGGGGAATCGCCGATGAACTCCTTCGCCAGTTCCGGCGCCTTGCCAGTGCCGTCCTGCACGACCTGCCGGCCAAACGCGATGCGCGCGTTCCATTTCGAGCCGTCGCCGAAATGATTTTCGACGACCTCGGCGCGCCAGCCGGTGACGATGAAAATCTCGCGGACGCCCGCCGCCAGAATGCCGGCGACAATGTGTTCGAGGATGGGTTTGCCCTGGTAGCGGAGCATGGGCTTGGGCAGCTCATTGGTGAGTTCCCTCATGCGCGTGCCCTTGCCGGCGGCCAGAATGACAGCTTTCATTTTCACCACAGATGAACACAGATGGACACGGATGAAAATTGCAAAATGAAACTAACGGATTTGCTCTGGACAAAACGCGCCAGCCAACTAAAAGTAACTTTGTCTCGAATAAATCATTCGGTTCGGGCAACGCTATGAGGAAAAAATTTCTAACTATACTTTTTGTATCAATAGTCTGTTTGGGTTGCGGCTGCTCAAAGTATAAATTCCGTAAATCGGAAGTTTTGTGGACTACAAACCATGAAAGCATTTTTGTTGAAACTTGGTTTGAAAACGCTCCATTGGGGCGAGCGATTTACCTGGTTTGCCAACGGAATGAAATCACAACTAATAAAGTTGCTCTCTTCACAATTCTGACAGAATTTCAAGAATCTGAACCTGGCTATCCTCGTTTTAACATGAAGAATGGCGAGGCTTTTATTCAAGACGTTGGAACCAGTTATGTTTTTTCTGTTAAAAGTCGCAGCTTTGTTACGAATGCGTGGACAAACGATGTGCATTTAGGGAATTGCATGGATAGCCCATAACATTGCATTTGCAAAGCATCGCGTTGACAGGGCAGCACAAAAGGTTCTAACAGACGTTTGAATCGTCCCGCAGGGACAACCGGAAATTAGCCAGCCACATCGTGGCTGGAAACCGCGCCCATAAATTATCGCGTCCTGAATGGACGTTGGAAAACAACGACCATTTTCCACCGTGCCTTCCGGCACGAATTTACTTTGTTCGCCGACACCAGCCACTTCGTAGCTGGCTAATTTCCATTCGTCGCTTTGCGACTTGGCGGCTTTGCGCCTTTGCGTTGAAAAATTCGCGTCCGTGGGCAGCTCAAAACTTCGTCAGTTTTTCCAGTTCCTTGACGCGGCGGTCAATGTCGGCGCGTTTGATCGCCGTGGTGCGCGTCAGGCCGAAGCCTTCGCAACAGAATGACGCCGTGACGCTGCCGTAAACCATCGCGCGCCGGATGTTGGAATCAATCGAGCCTTTCGCGGCGGCGAGATAACCCATCATGCCCCCGACGAAGGAATCACCCGCGCCGGTCGGGTCTTCGACGGTGTGCAACGGATAGGCCGGGCAAATGAAAAATCCCTTTGGCCCGGACAAAATCGAGCCATGCGAACCTTTTTTGATGATCACATACTTTGGACCCAGCTTGTGGATTTTTTCCAGCGCGGCGAACATGTTCTCCTCCTTGGTCAACTGGTACGCCTCGCCGTCGTTGAGCACAAATCCGTCGAGGCGCGGGAGCAGCCGCAGCAAATCCACCAGCGCGATGTTCAGCCACAGGTCCATCGTGTCGGCCACGACGAATTTGGGCCGACTCATCTGATCCAGCACGTGAAGCTGGAGCGCCGGCGCGATGTTTGCCAGCAGCACGAACGGCGTGGCCTGGTGTGCCTTGGGCAGCGTGGGCGTGAAGGTCTCAAACACGCCGAGTTCGGTCAGCAGGGTGCGGCGGTTGTTCATGTTCGCCTCGTATTCACCCGACCAATGGAAGGTTTTGCCAGGCAGAATCTGCAGGCCAGCGAGGTCAATTTTGTGCCGGCGGTAAAGCTCGAGGTATTTCTTCGGAAAGTCGTCGCCGACCACGCCGACCAGTTTGACCGGGCCGAAAAAGCTCGCGGCGACGGCGGCATGGCTGGCCGAGCCGCCGAGCAGGCGCGGATTTTCCGCGTTCGGAGTTTTGATGGAATCCAGCGCCGTTGAACCGACAATTAAAACGCTCATGATTTAGGGTCTGGGATTTTGGGTCTTGGGTCTTGGAAAACGAGAACGCGCCCCTCGCCCCGGCCCTCTCCCCGTTTGGCGGGGAGAGGGAGAAAACTGCAGCGTTCGGCCTGTGGCCAAATTGAATCGAACCGTAGCAGCCGACGTGAGTCGGCTCTAACATCGCTTTGGATAAGATGGAGCGGACTCGCGTCCGCTGCTACAAGGCACATGACAAGGGTGGCGCGAAGCGACGGGTGAGGGGATCGTGATTTCATAGAAAGCCGGCAATCAGTAACCGCCCCTGCCCTTTTGAATCAATTCGATTTCATAGCCTTCCGGCGCGTCAACGAAGGCGAACACGGTTCCCGTGGAAGTGGTGGTCGGGCCGTCGGAAAACTTCAGGCCGTGCCGGGCCAGGTGTTTGCCGAATTCCTCCAGACTGTCCACCTCGAACGCGAGATGGGTGAGGTCGGGTTGCACCTGCACCGGGCCGCTGCCCGGAAAATACGTGATTTCGATCTGCTCTTCGCTCCCGGGCGCCTTGAGAAAAACGAGTTCCGAGCCGCGCGGCGATTTGTGCCGCCGGATTTCATCGAGGCCCAGCACGTCGCGGTAAAATTTCACCGTGCGTTCCAGATCGTTCACGCGATAGCGCGTATGCAGCAGTTTCGTGACTTTGCTCATGCGTGTATATTTAGCGAAATTTTTGACAGGAGGAAACAGAGAAAACGGAGATGTTTAAAAAAGCTTCCTCAAAAAATTTGTGTTTTACGCCCGCCCTCACCTTTTGTCCTCTCCCCCGGGAGAGGAAATGGCATTCGCTTGTTTCTGAGTTTGTGGATGAGCGTCCGGCCAATTCCGTCGTATAAATTTTCAAAGGAGCGGCGAACAATTCTCCCTCTCCGGGGGGAGAGGGCCGGGGCGAGAACGGATGTTATTCTTTCATCCATAATCCATGCCACAGTTTTTCATTTCCCCACCGGTAATTCTGCGGCATGATGGAGTTGAATTATGGGCAAACGCCGTGAAGCGCGCGAACGCGCCGTGCAATTTTTGTTCCAGCACGATTTGAACCCGCCGGAAAACCTGGATCGGGAGCTCAATGAGTTCTGGGACACGCAACGCGCGGCGGCCATCGCCGGGGAAAAAGGCCCGGCGACGTGGGGCCAGCCGGTCGAACTGCCGCCGCCCACCGCCGGGGAGGTTGAAATGCGCCTGTTCGCCGACCCGCTGATTCGCGGCGCCCTGGAGCATCGCGACGCGATTGACGAGCACATCAAAAAACACGCGAAGAACTGGGATTTCCATCGCATCGCCACGGTGGACCGGAACATCATGCGGCTGGCGATTTATGAGATGCTGTTCCGGGAGGACATCCCGCCCATTGTCAGCATCAACGAGGCGGTGGACATCGCCAAAAAATTTTCCACGCAGGACAGCGGCAAATTCGTCAACGGCATCCTTGACAAGGTGCGCAGCGAGTTGATGCGTCCGGCGAGGATCGTCAAGTAGTCCAAAGTCAACCGATGAAATTCGCGGATTTACATCTGCACACGCATTTTTCCGACGGCACGTTTTCGCCGGAGGAATTGGCCGGGCACGGCCAGCGGCTCGGCTTCGCGGCCATGGCGCTGACGGACCATGATTCGGTCGAGGGTTGCGCGCGCATGGCGGCGGCTTGCGGCGCGGCGGGCATCGAGTTCATCACCGGCGCGGAACTCACCGCCGAGCACAACGACATCGAGGTTCATCTCCTTGGTTATTTCGTGGACACGCAGAACAAAAAACTGCTGGTGGAAATCGCCCGGTTTCAGGCCGTCCGCCAAAACCGCATCCGTGAAATGGTGGCGCGGCTCAATCAATTGAACGTGCCGCTCGAAGCCGAGACCGTCTTTACGCTGGCCAATTGCAAATCACCCGGCCGTCCCCACCTCGCGCGCGCGCTGGTGAAGGCCGGACTTTGCAAATCGTCCGATGAGGCGTTCGAGCGTTTTCTCAAAAAAAACCGTCCGGCGTGGGTGCCCAAAGCCAAGATGTCCGCGCTGGAAGGCGTCGAATTGATTCACCAGGCCGGCGGCCTGGCGGTCATGGCGCATCCCGGTTTGAACCGCACGGATGAAATCATTCCCGCGCTGGTGGACGCCGGGCTGGACGGCATTGAATGTTTTCACACCAAGCACTCGACCAAAACCGCCGAGCGCTATCTGGTAATTGCCGACAAATTTAATCTGCTCGTGACGGGCGGCTCGGATTGCCACGGCTTCAGCAAGGGCAAACCGCTGATCGGCACCGTCAAACTGCCCTATGAACACGTGGAAAAACTCAAGGCGAAGGCCGGGAGTCGAGGGTCGAGGGCAGGAATTGCAACCGCTTCGGCTCTTGACCCTCGACCTTCGACCCTCGACTGAGACCATGGGACTCTTCCAGAAATTCCGCGCCGGCCTGGCCAAAACCCACGGCAAACTGGCGCACGAAATCAAACGCATCGTTACGCGTTCGCCCAGGCTCGACGCGGCGTCACTCGAGGAACTTGAAGCCGCGCTCATCGCCGCCGACCTCGGCCCGGCCGTGACCGCGCAAATTGTCGCCGCCGTGAAGCACGCCTACGAAACCCAGGGCGGCGCGGGCCTCGATGTTTTCGCCATCGCGCGGCGCGAGGTGGAAAAAAACTTGTCGGCGAACCGGGCGGATTTGGTCAGGGCCGCGCACGGCCCGACGGTTGTTTCCGTGGTCGGTGTCAACGGCACGGGCAAAACCACCACGGCCGCCAAACTCGCGCATCTAATTCAAGCGCAGAAAAAGACCGCATTGCTGGCCGCGTGCGACACGTTTCGCGCCGCCGCCATCGAACAAATCAAACTGTGGGGACAGCGGTTGAAGGTTGAAGTCATCGCCGGCGCTTACGGCGCGGACGCGGCGTCGGTGGCGCACGATGCCGTCGCCGCCGCGCAGGCGCGCCAGGCGGATTACCTGTTCATTGACACCGCCGGGCGATTGCACACGAAGCACAACTTGATGCAGGAATTGCAGAAGCTGCACCGCGTCATCGGCAGGCAACTGCCCGGCGCGCCGCACGAAGTCCTGCTCGTGCTCGACGCCACGACCGGCATGAACGCGCTGAACCAGGCGCGCGAATTCAACAAGGCTGTCCCACTCACCGGCCTGGTGGTGACCAAGCTCGACGGCACGAGCAAAGGCGGCATGGTGGTGGCCATCCAGAGGGAGCTCGGCCTGCCGATCAAATTCATCGGCCTCGGCGAGCAACCGGACGACTTGCAGCCGTTCGACGCGAAACAATTTGCGCAGGCGTTGTTTGAGGAATAAATCCAATTTTTCAACGCCAGGAGCAAAGGCGCAAGGCGAACTTGGCACCTGGCTTGCTGCTTTTTTGATTAATTATGCTGAATCGCATTCAGATTATATTCAACAACATCTTCTGGCCAGAATACCCGCAGTCCCGCAAATGCGGTGACAATAATGCATGACCGGTTCTCTTTGGCTGGCTGCCAGACAGTGGGAACCCGTGACTCTCAATCATGAAAAATGGCGCACAACGAACCGTTTTAACAAAATGAACAAAGCCACTGCCTGTCTATTTGCGCTGGCAGCGGCAATTCTGCTGACCGGATGTCAGTCGCCTTTGAATGTTACTTTGAACCATGCCGCGCAAACGGGGGACACCGCACAAGTCCAGCAGATGTTGGATAAAGGTGCGGACGTCAACAAAGAAGTACTTCCTTACAGTTTCACCCCTTTGATGTGTGCCGCGTGGTACGGCAACACCAATGTTGTTGAACTGCTGTTGAGCAAAGGAGTGAATATCAACGCTCAGAACAAGATGGGTTGGACGGCCTTGATGGAAGCCGCCTTCGCGGGCCGAACTGAATGCGTGAAAGTGTTGCTGGCGCACAACGCAGGCCTGGATAAAAGAAACGATCGCAATCAAACCGCCTTGGACCTTGCCAGGGCGGGCGGTCAGCCGAAGGTCGCTCGCTTGATTGAGGCTGCGTCACAAACTGGAGGCGCCTCAGCCACGCAGCCTTCCGATCCCAGCACATTACCCCTGCCTGCCGAATCGGCCGCACCGTTTTAATCCCTAATCAACACAAAAACCAACACCATGAACAAAGCCACTACTTATCTATTTGCGCTGGTTGCGGCCATGTTGCTGACCGGTTGCGCGTTACCTTTGAATCAGGCCGCAATGCGCGGTGACACCACACAGGTACAGCAGTTGCTGGACAAAGGCGCCGACGTGAACACAAAAGATTCCAACGGCGAGACGGCTTTGATGGAGGCTGCCGGCAACGGCCACCCGGAGGTCGTTAAACAACTGCTGGCCAAGGGCGCCGACGTGAACGCCAAATCTTCCTACGGCTATACGGCTCTGCTATACGCCGCCGACAAGGGCCACACCGAATGCGTTGGGTTGCTGCTGGATGGCGGCGCGAACATCAACGTTCAAAGTTCTGCGCCTGTGGTTCGAGAGAGTTTCTAAACCATAAAAGGAATCTGTCATGAAAAAATACTTGTTGAAACTGCTGTTGGCAGCTGCCTTTCTTTTTTTGGGCCGGGCGGAATCTTGCGCTCAGACACAAAACGACAATGTTACTTCACTTTGGTCAGGCCTTACGGCAAAAGCCAGCAACACGAAATTTACGGTGGGGACTGGCGGCACAGCTCTGATGCTGGCGGCTGCCAACGACCATACGGAGACGGTCAAGCTGTTGCTGGATCGGGGAGCAGATATAAATGTGCGGGACAACGAAGGGAAAACCGCCTTGGTATGGGCCAGGGAAAAAGGTCACCCGGAAATTGTCCAATTGATTGAGGCTGCGTCACGAAAGGGAGGTCCCACAACACCCCCGGCCGAATCAACAGCCCCATTTTGATCTCTATTCAACACAAAACTTAGATCATGAATATAGCCACAACCTATCTAACTGCCTTGGCAGCGGCAATGCTGCTGACCGGGTGCGAGTCACCTTTAAGTCAAGCTACACAGCGCGGCGACACCACACAAATTCAGCAGTTGCTGGACAAAGGCGCGGACATCAACGCAAAATCCAACGGTCGGACACCTTTGATGTGGGCCGCGCAGAACGGCAATAAAGTTGTTCTTGAACAGCTGCTAAGTAAAGGCGCCAACATCAATGCGACCGGCATTTTTGGCTGGACGGCGCTGATATTGGCCGCCCAGCAGGGTCATACCGATTGTGTCAAAGTGTTGCTGGAACACGGCGCAAATATGGACCAAAGAACCGATTCCCTCCCGGGCATGACCAGTCAAAACGCGTTGGAATGGGCCAGGAGTGGTGGTCACACAAGAACTGTGCAATTGCTTGAGGCTGCGTCGCGGAATGGTGGTATGGCAGCCAAGGATGCGGCACAGCCTGCGGTCCCCACAACGTTACCCCCGCCGACTGATTCGGCAGCACCATTTTGATGCCTGTAAAACAAATCAAAATGAACAAAACCACGACCTGTCTGGTTGCGTTGGCGGCGGCAATGCTGCTGACCGGATGCCAGTCACCTTTGAACCGGGCGGCAATGCGTGGTGACACCACACAAGTCCAGCGTTGGCTGGATAAAGGTGTGGACGTCAACTCAACAACCCTCGGTTATACAGCGTTGATGTGTGCTGCCAATACCGGAAAAACAATTGTGGTGGAACAACTGCTAAACAAGGGGGCAGACATCAATGCGACGGGCGTGTACGGTTGGACGGCCTTGTCGTTGGCCGCGAGTTGTGGCCATGCCGATTGTGTCAAGGTGTTGTTGGAACATGGCGCGAATATAGATCCAAGAACCATTAACGGACAAACTGCGTTGGATTTGGCCAGGGCCAGGGGTTACACGGAAATTGTAAAGCTGATCAAGGCAGCGTCACCCAAGGGGACGTCCAAGGAAGCGGCACAGCCATCAATGCTGCCCAAGAATAACACGGGCAACGAGCCGTTTTGACCCTTCAAGAAAATTTATGAATAAACCAGAATCAGCGATAACCGATTCGAAAACCCAGACCATCCTTGGTCCAAACCTTGCCCGGTTCTTGTGGGTAGCCATGGTTGCGATGGGTTTGTTTTTTACCGGCTGTGTGTCGGCGCCTCCGGTGGCAACCCAGAAGGTTCAGCCGGCGACTGCACCCCAGCCGGTTTACGTTCCGCCGGCTCCAGTCCCCATGACCCCGGAAGAGCGGATGAAAAAGGAAGCCGCCCAGCGCGAGACGGACATGGCGAACGCCAAAGCCGCCCGGGAGCAGGAAATCGCGAATGCCAAAGCCGCTGCGGCCCGCGATCCCTTGAACTGGCGCGTGTTCAATGAACTGGGCCTGGTCTATTACAAACAGGGGCTGTATGACCAGGCCATCGCCGCCTTCCAACAGGCGCTGGCGCTTCACCCCATCACCAATGTCATTGAAGCGGAGCGAAAGCAGGAGGAAGCGATTGAGGCACAACAAGCCGCCCAGGAGGCGCAACGTCAGGCCGCCATCCAGCAGGCGAAGGATCAGGCGGAAAAAGAGCAGTTCGGCGCCTTCATGGGGGCCATCGGTAGCATCGCCGGCATGAAGGGCAATATGGGGGCCCAACTCGCCATGAACACCCTGGCTTCGGTAAACCAAAGCTTGAATTCATCGGCGGCGGAGGTTCATGCCATCACTCCCGCGGAAAAGGCGGAATCGTCGCTCAAGGACAAGCGCGAAGTCGCGACCATTTACTCCAATCTGGGCATGTCTTATTTCGGAAAGAAAAGCTATCCGCAGGCCGTGGCCGCGTTTGACAATGTGACCCAGCTTGATCCGTCCCATACCGAGGTTTTGAAGGTGTCCGCCGAAGCCCAATACAATCTCTGCCAGTACGAGGATTGCATCACGTCCCTCACGCGCTACCATGCGATTGCTCCCGTCGAATCCGCGACGCTATTGCTCATGTCAGACGCTTACCGTGCGCTCGGCATGGGGCCGGAGGCGGACAAGGCTTTTGAGGCTTTCCTGGATAGACATAAATTATCTTCTCCCGACCCGGTCATACTTATGAAGGTCGGTGCGTACTGTCTGGCCCACAGTCGATATGCCGAAGCAAAAGAGTATTTTTCCAAAGCAAGACAGGTGGGTGATAGTTCGCCGGAAAACATCAGCCGGCTGAACGAAGCACAATCGAGCCAGTTTGAGTCCACCAACGGTCTCTCGGTGTTGCTGGCCGCGGCAGAATTTTGTCTGAACCAGACGGCCGACGAGATCTCGCTGCTAAACAATCTCACGTCAAGCACTTCCAATCCCAGGGCTTGGTACCTGCTGGGGAGAGGTTACGATGAAATCGGAAACACTGAAAAAGCTTCGGAAGCCTACCGTAAGGCGCTGGTGGCGTTCGGCCCGGCCAACACGATCGCCACAGCAGAAAACTATATCCAATTCTGCCGCGCCGCTACTGGTTCCAGCGAAGAGGCAATCGATGTATTGAGTAAAAGACTGGCAAGCATTCCTCTGACACCGGGTGGAGGAGTGGATCAGTGGTTCGTTCTGGGGTTGGCTTATGAAAAAGCCGGCCGCATCCCGGAAGCCATGGAAATACTGAATCGTTGTCGCGATGCAAATCCAACCTTTGCGGGGGGTGGACTGACTTTGGATCGGCTCGGCAAACAAGCCGCCCCCGATCGCGATCAGGCCCTCGCGGAGGCCAATGCGGCCTTGAAATCCGGCGATAAAAATCAGGCCATCAAGAAGCTGGCGGAAGCCTACCGGCTCACCGTTGCCGGCCCGAAAAAGGAGGAAATTCGCAAAGCCATGCTCACGCTGGCCGCCGGCATGGACCCGATTCCAGCGCTGACCGGCGAAGCGCAGGACCATTTCTTGCGGGGCAACGCCGCGCTGAAAGCGGCGAAAAGCCCCATGGATCTGGGTCGCTCACTGTCGGAGTTCCAGTGGGCGGTTTTTTACTCGCCCTGGGCCGGCGAACTGTACTTCAACACCTCGGCCGTCAAGAAACTGGAGAACCAGACTGCGGCTGCGGTCAGCGACCTGAAATTATACCTGGCCGCCAACCCAAACGCCAAGAACCTCGAGGAACTGCTGAACCGGCTGTATGAGTTCGATTACCAGCGCGAACAGAAACTGCGCGAACTGGCCGCAGGGGCGACGTTCTAACCGGTCGAAGAGGTGATTTATGCAACAAGCAATTTGCAGCGGCATCGGCAAAAGCGTGCGCCTGGTGGTCGCGCTGATTCTGGTGTTACTTCCGGTTTGCGTTTTATTCACACCGCAAACTGGTCTGACCGGAATCGAAATAGTTGGCTTTGGCTGCCCCTATTGCGGGAACCTTGTTGAATATCTGCCGGGCCGCAAGATCCCGGCAACATGCCCCCATTGTCACCACTCACTTGTTCAACAAGAGAAACCAACGATGCAAACCAAGCCAAGGTTGCAGCCGATTAATCCCTTTGGTGATTTTCTTTTCAAAGACGTTCCCATCATCCCCGTTGATGGCAAGCTCCAGACCCGCCACCTTGATACTGACAACACCGCAATCAAGGCGGAAGAGTGGAGCAAGGAGATGAAGCAGATGGACACGCAATCGCGCCAGAAGCAGGATGCTCAAGCCCGGGAATTCGAGCACAACAAGCAGGATGTAATGAAAAGCCTGGACACTTCACGTTCCAACGGTCCGGCGCTGCGACAGTTGAAAAACATCTATGCCGATCCGAAGGCCTGGGATGGTGATTCAAGTGTCGTTGATTTAAGAGGCAAAACCAGTCTCACGCCCAAGCTTCTGCAAAGTGGAAACGGCGCCCCAGGTTCAGGTTCTCCGATTGGCGGGGATTCCTCGGAGCATGATCGGATTCGGCAGGTTACCGAACAATCGAAATATGCGCACATGAGTCCCGACGAACTCGATGCCATTGCAAAGCAATATCCCGACAACGCAGAAATTCAGCAAACGGTCGCCAGCCTGAAAGCCAAAATCATGAGCATGAACAAACTCGGTGCCTGGAGCGACCAGGCCAGGGAAAAAGAAGAGGTGATGAACAGTGAAAATCAGCAGGGAAACCGTGAAGCGGTGCGGGCAACTGCAACCGTGCTGGACTTGACCGCCAAGATTCCCGCAGGGCTGGACGAAGTTTATTATGGAGAAAAGACCCCGGCCCAGTGGCTGGGTATCGACCTCGCTTCAGATCGGCTGGATACCCGTTTTCAGGACATTGCGGTGGGAAAAGCGGATAAATTTGCCCTGAATAATGGCTGGAAGTCCCCTGCCTCCGTTAACTTCCTCGGAAACGCCCAAGGTTTGGTCGATGGGGTTACGGCCGTGCCAAAGCTCAAAGAATTATATGACACTGCCGACAAGGCTGGAGATCACTATGTTGCCGCAGGAGAACTGAATGCGGAGCTGCAAGCCTCCGGAGGAACGGGCTCCGCTGTCGACAAGTGGTCGGACATGCGCAATGACGCTTTGAATACCAGCGCCCGGCTGGCCCGCCTGATTCAGGATGAAAAGGAGAAAAACAAGCAAGCAGCCGCGCCCTGATTGCTACAGTGCATGGACCAAGCGAAGAGACTTTTGTTATGGTACAACTTCGCCGAAACCGATTACAGCGTGGCGGCGCGTTAGCAAACCATGTGCTTCTATTCTCCGTTGATTCAGATGGCGGCTCTCTGCCGGGCAGCCGCTGCGTTCCCCAGCCCGAGGTTTTGGAAGCTTGTCGCGGGCAGGCCTGACGTGTAGAAAGTAAGCCGAATGAATCAATTCATACGCCGGATTTTATTCCTCCTTTTCTTCCTGTCCGGCTTTTGCAGCCTGGTTTATCAGGTGGTCTGGACGCGAATGGCCTTCGCGTCATTTGGGATTATTACGCCGGTGCTTTCCGTGGTGTTGTCCGTTTTCATGCTGGGGCTTTCGGTTGGGTCCTGGGCGGGCGGGCGTTTGGTGCCTGCCTGGGCAAGGAAAACCGGCTGTTCGGCCGTCCTCTTTTACGCGGGTGTGGAATTTTTGATCGGGTTGGGGGCGTTTGCGGTTCCCAAATTATTTGCCCTGGGCGAGCACATGTTGCTGACCAGCGGCGAGACAGATTCCTTCCGGTATCTTTTACTTTCGGCCCTGGTGCTGGCGGCATCCATTCTGCCGTGGTGTGTGTGTATGGGCGCAACTTTTCCCTTGATGATGGCTTATGTCCGGGAACGGGATTGCCGGAACACAACCAGTTTCAGTTTTCTCTACCTGGCCAATGTGCTGGGCGCGATGAGCGGAACTTTTTTGACGGCCGTTGTTCTGGTGGAACTGTTGGGGTTCCGCCACACCCTTTGGGAGGCTGCCGCCGGCAATTTCACCATTGCCTTTATCAGCGGATGCCTGGCTTGGGAGCGGCGTCGCACTGCCAATCTTGTGGAAAAGCCGGAGGGTTCGACCCGGCCCGCTGAACCATTGCGTCCGCAGGCACGTAATGGCCGGATGACAAAAATGATTCTGTTTTCGACGGGGTTTGTGGCCATGGCGATGGAGGTGGTGTGGACGCGCGCTTTCACGCCGGTTTTGAAAACGCAGGTTTATTCCTTCGCGCTGATTGTTTTCACTTACTTGGGGGCCACTTTTTTCGGTTCCTGGATGTATCGCCGGGATCTTCGGAAGCGTCGCCGCAGTTCCACGGGGGATTTGATTTCCGCGCTGGCGATCACAGTTCTTCTGCCCGTGCTGGCCAACAATCCGCAATTTGTTACGACAGATTGGCGGGTGGCTTCAAATGATGTTATCAGCGCGATCATTCTGTTGGGCAGCATCTGTCCGTTTTGCGCTTTGCTGGGTTATCTGACGCCGGGTCTGATTGACGAACATGCGGCCGGCCATCCGACCGCTGCCGGCCAAGCCTATGCGATAAATGTTTTGGGATGCATACTGGGGCCGCTGTTCGCCTGTTATGTTCTATTGCCGCATTTGAGCGAACGTTACGCATTGGTCCTGCTCGGCTTGCCGTTCTACATTTTTTGGTTCTTTTTTTCCAAATCCCAATTCCAATGGCAGCGTTGGGGATTGGGGCTGGCCATCGGGGTTGCTCTGGCCTGGTCTTTGTCAGGCGCCGAAGATTTTGAAGGCATGCTGTTCAAAACCGGGAAGGACACCACCGTGCGGCGGGATTATACCGCCTCGGTGATTTCCTTCCAAAATGGATCGAGGAAAAACCTTTTGGTCAATGGTGTTGGTATGACCATACTGACCCCCATCACCAAATTCATGGTTCATCTGCCTCTGGTTTTTCATCAGGGGAAACCAGAATCGGTTCTGGTTATTTGTTTCGGCATGGGTACGACTTATCGTTCAGCTTTGAGTTGGGATATTGACACAACGACGGTGGAGCTGGTGCCGAGTGTGATAAAGGCTTTTGGATTTTACCACGCGGATGCGGCGCGTGTGCTCACTAATCCCAACGGACATGTCGTCATCGATGATGGCAGACGCTATCTCAAGCGCACCGCAAAAAAATTCGATGTTATTGTGATTGACCCGCCGCCGCCGGTGGAAGCGGCGGGCTCCAGTCTTCTCTATTCCACAGAATTTTACACCTTGGTCAAACAGCATTTGAAACCTGGCGGCATAGTTCAAGTCTGGTTCCCCGGCGGAGAAAAGGTGATGGGACAGGCGGTAATTCGCTCCACTCAGGAATCATTTCCGTATGTGCGTGGCTTCTCATCGATCGCCGGGTTCGGAATACATTTGTTGGCCTCCATGGAACCCATCAAAATTCCAACTGCCGAACAACTGGCGGTGTGCCTGCCTGCCGCCGCAAAGAAAGATCTCCTGGAATGGAGTCGTTCCCAAGATTTGCCCGGCTATCTGGGGCTGGTGGTGTCGCAAGAAGTTCCCCTCGAAAGCGCCCTCAACCCCAACCCGGAAATTGAAATCACCGACGACCATCCTTTCAACGAATACTTTCTGCTGCGACGGCTGGGTCTGTCCTGGCGTTGATTTGCGCTTGCCATGGACACGCGACCCAAATTCTTTTCCCGAAGCGATTTGCGCCACCTGCGACTGGCCATTGACCTGGCGCGGCGTGGCGGCAGTCTGACGTCGCCGAACCCGATGGTGGGCGCGGTGCTGGTGAAGGGCGGCAAAAACATCGGACGCGGCTGGCATCGGCGCGCAGGCGGACCGCATGCGGAAATCGAGGCGCTCCGGGATGCGCAAAAACACGGTCATAATCCGCATGGCGCGACGCTTTATGTGACGCTCGAACCCTGTTGCACGCACGGACACACACCACCCTGCACCGACGCCATCATCACCGCCGGCATCAAACGTGTCGTCATCGGCACAGTCGATCCGAACCCGAAACATTCCGGGCGGGCTTTCAAAATCTTGCGGCGGGCAGGGATTATGATTGATGTGTTTGGAGTTCCGCGTTCGCGCGGCAAAGACAACACTTCCCACCCGAGCCGCCTGAAGGCGGGACTCCAAATAAAACTGGCCGGGGAATGTGCGCGGTTGAACGAAGCGTTCAACCACTGGATTGTCCATCACACGCCGTTTGTCACGGTAAAGGCCGCGATGACGCTCGACGGCAAAATCGCCACGGCCGGCGGCGAATCGAAATGGATCACGGGTGAAAAGGCGCGGGCGCACGGCATGAAATTGCGCCAGGGCGGCGATGCGATTCTGGTGGGCATCAATACGATTCTGGCGGACGATCCGAGCCTGACGGTGCGGACGAAGATGGAAGATGGAAGATGGAAGATGGCGAAACCGGTCCGGCGTATCATTCTGGACTCAATGGCGCGAACACCGTTGAAGGCGAAAGTCGTGTGCGATAAACATGCAGCCCTGACAACCGTTGTGGTCGGCAAAAGCACGCCGAAGCAGCGCGTGGCGGCGCTGGCCAAACGAGTGAATGTATTGATTGCGCCGCTGGCCAAATCGGCAATCGGCAATCGGCAATCGGCAATTGACCTGCGCTGGCTGCTGAAAAAACTTGGCGTGGAAAACGTCACGAGTCTGTTGGTCGAAGGCGGCGGCGAAGTGAACGCGTCGTTCCTGCTCGGCGGCCTGGCCCAGCGGGTGGCATTTTTCTACGCGCCGAAAATCCTGGGCGGGCGCGATTCGCGAAAAGCCGTCGCGGGCGAAGGGGCCCGGAGCTTGGCGGAGGTGGTTCGGCTTCGCGACGTGGAATGGAAGCGGCTGGGCCCGGATTGGTTTTTGACGGCGCGGGTGAAGTAGGACAGGCTTCCAGCCTGTCTCCATTTTCAGACAATCAGGACAGACTCCATGTTTTGTTCTCCGTCAAACTTTCTGGCGTGTTGCGCAAAAAAATCCTAAATTTTGGGGTCAGGCGGGACGCCTGACCTACTTTATGTTCACAGGCATTGTCGAAGAAGCGGGAACCATCGAGCGCATCAAGCCGGCGGCGAAAGCCATCGAATTGACGGTGCGTACCGCCGTGGCCGGTCGCGGCCTGAAGTTGGGCGGCAGCCTGGCGGTGAACGGCTGTTGTCTGACGGCGGTGAAGGTGACCACGCGCGGGAAATTCAAGCTCGCCCGATTCGATCTGCTCCAGGAAACGTGGCGGCGCACCAACCTGCAATTCGCCAAACCCGGTTCGCTGGTGAACCTGGAGCGGCCGTTGCGCGCGGATGGCGAGTTCGGTGGACATTTTGTAACCGGCCACATTGACGGCGTCGGCAAGATCATCCGCTGGGAACGCGCGGGGCAGGACCATGTGCTGGACATCACCGCCCCGCCGGAGGTGATGCGGTACATCGTTTTCAAGGGCTCGGTGGCGGTGGACGGCATCAGTCTCACGGTCGCCAGCGCGCGGGAAAAAAGTTTCCGCATCTGGATCATCCCGCACACCTACGAAATCACGGCACTGCGGGAGCGCAAGGTCGGTGACGCGGTGAACCTGGAGGCCGATCTGCTGGGCAAATACGCGGAAAAGTTCATCGCGTCGCGCAGCCGGCGTTGACCAGGGTGGTTTGAGCCTGGCTGAAACAGGCTGAAGCTTGAACTCCAGCTGGAATTATTCCACGTCCACGGCTTTGAGATTTGCGGGCGCGTGGACTTCCTTCAAGTCGCCGGCGCCGCCGGCTTCGGCCTCGTCGCGAATGATTTTGCCGCGCGTGCCGAACGACTGCACGGCGTCAATCAACCGCGCGTCCACGGAATCGCGGTGCAGCGAACAGCCGGCGTGCGCCACCACGTTCGAAAAGGCGGCCGGCGCGGATTCAACCGTCACGCTGATCTGCGGTGCGACCGTCAGGTTGGTCACGAACGTCGGCGCGCTATCGCCACCGCCAAAATCTTCGGCGACGACGGCGCGGCCATTGAGTTTGCCGTCCCGGTTCATGTCCGCGAAATTGTCCTTTTGAAAAACGTGGTCGGTTGCCTTGAATTCGCCGGCGAAATGCGGACTCGAATCCGGCCCGGCGATGAAATAATTTCCGACGGCGTCCAGAAAATGGTCCGTTGCCGAATGTCCGCCGACGAGGCCGCAGACGCCCCAGTTATAGACGACGTTGTTGATGTATTGGATGCGGCCCTTGGCCTTGGGATTACGGCTTTGGTTGTTGATCCAGAGATTGTGGCTGTAGGTGATGTTCGTCACGGAATCGGTGAGCGAGCCGAAGCACTGCGGGTCAACGCCCTCGCCGATGATGCAGTTCTGAAACGTGATGTCGTGGCTGCCACGCGTGAGGCCGAGACAATCCCAGCGGCCCCATTCGATGCTGCAATGGTCAAAAATCATGTCGCTGCCGCCGGAAAGGTTGACGGAACATTTCCCCTTGTCGCCGGCGATGCCTTCGCGGAAGCGCAGGTAGCGGACGATGATGTTGCTGTGTCCGCTGAAAGCAACCGAACGTCCGTAAAGCAGGACGCCATCGCCGGGCGCGGTTTGTCCGGTGAGCGTGAGGCGGCTGCTGACGGCGACGTTTGATTTCAACCGGATGATGCCGCCGACATCGAAAACGACGAGGCGGTTGGACTGGCTCACGGCGTCGCGAAAAGAACCCGGACCGGAGTCGTCCAGGTTCGTGACGTGATAAACCTCGCCACCGCGGCCGCCGCTGGCAAATTGCCCAAAACCTTCCGCACCCGAAAAGGCCAGTGGTTTCCCGGCCGCCGGCGCGGCCCGCAAAAATGAAAGGACCAGTAGCGCGATCAAACAGGCTGGTTTCATAAGGTGATGGACGGAATCCCGCCCGGAACAGTTACAGATTTGCCAGGCCAATCAGTGATATTCCGGCAACGTTTTCACGGCGTACCCGAAAATCATTTCGGCCAAAGTAAGACAATCGCGTTGGAGTTCAAGCTTTAGCTTGTATCGCTGCCGGAACGGAATGGATTAACTACGAACTACACCAAACTTCGGAGGGGCGAGTTCCACGAGCCCCCAACTTTTATTCACCGCAAAGAACGCAGAGATCGCAAAGATGAAAACCCGGTTGTATTCCTAAGAATCCTTTTTCTATGTGTTCTTTGCGAGGGTATGAGTTTAGTTGACGGGCGTCCTGAAAACTCAGGCAGCAGTTGCAGGACGGACGGAAACTGGGTCACCATAAGGGCCTGTTGGACGCTAACCAGCAGGCGGCTTGCGGGAGATGCTCGATGAGAACGATTGGAGTCACTCTCCGTCTCTGTGAATGAGCACCGGCGAAAAGCACCTACATGGGGACTGCCCCGCATACCTGAGTGCATGTCATCGCCTGACCCGTTTCCGTCCGCCTGCTTCACCGTGCAATACCATGAACAAAAATACAAATACAAACCTCGCCGAACGGGTGATTGGCTTTGACGCCCACCCCGATACCTTCACTGCCGCGCTGCTGCAAGGCCCCACGCCTGCCGCCGCCGTGCTGGAAAAGACGTTTAACCAGGTGCCGATGGCCCAACTGACCCGCTGGGCCAAAAAGCATACCACCCCGCAGGACCTGTTCGTGCTGGAAGCTTCGGGCAACAGCTTCCAAGTCGTGCGCACACTGGCCGCCATTGAGCGCAAGGCCCTGGTGCTGGAGAGTTGCCAAATGGGCAAGCTCAAGGAAGCTCATGCCAACAACGACAAGATCAGCGCCGTGCGCATCGGCAAGGCCTATCTGGCCGGCACCGCCAAAACCGTCTGGGTGCCGGATGCCAAAACCCAGGAACGGCGCGACTGGTTCCATGCCCACCGGAAGGCGGTCAAACGCACCACCCAACTGCGTAACCGCCTCCTGTCCTACCTGAGCGATAACGGAGTGCGTCTGCCAAAGGGAACCCCACTGGCCAAGGGAACCGCAACGCCAGGACAACTCCACTCACTCAAAGACTGGTCGCCCCGTCAATGGCAGGTCATCGAAGGGATGCTCATGGAACTGCGCCATGCCGACGAGCAACGCGCTCACTGGCGTAGCCTGATCGCACAGGAAGTGCTCGCCGACCCGCAACTTCTGTCCATCGTCCGGCTCTGCGGCGTCCGGGAAATGGTGGCCTTTGCCTTGGGCGCACTCATCGGCGATATTCACCGCTTTGCCGAGCCGCGCAAACTGGTCAAATACATCGGCCTCAATCCGGCGTTCGACCACAGCGGCCAGGGACAATGGTCCGGTGGCATCGCCGGCCACGGCCGCAAAGACCTGCGCGGTTTGTTAATCGAATCGGCCCAGGCCATTTTGCGTTCCCACCATCCACTGGCCAAGTGGGGCAAAAAGCTGCTGGCCCGCAAAGGCTCCGTCAATCTGGCGGCGGGGGCGGTCGCGCGCAAACTGGCGGTGGCCATCTGGTATCTGCTGATGGGGCGTTGGACCCCGCTGGAAGAAATCGATGAACGGCTGGCGCTGAAAGTAGGGAAAATCATCACCAGCGTTGGCCCCAAAGGACTCAAGCAGTTGGGCCGAACCCGGCTGGCCTTGCGAAAGGAAACCTACCGCTCGCTTACGGCGGGTAGGATTTATGTGCTGGATCCCAATAAAAAATTCGCGCCGGCTGGCTGAAGCAGAAAAGAAAAAACACTTTTAATGAAAAAAAACTTGCCTAACCACATACCCGTTCTCTGCGGTTTCATTCCTTCTTCCCTCGCTCGT
>Ga0265323_10000525_pt1 | contig 21261 bp, 22 predicted proteins | sample 41225metaG_FD_193580 | JGI IMG/M metagenome (GOLD analysis project Ga0265323, IMG submission 193580) | Rhizosphere microbial communities from Carex aquatilis grown in University of Washington, Seatle, WA, United States - 4-12-25 metaG | ecosystem: Host-associated > Plants > Roots > Rhizosphere...
CGCCGCCAAGGCCGTGTGCTTCGGCGAGTGCCTCAAGCCGGAGTTCAAGGAATATTCGGCGCAGATCATCAAAAACGCCCGGGCCTTCGCCGCCGCCATGGCCGCGCGCGGCTACAAGATCGTCTCCGGCGGCACCGACAACCACCTCTTCCAGGTCGACCTCCGGGCCAACCTGCCCGAGCTCACCGCCAAGAAGGCGCAGGAGACGCTCGATCTGGCCAGCATCACCTGCAACAAGAACACCGTGCCGTTCGAGACGCGTTCGCCCTTCCAGGCCTCGGGCCTCCGCCTCGGCACGCCCGCGGTGACCACGCGCGGCATGGTCGAGGCGGACATGGAAGAGATCGCCGCCTGCATCGACGCCGTGCTGCGCGCCATCGGCACCGAGCGGCAGGACGCGGTCATCGCCGAAACCAAGCAGCGCGTCCTCAGGCTCACCGCGAGGTTTCCCCTGCCCTACAAGCTTTAGCCGCCATGTTTGAGCACCGCCAGGCCCCGCTGCTTCCGCGCCGTGAGTATTACCACCGGCTCGCGCGCCATGGCCTGATCGCCCTCGGTCTCCTGACCGCCGGCCTCCTCATCGGCATGGCCGGCTATCATCTCACGGAAGGCCAGCCGTGGATCGACGCCTTCGCCAACGCCGCGATGATCCTCTCCGGCATGGGCCCGCTCGACCCGATCAGGACCTCCACCGGCCGGCTCTTCGCCGGCGTCTACGCGATTTTCAGCGGCGTCGCCTTTCTTACCATCGTGGGCATCCTGCTCGCGCCGGTCGTGCACCGCTCGCTGCACAAGTTCCATCTGGAATCCCGTCCGCCCGTCGCGTAACGCGCACGCCGCGAAACTTCGGTTGCACCCGACAACCCCGCCACTAGGGTTGGTTTCTTCCCACTGCCGTGACCACCGCCGCCTCTTCCGCGACCACCGCCACCGCCGCCCCCGCGCCCAAACCGCTTTCGCTGGGCGTCATCTTTCTCACGCTCTACATCGACCTGATCGGATTTTCGATCTCGTTCCCGCTCATTCCGCGCATGCTCACCTACTACCTCGACAAGGAGGGGCAGGCCGGGCTGCTCGGCTGGTTGCTGAGACACGTGGAGGCGCTCGCGCCGCCGTCAGGCCAGAATCCGCTGTTGGTCGCCGCCCTGCTCGGCGGCGTGCTTAGCGCAGGCTATTCACTGCTGCAGTTTCTTTTCGCCCCGTTCTGGGGCGCCCGTTCCGACCGGATCGGCCGGCGACCCGTGCTGCTTTTGACCGTGGCCGGCACGGCCTTCAGCTACCTGCTGTGGGCCTTCAGCGGGTCCTTCTGGCTGTTCATCCTGGCGCGCCTGTTCGGCGGCGCCATGAGCGGCAATCTTTCCGTCGCGACCGCCGCGGTGGCCGACGTGACCACGCGCGAAAACCGCGCCAAAGGCATGGGTTTGATCGGCGTGGCGTTTGGCCTCGGGTTCATCACCGGCCCCGCCATCGGCGGCATCATCGGCGCGGTGGAACCGGGCCCGCATTGGACGCATCTGGGGATCAATCCGTTTTCCGCCGTGGCCTTCGTGGCAATGGGATTCTCGCTGCTCAACCTTGTCTGGATCAGCCTGCGCTTCCGCGAGACGCTGGCGGCGGGCCATCGCCGCGAGCCGGACGTACAGCGCACCCTCCATCCCCTGCGCGCCCTGTTCGCCATTCGTGACGCCGCCATCCGCCATGCCAACCTGGTCTACTTCCTGGTCGCGCTCATCCTCAGCGGCTACGAGATCACGATCAGTTTTCTCGCCACCGAGCGGCTGCATTATAACGAACACCAGTTGACCTACATCTTCGTTTTTGCCGGCGTGATGTCGATTCTGACCCAGGGTGTGCTGGTGCGGCGGCTGGTGCCGAGGTTCGGCGAGAAGCTCGGCGCGCTCGGGGGCCTGATGTTGATCGCCGCCGGGTTTGGTCTTGTGGCCATCGCAAACACGACCACGCCGGTCTACACCGGGATCGCGCTCGTGTCGATCGGCTGGGGCTTCTCCAACGTGGCCTTCTCCTCGCTCATCTCGCTCTACAGCCGCGTGGACGAACAGGGCCAGGTGCTCGGTGTGTTCCGCTCGCTCGGATCGCTGGCGCGGGCGCTTGGACCGCTGGCCGCGGGAATCATCTTTTGGTGGTACGGTTCGCTCATCACCTATATGCTCAGCGCTGTGCTGCTGCTCGTGCCGATCGTTGCCGGCCTGCGCCTGCCCCAACCGGCAAAATGAACCCCGCCCCCAGCCTCCCCCTTGCCCACGGGACGCGAAGAAGCCGCGTCCTGCTCCGGATTCTGCTGGCCGGACTCTGGCTGCTGCCCGCCGGCTGCACGACCTTCCGCCGTCCGCCACGCAAGACCAGCGTCGAGGCGGCGCAAAGCGTCCTGCCGGCCTCCCTCGTCTCCAACTTTCTCGTCATCGAGACGCCGGGGGACAAGCACGGCCCCTACCATTACATCATCGACACCGGATCGTCGGCCACGCTGCTGACACCCGACCTGGTGAAACGCTTCGGCGGCCGCCCGCGGACCAACCAGGCGGCGGTGCGCGTGCTCGGCGCCAACGGAGAGGTGAAGCTGCTCACGCCCGTCACCCTGAAACGCCTGGACCTGGGTTCGACGCGCTTCGAGGGCGTCCAGGCGCTCGTGCACGACCTCGACGACCTTTCGAACCACCTCGGCGTGCGCATCGACGGGGTGCTGGGCTTCCCCCTCTTTCGCGAGACGATCCTCACGCTCGACTACCTGCACCCGCGGGTCACCATCACACCCTCCGGAGTGCTCATGGCGATGCCCGGCGTCACCATCCCCTTCAACAACGAGCAGAACACGCCGCTCATCCCGATCCAGCTCGGCGCCGAATCCTTCATCGCACTGGTGGACTCGGGCAGCGACGCGGCGCTCAGCCTCAACACCGTCGGCCTCCACCCCGCCTTTCAATACGGACCGAAACCCGGCGCCCTCGTGGCCACTCTCGCGGGTGACCGCCTGCGCATGACCGGCCGGCTCGCCCAACCGCTCACCATCGGCGCCTATGTCATCGATGACCCCATTGTCGACGTGACCGACGAACTGTCGTCCATCGGCGGCGGTTTGCTGCGGAATTTTGCCGTGACCTTCGACCAGAAGCGCAACCAGGTGACCTTGTTCCGGCCCACCTTCGACACGATCAAGATCGCGCCCATGCGCAGCACGGGACTGAGCTTCACCAAGACCGCCGCCTACTGGCGCGTAGCGGCGGTGGTGACCGGATCGGCGGCGGAAATGCTCGGCGTGCAGACGGGCGACCTCTGCTCACGCATCAACGATGAACCGGTGTCAGCGTGGCCCTTCCCGCGCTACGCGGAACTGATCCACACGGCCCCGCGCATCACTTATACGTTCATCAACGGCAACGAGGAGCAGCAGGTGACGCTGCCGGTCTTCGAGCTCGTGCCCTGACGAACTCGAAGATGGTTCAGGGTTCGGCGTTCAGGGTTCAGAGTGATGCGAAACAACCCCAAACCATGAACCCTCAACTCTAAACTAGGCGTTTTTGCGCAGCAAAAACGCCGCGGCTCCGTCGCACCCTGTCTCCCACGGGCGGCTGTGGCGCGACTGTTCCAGCGACAGCCGGCCGCCGCCGGCCCCCAGGAACGCCTCGACCACGCCCTCATTTTCCTCGGGTTCCAGACTGCACGTGCTGTACACCAGCCGCCCGCCCGGCGCCAGCAGACGCGCCGCCGCGGTGAGCAGCACGAGTTGCTGCGCGGCATGCTGCGCGATGTCAGTCTCGCGCAACCGCCATTTCACGTCCACGCGGTGGCGCATCACCCCGGTATTGGAGCAGGGCGCGTCGAGCAGGACCGCAGAATATGCGGCCGGCAGGCCCTGCTGTCCGAGCAGGGCGGGCGTGAGTTTGCGCACATCGGCCTGGACGAGGACGACGCCGGTCGCGCGCACCTTGGCGAGGTTTTCCTTGAGCCGGGCGATGCGGCTGGGGTCGGGCTGATCGACCGCGACCACGCGGCCGGCCGCCACTGAGCCTGCGTCCGGCAGGCCCGCCGACGCCCCGGCATCGTTCTGGCGCACCCGGGCCTCCAACAGGTCGGCGAGCAGCAGGCTTTTGCCGCCCGGCGCCGCGCAAAGATCCAGCACGGTTTCAGCCGGTTGGGGATCGAGCAGCTCCGCGGCAACCAGCGTGGCGGGATCCTGCAAATAGAGCGTGCCGTCGGCCAGGCCCCGTTCGACTTCGGGCCAATGCCCGGCCGGGACGACATAAAATCCCGCCCAACCCGTCGGCTGGAGAAACGACGGTGGCGAGGCGGGACTCCCGGCCGCCGGGGCCGTGGCGAAGGCGGGGCGCCAGCGCCCGTACACGGGTGGCGGCGTCTGGTTCCATTGGAGCAGGCGGTGGGTCGCCTCCGCGCCGAATTGCGCCAGCCAGCGGCGGACGAGCCATTCGGGGTGCGAAAAAAAACACGCCAGCTCCGCGGCACCCGCCCCGACGGCCGGGGGCGCCGCACCGATCGTGGCGGTCCCGCCGAATCTGCGGAGCACGGCGTTGACCAGCCGCGCTTCCGCCGGACTGAGCAGGATCTTGGCTTGGTCGACCGCATGATGCACGATCCGGGCCGCCTGCCCCTCGTCGCCGGGAACCATTCCGGCCTCGAGCAATTCAAAACCGGCCACGAGCAGCACCGCCCGCAGTCGCGCTCGCGGCGGCCGCCCGACCAGGGCCGTGACGGCCGCGTTGATCCGTCCATAATGCCGCAGCGCGCCAAACAGCAGATGCTGGCAGCGGGCCCGTTCCTCGACGGACCACGCGTCCGGCGCCCTGCGTCCCGCGCTTTCGAGCAAGGCATCCACCCGTTCGCCCCGCTGCAGCCAGCGTTCCAGCAGCGAGACCGCGACCGGCCAGGCACCGACGAAAAGTTGCTTGGGCAAGGACTTCACCACGGCAACCTTAAGATACACAGTTTGACATTCCATCCCATTCTCCACTCAACTCATCGTTTCAGGCCGCCACACCGTCATTATGAATTCCGAAGCTGTTCAAGCGCTCATCGCCAAAAATCCGTCGCTCAAGGCGGCCAAAGCCAAACTCGAGTCCATGGAGCCCGGTGCCTACTGCATCCATCGGAGCTGGGGATTCGGGCAGATCCGGGACTACGACGAGGCGGACCAGAAGCTGGTCATCGATTTCAAGGGCAAGAAGAAGCACCGGATGGATCCGGCCTTTTGTGTCGGCACCCTCGACATCCTGCCGCCCAAGCATCTCCTGGTGCGCAAGGAGACCGAGCCCGAGAAGATCGCCCAGTTGATCAACGAGAAACCCGTCCAGCTCGTCGTCGAGACGCTGGCCGCCTTTCCCAACAAGGCCACGACCGCCATCGACCTCGAGATCACGCTCCAGCAGGTGATCGGCGAGGAGAAGTTCAAGAAGTGGTGGTCCGTCACCAAAAAGCATGTCGCCAAGGATCCGCGCATCGCCGTGCCGGCCAAGAAAACCGAATGCTACGTGCTGCGCGACGAGCCGGTCTCGGCCGAGGACGAGATCCTCGAACACTTCAACAACACCCGCTCGGCGCGCCGCCGCATTCTGCTGGCCGAGGAGCTGCTCAGCGCCGCCAAACGGAAGGAAACCAAGACCGACCTGACGCCCGTGCTCAACGCCCTGGCCGAGGCCGTCAAGGACAGCAACCAGCTCCATTCGGCCGAGCGCGTCTATGGCGCCGCCGTGCGCGACGAACTGGCCACCACGCTCGGCATCGACATCGCCACGCTCAGTCCCAGCCTTGGCGAATTGGTGGCGGACACGCGCCGCCTGACGGACATCGCCGAAAAGATCCCCGTCCATTTCCAGACGGATTTCCTCGAGCTGATCAAGGACGCGCATCCCATCGAGTGGAAGGACCTGACGTTCGCGCTGCTTAAAACCAGCCAGGGCAAGTTCACCACCGAATGCATCAACTTCCTCGTCGAGAGCGGCTACGCCGAGGAACTCGCGCTGGTGCTCAAGCGCTGGCAGACCGAGCAGAACCTGCGCGCCCCAGTGCTGCTGTGGATCGTCAAGAACCGCCAGTCGAAGAAATTCGCCCAGCTCCTCAACGACCTCATCACGCCGCGCCTGTTCAGCGCCATCTTCTTCGCCATTGACTACGAGGCGCTGCAATCCGCCGGCGCGCGCCGCATTCCGCTGGCCGAGATCCTCAGCGACGACCCCGATCTCATCCCCGACCTCCTCGCCACCGCCGACCCGGAGACCGCGCGCGATCTCGCCAACACCCTCCTGCTCAACCAGGGCTTCGAGGAGCTGACGAAAAAATCGCTGCTCGCCCGCTTCATCAAGACCTTCCCCTCCATCCAGTCGCTGGTGGCCAGCGACGGCGAGACCAAGGACGAGCAGCTGCTCGTCTCGCGGGAGAGCTACGAGCGCCGGCGCCTGGAATACGATGTCATTGTCACCAAGAAGATTCCGGAGAATTCCCGCGCCATCGCCGCCGCTCGCGAACAGGGCGACCTGCGCGAGAATGCGGGCTACAAAATGGCCAAGCAGGACCAGCAGCTTCTCATGGCCCAGAAATCCCAGATCGAGCGCGACTTCTCCAAGGTGCGGATCACCGATTTCAAGGATGCCAACGCCGATCAGATCAGCGTGGGCAGCGTGGTCGAGCTGCGCGAGGGTGCCAGCGGCCAGATTGTGCGCTATACCGTGCTGGGTCTGTGGGACGGCGACCCGGAGAAACATCTCATTTCCTACAAGACGCCGCTCGGCCTCGCGCTGCTGGGCAAGAAGCCGGGCGATCACGTGAAGGTGAAGTCCGGCGGCGCCGAGCATGACTATGCGGTGACGGCCATCAGCCGCTACGCCGACTCCCTGCCGGCCGCGAGCCACTGAGCCTGCCCCTGGACGGAGGGGGACGCTCCCGCGCATTCCTCCCCAACCGCCCATGGAGCATCTGCTGAAAGGCCTCGCCATCGGTTTCGCCATCGCCGCGCCGGTCGGGCCGATCAACCTGCTTTGCCTGCGCCGTTCGCTCAGTGACGGGCGCCGCGTGGGCTTCGTGTCCGGACTGGGCGCCGCCGCCGCCGATATGACCTACGGCGCCATCGCGGCGGCCGGACTCACCACGGTCACTGCCTTCCTGGTCGGCCACCGCTTCTGGCTGCAGTCGCTGGGCGGCCTGTTTCTGCTGGCGCTGGGACTCCACACCATGCGGGCGCGCGAGTCCCGGCGTGAAGCCGCCGCGCCCGTCCACGTCGGGCGGCTGCGCGACGCCTTCGCGTCCACCTACATGCTCACGCTCGCGAATCCGATGACCATCATCGCCTTCACCGGCGTGTTTGCGGGACTTGGCCTGGGCTGGCAGACCGGCCGCACCGTCGACGCGCTGCAGCTCATCGGCGGCATTTTTCTGGGTTCGTCGCTCTGGTGGCTGCTGCTGGCACTGCTGGCCGGCACTTTCGGCCGCCATCTCAACGACGGCGCGCTGCGCTGGGTCAACCGGATCGCCGGTGGCATCATCGCCGGCTTCGGCGGATGGCAGCTCGGGCAGCTGGTCAGCGAACGGCTGCGCTGAAGGCGGCGAGCGCGGAATTGACGCCCACGCCCGGCACCGGCATGCATTAAGGGTCAGCTCCCCGGCCCCAACCGATCCGCACTGTGAACTCTTCCCTCGACACCCTGAAAATCCTTTCCGACCCCACGCGGCTGCGGCTGCTGGCGCTGCTCATGAAGGAGGAACTCTCGGTCGCCGAAGTGCAGGAGGTGCTGGGCATGGCGCAGTCGCGCATCTCCTCGCAACTGGCCCTGCTCCGGCAGGCCGGGTTCGTGGCCGACCGCCGCGAAGGCAAGAAGGCGTTCTATTCTCTGCGCGCCGGCCTCGCGCCGCAGCAGCTGGCGCTGCTCAAGGCCGCGTGCGAGGCCGTGGCCGACTCGGCCGCCTTCGCCGAGGACCGCGACAACCTCGACCGGATTCTCCAGAAGCGCCGCCGCGTCGCGGAGCAGTATTTCAACCTCATCGCCGGGCGGCTCGGCAAGGGCCACTGCCCCGGCCGCTCATGGGAGGCGATCGGCCACCTGGCACTGCGGCTCGTGCCGCCGATCGTCGTGGCCGACCTGGGCGCCGGCGAGGGGCTCATCTCCCAGCTCATCGCCCACCGGGCCGAGCGCGTGTGGTGCATCGACAATTCACCGCGCATGGTCGAGGTCGGCACCGAGCTGGCCAGGAAGAACGGGCTGGCCAATCTCGCCTACAAGCTGGGCGACATCGAGAACGTGCCCCTGCCCGACCGGTCGGTCGATCTCGCCATCCTCAGCCAGGCGCTGCACCACGCGAACCACCCGCAGACCGCCGTCAACGAAGCCAGCCGCATCCTCCGCCCCGGCGGCCAGCTCGTGGTGCTTGACCTCAAGGAGCACGCCTTCGAAAAGGCGCGCGAGCTCTACGCCGACGTGTGGCTCGGTTTCAAGGAGAGCGCGCTGCACGGCTTCCTCAAGAAGGCCGGCTTCCAAAAGGTCGAGGTCACCGTCGTGTCGCGGGAGACCGTCGAGCCCTGCTTCGAAACCCTGCTGGCCAGCGGCATCAAGGCCGGCCGGTGACGCTCCGGCGGCCGCCAGGCGCGGCTCCTTCACCTCGGGCCAACAAAAGGAATTATGAAACGACGACTGAAAAGAATCGGACCGCTCACCGCCGGCACGACGCTGGCCATCATCATGGGCTGCTTCGGCCTGTGCCTCATGCCGGCTTTCCTGGTGATGAGTATCGTCCTGGCGCACGCGCCCAACATGCCCCGCGTCTTCCCGTTCTTCTTCGGATTCGGCTTCGCCCTGGCGGCGCCGGTGATGTATGCCGTCATCGGTTTCCTCCAGGGGGTGATCGGCGCCTTTATCTACAATCTGGTGTCAAAGGTGACCGGCGGCATCGAGGTCGACGTGGAGTAGACCGCCGGGCCGAGGGCGGCACCGCCCTTCAGCCGGTTGCCGGCGGCCGGGGTATTACATCCACAGCCCATGGGATCGCTGTGTATAAGGTATTCTAATCGCTCAAGGCCGATTGTGCGCGGGTTGATGTTGCAAGAAATGCGCAAAGCTCGCCAAGGCTTGCGCTGCTTTGGGGTGCATTCCATGCGATCATCAGGACATGCAGCCAACCGCCATTAAGCCCGGTGCCTTCTTTCCTTCGCCGACATGAACGACGTGCTTGCCGGTGATCTGATTTACGTGGCCGCTTTTTGCCTCGGCGGACTGGTGTTCGCCGTCGGCCCTTTCATCGTCGTCCATCTGCTGGCATCGCGCAAGACCCGCAACTCCGCCCACAAAACCGGCCAGTACATCGAATGCGGCATGGAACCGATTGGCGACGCGTGGATCCGGTACAGCGCGGTCTATTACCTTTATGCCCTGGTGTTCGTCGCGTTCGCGGTGGATGTTCTTTTTCTGATCCCCGTGGCGCTGGTGTATAACCGTTATTTTGCCCTCCGGGACTTCGTCGAACTGGTCATGTTTGTGGGGATTCTCTCCCTCGTGATCGTTTATGCCTGGAAGAAGGGAGTCTTCGAATGGAAACGCCGGTAGACACCTCCCAGATTGTGCAGTTTGCCACGCTGAACGATCTGCTGGCCCTCAGCCGCGCCAACTCCCTGTGGCCGCTGACCTTTGGCCTGGCCTGCTGCGCCATCGAAATGATGGCGGCAGGTGGTCCGCGCTTCGACATCTCGCGCTTTGGCGCCGAGGTGTTCCGCCCTTCGCCCCGTCAGGCCGACCTGATGATCGTCGCGGGCACCATCAACAAGAAAATGGCTCCGGCGGTGAAGACACTCTACGACCAGATGCTGGAGCCCAAATGGGTCATCGCGATGGGCAACTGCGCCATTTCCGGCGGACCGTTCGTTTTTCCGGGCCAGTACGCCGTGGTGGAAGGCGTCGACAAACTCTTCCCGGTCGACGTCTACATCCCGGGCTGCCCTCCGCGTCCCGAGGCGCTGATCGAGGGAATTCTGACACTGGAACAAAAGCTCACCGGCAAACGGCGCTGGCCGGTGGTGAAGCCGCCCCAATGATCCCGACCCTCGAGCAGCTTGCCGAACGATTCAGCCGGTTGGTCGCGACGACCGCGGTCCTCCCCCAATCGCCGCTGCCGGTGACCATCGGTTCTACCCCTGCCGTGGCGGTCGCGCCACCTGTCGCGGCCGGAGCCGACCATACCATCGCACCAACCGCGCCGCCCCCTCCGGTCCAGACCGTCGATTATTCCCTCAAGGGCTACCATCTGGATGCATCGATCTCCCCCCGCCAGGTCGTGCTCGCGGCCGAGATTCTCGATCAAAACGGCTTTGCCCTGGATACGATCACCGGCGTCGACTGGATCGCGCAGAACGAGATGGAGGTTGTCTATGACTTCTTTCATCCCCTTTCGATCCTGCGCGTCGTGGTCCGGACCCGCCTTCGCCGGGACCAGCCGGAGCTCCCGACCATTTCGCCGGTGTTTCCCGGCGCCAACTGGCATGAGCGCGAGACGCATGATTTCTTCGGCATCCGTTTTTCCGGGCACCCCGACCTGACTCCGCTTCTTCTCCCGGAGGACGCCGACTATCATCCCCTTCGCAAGGATTTCACCGCGTGATCGCCCCCACGGACATTCCCGATCGCACGAACCTCCAGGAGACGTTCGTCCTCAACCTGGGGCCGCAGCATCCGGCGGCCCACGGAGTCCTGCGGATCAAGATGACGATGGACGGCGAATACGTCACCCGGGCTGAACCCATTCCCGGTTACATCCACCGGATGCACGAGAAAATGGGGGAGAACCGCACGTGGGCCCAGTTTCTTCCCAACACCGGCCGCGTCGACTACCTCTCGGCGCTGCACTACAACCACGCCTTCGTCGGCGTCGTGGAGCGTGCCGCCCGGATCGAGGTGCCGCCGCGCGCGGAATTCATCCGCGTCATCACCTCCGAGCTCAACCGCATCTCCAGTCACCTCGTCTGGTGGAGCGCATACCTCGTCGATCTCGGCGGCTTCACCCCGCTGCTCTACGCCTTCGATGACCGGGAAAAAATCCTCGACCTGCTCGAGGCCGTCACCGGCTCCCGCCTGACGTACTGCTATTTCCGCTTCGGCGGATTGTGCAATGACATTGATGACGTGTTCATCACCGGCACCCGCGCCTTCGTCACCCAGATGCGCCCGCGGTTGAAGATGTATCGCGATCTGGTGACCGACAACATCATCCTGCGCAAACGTCTCGAGGGCATCGGCCCCATCAGCGCGGAACTGTGCCGCAAATACGGCGCCACCGGCCCGGTGCTCCGCGGGGCCGGCATCGCCTACGACGTGCGCAAGGTCGAGCCCTACTCCGTCTATTCCCAGTTCGACTTTCAAATCCCGGTATTCCCGGAGGGCGACGCCATGGCGCGTTATCGCGTGCGCATGGCGGAGATGGAGCAAAGCCTGCGCATCATCGAACAGGCTCTCGACAAGCTGCCCGCGGGCCCGGTCATGGGCAAGGTGCCCCGCGTGCTGAAACTGCCCGCGGGCGACTACTGCTACGCCGTCGAGGCCGCCCGCGGCCGCCACATGGTGCGTGTCGTCAGCGACAACAAGGAAATCCCCTACCGCGTCAAACTGCGCACGCCGTCGTTTTCCAACCTGAGCCTCTACCAAGAGGCGAGCAAAGGCATGATCCTGCCCGATGCGCTGGCCCTCCTGGGCAGTTTGGATCTGGTCATTCCCGACATCGACCGCTGACCCGCGCCCCAGCCATGAGTTTCCTCACCGCCGAACCCGTCCGCCTGCTGCTCGCCCTGGTCTGCATCATGGCCTTTGTCGGCTTGAACGCGGCCTATCTGGTGCTGGCCGAGCGGAAGGGTGCCGGCCGTTTCCAGCGCCGCCCCGGACCGAACGAGGCCGGTTACGGCGGCTGGCTTCAGCCCGTCGCCGATGTGGCCAAGCTTCTGTCCAAGCAACTCATCGTTCCGCCGGGCACCGACACCATCCTGTTCCGCCTCGCCCCGCTCATGGTCATCTCCCCGGCGATGATGTGCCTGGCGGTCATTCCCTTCAGCCAGACGCTCGTGGCGCGAAACATCAACGTGGGCCTGCTGATGGTCTTCTCCTTCGGTTCGATCAACGTCATGGCGATCATGCTCAGCGGCTGGGCCTCCCGCAACAAGTACGCCATCATCTCGGCCGCCCGCGTCGTCTCGCAGAATGTCGCCTACGAGATCCCCATGCTGCTGGTCGTCATCACGCTGCTGATGGTCACCGGCACGATGAACCTCAGCGAGATCGTCCGGCAGCAGGCCGGCTGGTTCTGGCACTGGAACCTCTTCAAGGTCTGGGTCAATCCGCTCATGCCGGTGACGTTCGTCATCTTCTTCATCTGTATGCTGGCCGAGACGAACCGCGCCCCCTTCGACATGGCCGAGGCCGAGAGCGAGCTCGTGGCCGGCGCCTTCACCGAGTACGCCGGCATGGGCTTCGGCGTCTTCTTCATGGCTGAATACGCCAACATCGTGCTGGGCTGCAGCCTCGGCACCGTCCTCTTTCTCGGCGGCTGGCAGAGCCCGTTCGGCCTCTGGTCGGGCGTGGTCTGGTTCCTCCTCAAGCTCTACGCGCTGATTTTCACGGTCATCTGGGTCCGCTGGACGTTCCCCCGCACCCAATTCTACAACCTGCTCAACCTGTCGTGGAAGATCCTCATCCCGATCTCCCTCTTCACCCTCCTGCTCTCCAGCGCGATGATCAAACTCTTCTGAGCATGAAAGCCTCGATCCTCGATGTCCCGCGCGGTTTTTGGAGCCTGCTCGTCGGCATGCGGATAACGCTGACCCAGTTTTTCAAACCGGTCATCACCGTGCCGTATCCGCACAAAACCCTGCCCATCCCGGCGCGCTACCGCGGGCCCATCGAGCTCACGACCGACCCGGCGACGGGCAAGGCCCTCTGCATCGCCTGCAAGCTGTGCGAACGCGCCTGCCCCAGCGACTGCATCCTCGTCGACGGCGTCAAGCTGGAGGGGGAGAAGAAAAAGTCGGTGACCGAGTTCAAATTCGACTTCACCAAGTGCAGCCTGTGCGGCGCCTGCGTCGAAGTCTGTCCCTGCGACGCCATCCGTTTTTCCAAGAACTACAACCTCGCGAGCACCTCCCGGGAGGACTACCTCTTTGACCTGGTCGCGCGCCTGCCGGCGGAGAAGAAGCAGCCGTGATTCCTGGCTCCGACTATCTTGTCACCGGCATTTTCGGCCTGATCGTTGCGACGACCGTGGGCGGCGCGCTCCTCGCGGTGCTCAGCACGCGGATCATCCGCAGCGTCACCGGGCTGGCGCTGAGCAGCGTCGGCCTCGCCGGGCTCTACTATTTCCTGAACAGCCCGTTCCTCGCGCTGATGGAGATCCTCATCTACGTCGGCGCCGTCTGCGTGACCATCATCTTCGGTGTCATGCTGTCCGAGCCCGACGAGCCCGCGCCGCAGGAAAAGCGGAGCCACGAGGCACTGTGGGGCGGGGTCGCGCTGCTGGTGAGCGCGGCGATTTTCTGGGGCGTGGCGCGGCTGAGCCTGCAGGGCCGCTGGCCGGCGCCGGCCGCCCCGGTGGGCGACGGCTCGGTGCAGGCCATCGGCATCTCGCTGCTCACGACTTACAGCCTGCCCTTCGAATTGATTTCACTCGTGCTCTTCGTCGCCATCCTCGGAGCCCTGACGATCGCCCACGGCGGAAGGGGGAAGGAATGATCGCCCACCTCTACGACCGGCCCGGCGTTTACCTTGTCCTCGCGGCCTTCCTGCTCGCCGCCGGCATCTACGGCCTCATCCGCCGCCGCACGCTCATCGGCATGCTCATCTCGGGCGAGCTGATCTTCTCGGCCGCCGCGTTGAATTTCATGGCCCTGAACCGCTTCATGACGCCGGATCCGACCGTCGGACAGATCTTCGTCCTTTTCATCATGGGTCTGGCTGCCGCGGAGATTGCAATCACGCTGAGCATCATCATCGCGGTCTACCGGAATTACCGCTCCATCCATTCCAAGGAGCTATCCGAACTGAATGGCTAGTCCCATGGAAACGCCCTCCGATCTCCGGCTCCTGCTCGCCGTCCTCGCCCCGCTCGTCGGTGCCGGGCTGGTCATGGCGACGGGCAAAAAGCCCAATCTGCGCGAAGCCTGCTCCTTCCTCGCGGCCGCCACGCTGTTTCTCGTCGTCGTGTCGATGATCCCCTGCGTCCGCGCCGGGCACACGCTGCACTTCACCCTTTTCCAGCTGCTGCCCGGACTGAGCTTCGCGCTGCGCGCCGACGCGCTCTCGATGATCTTCGCCGTGACCGCCTCCTTCCTGTGGGTGGTGACGGTGTTCTACTCGGCGGGCTACATGCGCGGCCTCGGGGAGCACGCCCAGACGCGCTTCAGTACCTGTTTTGCCCTCGCCCTCTTTGGCGCCATCGGCTGCGCCTTCTCCGACAATCTCCTCACGCTCTATCTCTTCTACGAGATCGTCAGCATCACCACCTATCCGCTGGTCGCCCACCATCAGGACGAGGAGGGCTACGAGGGCGGAAGGAAATACCTCGTCTACCTGACCACCGCGGCCAAGGGGCTGATCCTCCCGGCGATGGTGCTGATCTACGTCCTGTCGGGCACGCTCGATTTCGCCACCAACGCCCACACCGGCATCCTGCCCGCAAACGTCCACAACGGCGTCATCATCATCCTCTACGTCTGCTGCCTCCTGGGCTTCGCCAAGAACGCCGTCATGCCGTTGCACCACTGGCTGCCGGGCGCCATGGTCGCGCCGACTCCGGTCAGCGCCCTGCTCCATGCCGTCGCCGTGGTGAAGGTCGGCGTGTTTTCCACTGTGCGCGTGATGCTCTACGTCTTCGGCGTGGACCTGATGGACCGGCTGCACCTCGGGCTGCCCACCGCCTACTTCGTCTCCCTCACGATCCTCGTCGGCTCCATCATCGCCTTGAGCAAGGATGACCTGAAGGCGCGGCTGGCCTACTCCACCGTCAGCCAGCTCTCCTACATCATCCTCGGCGTCGCCCTTCTGACGCCCACCGCCGTCGCGGGCGGCCTCTTCCACATCGCCGCCCACGCCTTCGCGAAGATCACGCTGTTCTTCTGCGCCGGCGCGATCTACGTGGTCACCCGCAAGAAAAAAATCTCCGAGATGAGCGGCCTGGGCCGGGCGATGCCCTTCACTTTCGGCGCCTTCGCCCTCGCGTCGCTGAGCATGATCGGCGCCCCGCCGGTCGGCGGTTTCGTCTCCAAGCTCTACCTCTTCGTCGGCGCCCTCGACGCCGGCTCCCTCGGCATCCTCGTCGTGCTCGTGGTCAGCTCGCTCCTCAACGCCGCCTATTTCGCCCCGGTGGTCTACTCGGCCTTCTTCGGTGTGCCCGCCACCGGGGATGCCGGCCAGCACTACCAGGAGGCGCCACTCACGATGCTGGTCCCCCTCTGCCTCACCGCCGTCCTCTCGGTGGTCATCGGCATCTTCCCCGATTTCTTCATGCACCTGGCCCAGGCCGTCCTGCCATGAACCTTGTCCGCCTCATCGATTTTCTTCGCGACCGCCTGCCGACCGTGGTGCGGGCGGGCCTCGCGGTGCTGGTCGTCCTCGTCGTGCTCGACGCCATTCCGGCCGTCGTTGACAAGGCGCACGCGCACACCGCGATGGAGCACATTCCTGCGTTCTGGACGGTGTTCGGCCTCCTCGGCTGCCTGCTGCTCGTAGTTTTTGCCAAGATGTTCGGCCGTCTCGGCATCTCGACCCGCGAGGACTACTACGATGACTGACTTCTGGATTCATCCTGCGCTGGTCCTGCTCCTCGGCTGCCTCGGGCTGCCGCTGGTGCCCGCGCGCCTGAAGAAGGCCTTTCTCCTCCTCGTGCCGGCGCTGGCGTACGGCTGCGTGCTCACCATGGCCCGCGGGGACTATTGGCACGTGCATTTCCTGCAGTGGACGCTGACCTTCGGCCGCGCCGACGCGCTGAGCCTCGTCTTCGCCCATATCATGAGCCTGATGTGCATCATCGGGACGCTGTTCGGACTGCAGGTCGAGGAGGACGGCCAGCACATCGCCTCCTGGATCTACGTGGCCGGCTCGCTCGGCGCCATCTTCGCGGGCGATCTGCTCACGCTCTTCCTGTTCTGGGAGATGATGGCGTTCTCCTCCGTCTTTCTCATCTGGTACCGCCGCCAGCCCGGGTCCACCGCCGCCGGTTTCCGCTACCTGCTGGTGCACGTCACGGGCGGCCTGGCGCTGCTCGCCGGCATCGTGCTCCAGGTGAAGGCCACCGGCAGCACGGCCTTCACCGCCTTCGACGTCCACCATCTCACGCCGGGGGCCTGGCTCATTCTGGGCGGTTTCCTCCTCAACGCCGCCGTGCCGCCGCTGCACGCGTGGCTGCCCGACGCCTACCCGGCGGGCACGTTCAACGGCGCCGTCTTCCTCAGCGCCTTCACGACCAAGACCGCGGTCTATGCGCTGTGCCGCGGCTTTGCCGGCATGGAGCTGCTCGTGGTGCTGGGCGTGATCATGGCCCTCTACGGCGTCATCTACGCCATCATCGAGAACGACGTGCGCCGGCTCTTTGCCTACCACATCGTCAGCCAGGTCGGCTACATGGTGGCCGGCGTCGGCATCGGCACGCAGCTCGCCATCAACGGCGCCTGCGCCCACGCCTTCGCCCACATCCTCTACAAGGGCCTGCTCTTCATGGGCGGCGGCGCGGTGCTCCACATGACGGGCGAGACCCGGATGTCCGAGCTGGGCGGTCTCTACAAAAAAATGCCGTGGACCTTCCTCTTCACGCTGATCGGCGGCCTCTCGATCTCCGCGTTCCCGCTCTTCAGCGGCTTCGTCAGCAAGTCCATGATCGTGCAGGCCGGCTTCGACCAGCATCTCCTCTGGGCCGCCTTCCTCCTCAACCTCGCCGCGATCGGCACCTTCTACTGCAACGGTCTGAAGGTTCCGTACTTTGTCTGGTTCGGAAAGAACCATTGCCAGCCTGCCACCTTCGAGCGCGCCAAGGATCCGCCCTGGAACATGCTGGCCGCGATGGGCCTCACCGCATTCCTCTGCGTCTTCATCGGCTGCTACACGCCGTACCTCTACCGCCTGCTCCCGTATCAGGACGCCGCGGCGGCGTACCATCCGTATACCGCGTACCACGTCTCTGAAACCCTCCAGATTCTGCTCTTCACGGCCCTCGCCTTCTTCGTGCTGGTCCGGCTAAGGAGGATCGAGCCGCACCGGGGCACCAACCTCGATCTCGACTGGTTTTACCGCCTGGGCGGCCGCGCCTTCTTCTGGCTGGCCCGCAAGCCGGTCCAGTCGGCCGACACCGGCGTGGGCGAGGTCTACCGCGTCGGCGGTCTCGTGCCGCTGATGAAATCCGCCGGCCTGGTGAATGTCTTCGACAACCGCGTCATCGACGGCGCTGTGGACGGCCTGGCGGCCGCGGTCCGCGGCCTCGGCGGCCGCCTGCGCTTTGCCCAGCGCGGCGCGCTGCAGGAAAACCTCACCCTCGTGTTCGCCGTCGCGGCGATCCTCATCCTCGCCTTCCTGTTCTTCTTTTAGCGCCTTCGTGCCATGACTCCCCCCGGCTCCAACGCGGGCTTTCCTCTTCTCAGCGTGCTGATCTTCGCACCGCTGCTCGGCGCCGCGTTCGCGGCCCTGCTGCGCGGCGAACGCCTGCTGCGCTGGTGGACGCTCGTCGTTACCACGGCGGTCGCGCTGCTGTCGCTGCGGCTGTGGACGGGCTTCGCCCCCGGCACCGCCGGCTTCCAGTTCGGCGAACACGCCGCATGGATCCCCGGGCTGAAGATCAACTACACGCTCGGCATCGACGGCCTCAGCCTGCTGCTCGTGCTGCTGACGACCCTCATCGCGCCGCTCTGCGTCCTCGCCTCGTGGAGCTACCTCAAGACGCGCGTCCGGGAGTTCATGATCTGCCTGCTGATCATGGAGACGGCCATGACCGGCGTGTTCTGCGCGCTCGATTCCATCCTCTTTTTTGTTTTCTGGGAGGCGATGCTCATCCCGATGGCGCTGTTGATCGGCGTGTGGGGCGGACCACGCCGGATTTACGCCTCGCTCAAGTTCTTCATCTACACGATGGCGGGCTCGATCTTCCTGCTGGTCGCGCTCATCGCCCTGCGCCTCCACACCGGCACCTTCCACATCCCCGACCTGATGGGCCAGCCGTATGCTCCCGCCTTCCAGTGCTGGGTCTTCGCGGCGTTCTTCATCGCCTTCGCGATCAAGGTGCCGATGTTCCCGTTCCATACGTGGCTGCCCGCGGCCCACGTCGAGGCGCCCACGGCCGGCAGCGTGCTGCTCGCCAGCATCCTCCTCAAGATGGGCGCGTACGGCTTTCTGCGCTTCTCCCTGCCGATCACGCCCTACGCCACCCATGTCTTCGCGCCATTCATCCTGTGGCTCTCCGTGGCCGCCATCCTCTATGGCAGTTTCGCCGCGCTCGCGCAGACTGACCTGAAGAAACTCGTGGCCTACTCCAGTGTCGGCCACATGGGCTTCGCCACGTTCGGCATCTTCCTGCTCAACCCCCGCGGCGTCGAGGGCGCCATCCTCGTGATGATCAACCACGGCATCACCACCGGCGCGCTGTTCATCGCCGTCGGCATGATCTACGAGCGCCTGCACACCCGCGACCTCGACGCGGCCGCCGGCCTGGGCAAATTCATGCCGGTGTTCTCCTTCTTCCTCGGCGTGTTCTGCCTCTCCTCGCTCGCCTTCCCCGGTACCAATAGCTTCATCGGCGAATTCCTCGTGCTGGCCGGCGGTTTCGCACAGTCCAAATGGCTGGTAGCCTGCGTCGTGCCCGGCGTGGTTGCCGCCGCCGCCTACAATCTGCGCATGCTGCAGCGCGTGGCCTACGGCGGCACGCATAACCCCGCTCACACCGGAATCGCCGACCTCAACCTGCGCGAAATCGCCACCCTCGCGCCCCTGCTCGTCTTCGTCTTCTGGATCGGCCTGCACCCGCAGCCCTTCGTCAACGTCATGCACGCAAGCGTGCAGCACCTCCTCGCCCAAGCCGGCGCTTTCCCCTGATGCCCGCTATCCGCTATTCGATGCCTGCTACTCGTTACTTCCTGATGCTCGCTACCCGCTACTCGCTACCCGCTACTTTTTGATGCTCTCCTTCATCCACGCCTTCCTTCCGGAGCTGGTGCTGCTCGCCGGCGCGCTCGGCCTTTTCGTGGTCACCCTCGGCGCCGCGCCGCAAAAACTTGCCCGGACCGTCGCCCTCGGCATCGCGCTGGCCGCCATCGCCGCCACCGCGCTGGCGCTGGGACAGCGCGTCGACCTCTTTAGCGGCGCCTATCGCGTCGACCAGTTTTCCCAGCTCCTCAAGCTCGTCTTCGCCTTCGGCTTCGCCTGCATCCTGCTCCTCAGCGGCGACCTCCCCGACATCCGCGGCGCGGTCAAGGGCGAGTACTACCTCTTCCTCACGCTGAGCATCACCGGGCTTGTCATGCTCGTGAGCTGCGTCGACATCATCTCGCTGGTCGTCGCCCTCGAGCTGTCCTCGTTCCCGCTCTACCTGCTCGTGCCCATGCGCCGCGAGCGCGAGGGCCAGAAGAGCCAGATGGAATCGGCCATCAAATACATCATGTTTGGGATCGCCGCCAACGGCATCATGTTCTTTGGCCTCAGCTACCTTTACGGTCTCACCGGCACCACGCACCTGCCGGAGATGGTCGCCATCCTCCAGCCGGTTGTGCACTCGCCGCTCGCCATCGTCGGCCTGATCATGGCCTTCTGCGGTTTCTACTACAAGCTGGCCGTCTTCCCGTTCCATTTCTGGACGCCCGACGTCTACCAGGGCGCCTCCAACGAAACCGCCAGCCTCATCGCCTCGCTGCCGAAGGTTGGCGCCGTGGCCGTGCTCGTGCGCTTCGTCTCCCTCGCCACGCCGGACAACCGGACCGTCGCCCTCCTCCTGACCTTTCTTGCCGTCGCCTCGATGTTCTACGGCAACCTGATCGCCCTCGTGCAGAAGGACCTCAAGCGGCTGCTGGGTTTTTCGGGCATCGCGCACGCCGGCTACGCGCTGATCGGCTTCGTCGCGCTCGACGTGGCCGGCTATACCGCCGCCCTCTACTATATCGCCGGCTACGTGCTGATGATCCTGGCCTGCTTCGTCGTCATCTGCCGGGTCTCGCGCGACGGCACCAATGTCGCGATCGAGGAGCTGGCCGGGCTGCACCGCCGCTCGCCGCTGCTGGCCCTCACGCTGCTCGTGGGCCTGTTCGCCCTCGCCGGTCTCCCGCCCTTCGTCGGCTTCATGGCCAAGCTCTCGCTGCTCACCGCCGCCTGGGACCAGCGGCACTTCGCGCTGGTGATCATCGCCGTGGTCAACTCGGCCATCGCGATCTACTACTACCTGCAGGTCATCCGCCAGGCCGTGTTCGGCGAAGCCAACCCCGCCGCCGCGAAGCCGATTGTGCTCAGCTGGCCGACCAAGGTGCTCTGCATGGTGCTCATCGGCGGTATCGTGCTGCTCGGCGTTGACCCGGGCGCCGTCATCGACACGATTTCCCACTCGCTCGCCTTCGTGACCTCCGGCCCCGCCACCGCCCTGCTGGGCCATTAGTGCGGCAGGTTTATTTAATCACAGAGAACACAGAGGACACGGAGCCCCTGACATCTGGCCGGCTTCCAGATTTCCTGAACCCCGTTGACCCAGTAAGGGCTTTGGGTTTAGCCTTCTGCAGTACAAACGGGATGAAAATCGTCGCGGCATACTCCAAATCCGAGGAGGCCTACCTGGCAAAAACCCGGCTGGAGGCCAGCGGGATCAACGCAAGCATCCGCGACGATCTCACTGTCTCGCTCTACTGGCTTTACTCGGACGCCATCGGCGGCGTGAAAGTCGTAGTCGAGGATGAAGACTACGATCGGGCGCGCGAGGCGCTGATGCTCCCGAAGGTGGACGCCGGGTTGCTGCGCTGCCCGCACTGCGGCTCGGATGAGGTCAAGTTGCGGGAACTCAGTCCGCTCGCCGCGATCAGTATTGGCATCGGCTTCGTTCTGCCCTTCCGCTCCCGGCGGGCCGACTGCCTGCACTGCCACCAGTCCTTCGTCGTTGACTTCAAGAAGTCCAACAAACCTCCGGCGTGAATTCTCTCCGCTGCACTCTTACCGGCAACGATGCTTCGCTGTCGTGACGATTCCCAAGATTTACCATGAACACCCTGGGCGAAAAGGCGGTTGGCAAGATGCTTGAAGGCTACAATTGCGCGCAAGCCGT
>Ga0265323_10000526_pt1 | contig 21248 bp, 46 predicted proteins | sample 41225metaG_FD_193580 | JGI IMG/M metagenome (GOLD analysis project Ga0265323, IMG submission 193580) | Rhizosphere microbial communities from Carex aquatilis grown in University of Washington, Seatle, WA, United States - 4-12-25 metaG | ecosystem: Host-associated > Plants > Roots > Rhizosphere...
CCCTCGCGCGACCACCACGACGAACGTCGTGGCTCTCCCTGGCAACCCAACTCCTCCTGCCGGTACTCCGCGACGTGGCCCCTACGGGCCCGGCCCGCTGGCACTGCTGGTCCTGGCTGGCTCGCTGCTGTGGGGCTCTACCGCGAGGGCGCAGACACAACCGACTAGCCCCCAGCTTGGTGGATGCATCGCTAACGGCGAGATGTGTTTTGGAACCGCTGCCGACGTGGTGCTGACCAAGATAGGATTGTCGGGCGACAACAAGGGAATCTCGGGCGGCTTCTCGACAGGCGTGGGTTACGGTGCGACCTTCGCCCCTGACAAGTTCTACGCGACCGGGCTGGACCTGTTTTTGAATGTCAACCTGAGCGGAACTTCTGGTGTTGCAAGCCGTGTCTCACCCGCAATCATGCTCCATGCGATGAACTACCTGTTCCTGGGCTTGGGCCTGGACATCATCGCTCCAACCGATACCGTGAGCAGCTACGGGACAGGGTGGTCGCTGTTGCTCGGATTCGGTTCGACCATCACCAGTATCACGCCGGGGTACGCAAAGAAGGAAGCCATTCGACAACTGGCAGCAGAGCGGGCCAGCGCGGAGGCAGGCAAGTGAACGAGGAGGAGATCCAAACTCGCATCCGGCAGGGCATCGCCGACGGCATTCGCAAGCTCGAAGAGGGCCGGAGACTGGACGTGCTGTTCGCCGCAATTCGCGCGATCGAAGATCGCGACGAGCGCGTACGTGCCGTGCGAAAAATCTTCGAGGTCTTCGGGCCAGCGGCGGGACCGAACACAGGAGGAACGACATGATTGGTGATCTTGCTTCTGGCTTCGCTCGTGGCTGTCTTGGCGTGGTGATGCTGCTCGGGCTTGCGGGCGCTCAGTGTGCGCAGCCGCAGCCCATCCCTACGCCGCCGCAGGTGGTTGATGCCGCGCCACCTCCTCCGTTTACTGGCCTCATTGTCAACTGCGGTGAAGTGCGAGCCCAGGTCGTAGCCGCTCGCCCAGCGGTACAGACCTGTCTGGCGACACAACCACCTGTCGCAACCATCCCACCTGTTCCCGCAGCGGTGGACAATGCGCTACCGGCCGACGGCTGCATGGTAGACCTACTGTCCACGTGGGGCCCTGGCCCACTGGCGTGCGCCGTGCGGGCCGAGGGCATGCAGGCGTTTGCCCGCGGGCACACCGACGCTGGGACCAACACTGACCAGGCCGTGGCGCATGCGTCGCGACTTTGGATCACGAGCCACGGCATCGGGTACAAGGATTGACCATGAACAAGATGCGCTTTCTCGGCAAGCTACCGTTTCAGCCTGACCACCGCGACCTGAAGCTGGCCAAGTACATCGACAAGGCCAAGTTGATCGAGGCTGCGCAGGTTCCCGGCGCCGTGGACTGGGGCGTCTTCCCGACGCCGGACGGTTCGGATCCAGCGCCCGACACTGACCCGCTTGGCAACGACAAGGCCGGTGATTGCGTGTACGCGGCCCCTGGACACATGGTCAATCTTGTGGCCCAGCTCACCGGGGCACCCGTGAGGGTCACGACCGCTATGGCGATTGGAGCCTACTCGGAAGACACCGGATACGACCCGGTCACCGGCGCCAACGACAACGGCGCCAACATCCGCGACATGCTAAACCGCTGGCGGAAGCGGGGCCTGTACGGCACGACCCTCGCGGTCTACTGCGCGGTAGACCGGAACGACGCCGACGAGGTCACGATCGCAACCTGGCTCTGCGGTGGGCTCATCGGCGGATACAACTTGCCCAAGTCGGTTTGGGCACAAAATCCAGATTGGTACGTGCCCGACCCACTCACGCCAGACGATGAGACAATCATCGGGGGCCATTGCGTGTTCTGGCATGGGACATCGCCAGGGCTCGACAACGGCACATCTTGGGGTGAGGACACAAGCGCGACGCCACCGTGGCGGAGACGGCACTGCGAGGAGCTTTGGGCGCCGCTACTCAGCATGTGGGTGCTGCGCTCGGGCCGGGCGCCAAACGGGTTTGCATGGGGGGATCTGCTTGCGGATGTGAGCGCGAGGGGCGAATGATCCGCTCCCTCCTACTCGAAAACGCGCTCCGGACCCACCGGCTGCGGATCTTCGCACGACTACCCGGCGCGCCGCTACCGTGTCCGCTAGAAGAACTCGACGAGGTCACGCGGGCTTGCTGGGAGCTGCTGTTCGACTTCGAGCGACGAAACCAGGAGGTGCGGCCGTGACTCGCACCGGCCAGGCCCACCAGCTCTATGCCGAGGGCAAGACCGCGCGGGAAGTTGCGGGCATCATGCACCTTGGACTCGACAGCGCGCGCAACCTCAAGTACAAGCCCGCCAGCACACGTGAGGCCCGTGCGCCCATCCCGGCCGCTACCGAGGCGGCCTGCGTGGCGCTGCTCAATGACAGGCGCACGACAAGAGCCATCGCCGATGAGCTGCACATCTCGCCTGCGTCGGTATACGCGATTCGCGATCGGAACGGACTGACGACCAACCGGCGCAAGAAGCGGCACCTGATGTCCGACCAGGACACGCGCGCGGGCCTGCCGACCTGCCAGTGGTGCCCAATGCTAGCGCCTTGTACCTGTACCGGGCCGATGCGTGCGGCGGACTTCGTCGGGCGCGCCGGCGAGTCGCGTGGCTCGCTCGTACTGCCGAGGCCGTTCTGAGTGGAGGTGAGACTTGCTGATTCCTCAGTTTGTCCAGGCCCTGCACTACCAGGCGGCGAGCCGTAGCGCAATCAGTTGGGTTGTTCTCCACACCATGGAGGCCCCCTGCGTGACCGGCATGGCCCAGCGGTGCGCGCACAGCATGACGGGTGGCGGACGCATCGATAGCGCCCACTATGCCTGCGACCCTGCCAACGTGATCCAGATGGTGCGCGAGCAGGACATTGCATGGCACTGCCGCAGCGATGCGACAGGCACGGTCAACCGTCTGAGTATCGGCGTCGAGCACGCGGGATACACGCTCGGCACTCCAACCGACTGGCCGCACGACCCACACGCGCAGGGCATGATGGACCTGAGCGCTCAGCTCGTGGCGGACATCTGCAGCCGCTACAACGTGCCGGTGGTGCGCTTGACGGTCGAGCAGATTCAGGCGGGCCAGCGGGGCATCATTGCCCATATCGACGCGACCCACGCCTTCAACGTGCCGGGCGGGCACGTCGACGGCTCCACGTGGCCGTGGGATCAATACCTGCCCGTAGTGCAAGCGCTGGTCAAAACGCCAGACGTCGAGATGATGTCATAGAGGCGAGCATCCAAACAGAGGAGGGCCTTCGTCATGTGGTTGTTCTTTTCGATTCCTGTCATTTTCATCATCATGGGTCTTGTCATCTGGGTGGCAGCGGCCAAGCCCAAGGTCAGCGAGTTCGGCAAGATGGCGGTATTCGTCGGGCTGTTCTGGTTGTGCTCGTCGTTGACGACACACTACTTCCCCCACCGCTGACCGCTTGACAGCCACCGCGCGACGGGCGACACTGCCGCAATGGACGCCGACAAGCTCCGCGAACATGCCTAAGTTCTTCATCCCCGGCCCGCTTCCCGGCCTCAACGAAATGATCGACCAGGCCAAGGGCTGCGGTGGCCGCGGTGCCCGGTACGCGCGAATCAAGGACCAGTGGACGCAGACCTGCGCGCTCCATGCCCTGGCTGCCGAGCTCAAGCCCATGGCCCGTGTGCAGCTAGAATTCCACTGGATAGAGCGCACCCGCCAGCGCAACCCCGACAACATCGCAGCAGCGCACAAGTACATCCTGGACGGTCTGGTTACCGCCAAGGTGCTGGCGAACGACGGCTGGAAGCAGGTGGCAGGCTGGTCAGATTCGTTCGAGGTTGGTGACCGGCTCGGCGTGTGGGTCACGGTCGAGCCGGTCTGACCTCGGCGCGCGCGGTGGCGATTGGGATAGGCCCACGCTCCAAGGGGCAGACAGCCGAACGGCCCGAGGTACAAGTTCTTGACTTGCGCCGCCGGGCCGTTCAAACTGTCGCTTGATGAGAACTACAAGGGTAAAGTCCCACGTAGTTATCCCGCTGTCAAGCGGGTTGAAAGGCGCCTCGAAGGGCGCTGTTGTTGCGCAAGCATCGTCCGGTCTCGTCAGGTAAACGGCGGCAGCCGAAATACTCCGCGCCCAATCGGGCGAGCACTCGAAACGCCGGCTCAGGATCCTCGGGCCACAGGGACGCTACCGCTGTCCTTGGCGCCGGCGCGAACCACCGCAACGGCTCACACGTGGATGCGTACCAAGCCAGCCCGCACGAAGAGTGACGGCTCGCCGGCGTACGGGACACGTGACAGCGCGTGTATGGGGCGAGCGCGCGACATAGAGCTGACCCGACGCAAAAAGACCCGCCGGCGTCAGTAGCAGCAGAGGACACGGAGCAAGAGGCAGAGCAGACCCAGACTCTCTTGGGTCAGGAAGAGCGGTCTGTCAATTGTGCTTGACGGCTAGCGTGAGTATGGTAACATATGGCCATGGGCCAGGTATCAAAGCGCTTCCGCCTGAGCTTCGTCGTGCTGGACGAGGACGCCGAGGCCTGCCTGGACATCGACCTTGCGCCCGGTGACCTGCCTGGCGCGAGCGTAGACGGCCACGGGGCCATCCCGGTGCAGCTCACGGTGACAGACCGCCAGGGCGTGACCCGCACGGTCCAGGCCGAGGCGCGGCCGGTCTAGGGCCTGACCCGGCGAAACGTCAGCGTCCAGGCCCAGGGGTTTGACGCCCACGAGGCGCGCTTGCCGTTGATGCGGTCCCAGGCGTTCGCAAAGCAACGCTTGTGCGCGTCGTAAATCGTTCCAGGGTCTCCATCTGGCCAATGCACGGAGTGGTCTCCCGGTGTGCCCTCTGCCCGCGCATCCTCCTCGGTGATGTTCTGGAGCCGCTGCACGCGCACATCTGTGATTTCCAGGTCGATGCGTGAATCCTTGCGCTTGAGAAACCATGGGGACCGCCAGCGCGGACATTCTGGGTCGTCACGTTCTTCGCTGGGCCATTCACCAGGCAAGCGCTCCGGGTCTCCATCGGCGCGGAATTCGATGTGCGAAGGGTCACCATCGTCAAACGGTGCAACGTCGTAGATTTGCGCCCAAGTCTCACGCACCCAGAGCCGGTCGCCGACGTACCATGGAATGCGAATGCCGCGCCCATGGCCATCTTCGAGACCGCTCGGCACAAATGGGCTTCGCCGCACGCCCGCGCTTGGCTGCGGCTTGACCAGCCTCCTGGTCTGCGTTTTTGCTCCACTCAGCAGCGCGCGGACACTCTCGGCCGTAAATATGATGGGTCGTTCTTTCATGTGTTGTTCTCCCGTTCCCGTCGCGACGATGCAGGCCGAAGCCGAGATGTTGCCGGTCTGACTAGGGCTGCTCCCAGGGGTGGCAAGGCGCGCCGCCGCGCCTCGCTCAGCCGGCCTTTGCTGCCTGCCAATCAATCGTCGTCGAGCCCGCCCCCATTCGCGAGCCGGTAGTCGTCTTCTGGTGACGTTAGGTTCTTGATCAGGACGTAGTGTCCAGGCTCAAGCAGGCGCATGGCAGATATCGGGCCGATGCCGACCGAGGCACAGATTGCCAGGTGTTCCGACAATCCACCGGACGGCATGGGCATCGTCGGCAGGCGTTCGTTCATGGCTCCATCTTCCTAATCTGTTGCTCTCGGGTTGGGACAGGCCGCCGGCAGTCGCCAGGCTCGCGGGTCGCGTCTGCTGCGTCCAGGGCTGCGGCTGCCATGCGTCCTATGGTTGGATTATCCCGGGCCTCAGTCTCGACATGGCGGAGCTTTTTGATCGACGGGTACAGCGCCCGTACGACGGCGCAGGCGACTGCGTGAATGCGTTCGTCGCGAGTCATGGGCTAGATGCTCTCCTTGAGCAAGCGAATCTGCTTCGCCACATCGGCCCCAATGCCGTCCACGAAGATGGCGCAGTCTTCGTAGCCCTTGCGGACGCCGTTCACGTGGTCATCGTGGGGCGTGATTTCTCTGCCTGTTCTCGTTGAAACTCGCTTCATGGCGTCCTCGGCGCAGGTATCCAGTTCACCTGCGCGCGCGCGAGGCAATATCCGCAGATGCGGTCAGTAGGCAGCGCGGAACCGTCGTCTTCACCGTCGCATCGCCCACAGATGGAAAAGCGGTTTCCATTGAGGTACAGGTGGGCCACTCCCGAGGAGTTACCGAGCAGCTCATAGTCGTCGTTGAATTGTAGCGTCACTGTTCTCATGGTTGCACCTCGTTCCCCTTTTCGTCGACCACCAGCACGGTCACGCGGCAGCGCCTGGGAATGGTGGCCGGCCTCCCAGTCGGCCTGGTGGGGGTCGGCGACGTACAGTCGTCTAGACCCACTGGGCAGGATCGAACCTCGCCGGGCTGCCCCATGGTCGGCGATGCCCCCAACAGGCGTTTGGGCGGCTGTTGACCCGCCACGCTCGGAATCTCAAGTTGCGCATCGGCCGGCAGTTCTCGCGCCGCCTTGGTGATGGCCGCCTCAGTCGCGCGCAGTAGCCTACGCCGTGGCGTCCCGTCGCCGTTTGCCTGACGATAGCGCAGAACGGTCAACTCGCTGACCAGGGCCGCGCTCGCTACGTCGGCCACACGTGCGGCTGGGATGTGGATTCTCTCAGGCATGCTTGCCCTTCCGTTGCTCTGCGGTGAATCCCGCATCCCACGCGGCGTACAGGTACGGCACTACCGCGGCGTGGCCTTCTCGAATGAGTTTCTCGATCATCTCGGCCAGGTCGGTCCTGCGTTGGTCCTGTGGCGTCGCCACTGGTCGCGAGGGCACCGGCGTCGCTTCGTTGCCCACACAGCACGGGCACAATTCGCACTTCCCGCGCCGATGCCGGCACAGCGAGTGACCGCAGCGCTGGCAGAGCAGCGGAGGCATTAGCGGACCTCTCCAAAGTCGAAGACTTCTTGGCTCAGACGCTTGGCTGCAATCTCGCAGTAGCGCTCTTCGATTTCGATACCCACCGCGCGGCGACCGAGTTCCTTGGCTGCAACAAGAAAGGATCCGCTCCCAGTAAACGGATCTACGATCAACCCCTGATCCGGCGATGCATGTCTGACCAGCCAACTGCACAGACGCGGTTGTTTTGGAGATGGATGCTCGATCCACTTCGGCGCCGACTGCTGGATAGCGTGAATTGTCAGAACGTCCGTAGGCCACTTAGCCTTTCCGTACACGAGGATCGGAGTCCAGTGACTAAACCCTCCACTGGTAGCGCGAGAATTGGCCGCCTCTCGATGGCAGCAAAGAACCCAGTCTGCCCTAGGATAGTCCCACATTGTCGTTGGGCCAGTTGTGAAACACACCACCGGGGCAACGTGGCGGGCAAGCTCCAGCCAGCCTGACGGGATGTCTGCGTCCCACAGCGCACCCTTGAAATCGAGACCATATGGAGGATCGGTTATGACGGCGTCAGCGCGTTCAATCGTCGGCAGAATCTCGCGGCAATCGCCGTGGAAAATCTGGATTCCCGCATGGTCATAGTAGGGTTTCACGCAATCCCCTCCGGCACGAGCCGCATCACCGGCGTCTCGCTAGCCGCGCAGACGTCGCAAATCGTAGGCCCCTGCATCGGCTCGTGGCAGACGCAGCAGCGCTCCTGATCGAAGATGGCTTCGATGCAGGCAGCGGCCAGAGTCTCCACGTTGGCAGTCCATGGGCAGGCCCGGAGGGCATCCGCCACTTTGTGGATGAGGAGGCGGTCGACCGGCGCGCTCATGTCCCGCGCTCCAATCGCATCGCCCGCCTGGCGACCCGGAGCCAGTATGCTTTCGTGGCTTCCCCGCATAGCGTCCAGCGCACGGCTATGCCAGCGCGAGGGTACCTACCGCCAGCACTGGCCAACTCCATCGCGAGCTGAGTAACGGTGAGTCGCTTGGGGCGGGTCATCGTCCGCGCTCCAATCCCGCCAGCACCGCATCGACCCGCTTGGCGAAATCGCCCAGGTCGGTTTCCTCGCGCGCGATGGTGCGGATCTGCAACAGCGCCTCGGCCGCGTCGAGCAGGAGGCCCAGCGTCTTCGACGTGACGAGGTTGATCTGCTGGCCGCCAATCGTCGGAGCGTTTCTCTGTGCGGCGCGAAGTCCCTCAAGCAGCTTCGGCGTCAGTTCGTTCGGCATGCCAGAATCGTGGCTAGCAATTTGCAAGCCACTTAGCGGCATGAGCAAAACGCAAGGCAAGCCCGAGAAAGTCAATCACTGGTCCCGTTACCCAGAGCAGCTAGCCGGAATTCGCATTTCCACCGAGCTTTCCACGGCTATCGAGGCCCGCGCCAAGTCCCGCAAGCTACGCGTTTCGGACTACGTGCGCGCCGTGTTAGAGACTGACTGCGGTCTGGTAGGTGCGCAATCTGGCGCGCACTTTGACGCGGAAACTGCGTAGCGGACTGCGCGCAACTGCGAAGCAAAATGCGCGCTTTTTATGCGCTGTATGCATACGCACCACGAAAACGCGCCATCGATTGCGCCGCGAATTGCGGCACGCCAAATGCTTTACCAATGCCCATGACGACTTCAACAAAGACCACGACTCGACTCTCCACGACGATTGCCGCTCACGCGGCGGCTGCCCACCAGACAATCGCCGAGTACCTGGCCGACGAGGCAATGCGAATCTCGGCCATCCGTCTAGGACGCGCGACCGAGGCCGCGCTCGCTCTGCCACGCCAGCAGACACGAGCGTGGCTGGCCACGACACATGGCAAAAAAGGCATCCCGGCGCTGCCGGCAATCGAGGATGACGATCCCGACACGCTGGACGAGTTGTACTACCCGGCCGAGCTGCCCAACGCGCAGACCGTCGACGGCGAAATGACTGGCCTACACCGAGTGCTCGTGACTGCGGTTTTTGGCGCAACTACACGGAGGAGCTAACCTATGATCGATACCCGAGCCGCCCGTGAGCACGCATGCGACGCTGACTGCGCCGACACCATCGACGAGACCAGCACCTGCACAGTCTGTGGCGCCTACCACGGCGACCCGTGCCCGGATTGCGGCGGACGCGGCTATCATTCCGCGGATTGCAACCACGTAGACGAGGAGACCTGACCATGACGACTAACACATACGAGGCGCTGCGAAAGGCCGAGGAGTTTTTGTTTCAGGCAGCCAGTTGGCTGAAGATAGCCCGCAACGGAAAATTGGCCGACGCTCGTGCAGCCTGCGACAAACGCGGCGAGAACGCAATCAACGCGCATGCCTCCGCGCTGCTCTGCAGTCGTGCTCTGATACGCGCCGAGGCCCTAGTGCTCGAAGCGCGCGAGATAATCGCCTAGGAGGATTGACCATGCTGCCCCAAATCCTACTCGCCGCAATCCTGGCCCAGGACGCTGGCCGCTTGACCACTGCAGATTTCCTCGAATCGGCCGAACGGCTCGACCACGCGGCGACGATGGCCGGCGCGCTTGAGGCAGATTTTGAGGTCGAGACGGCGGCTGACGCTGTACTGGCCACACCACAGGGCCAAGCGCTCGTACTGTCCACACTGCTCTGCGAGGCCCGGCAGACTCAGGACGACCTAGCCGACCTACTGGCGCGCGGGGGCGAACGCGGCTACGTGTCCCGCCAGATGCGGATTGCGGCCGCGCGCGAACAGCGGGCCCGGCTGGGGTTGTCGATGGGTCTGGCGCCGCTGGCCTGCGACGATGCGGCGGTGGTGGCACTGCTACAGTGCCTGTCAATCTACGCGCCGGCCGAGTGCGCGACTGATAACGGGCTGGCCACCCAGGTGCGAGCGGCCACGCGACTGACGGAGACGCCTTGATGGATACCAAGCGCTTCTGGCCCTGGTTCGTCGTCCCACCCATGTGGCCGGTGCTCGCGGTGTTGTTGGCGACCTATGCGGTGGCGACACTCGTGGAATGGCAAAGGTAGTCATGCACACCATCCCGCGCTTTTGCGTCTTGTGCGGCAACCACGTGGCCGGCATGTGGCGGCTGCCCCGCGACGAGGATTGGAACGTGGCGCGCGTCCTGCTCCTGTGCTCCGAGTGCGCGGCGAACGAGGGCGCGTACTGCGTGCATGTCGACGGGATGGACGACTGCGAGCCATCGCGGCCGTTTGTCGACGTGGCGGATTTGCCTGCGCTCGTCGCGGCTGGCGTCTGCTGGTGCGTGCCTAATGTGCTGGTGCCGTGGTGCCCGGCTCATGGGTGCAATTTGGCAGACGAGCGAATGGTGCAAGACGAAATGGAGGAATGACCACAATGAAACACATTGTATACGTACTGGACAAGCCACTGAACGAGACCTGGACCAAAGAGGAAATCTCCCGTCTGGCCGAGGAGAAGGCGCGCAAGCGGGCCGCCGACTTGGCCGCTCTCCTGGACACGGCCCCGGAGCACATGAGCCTCAAGAATGAGGCTGCATGGAAGAAATACGTAGAGGTGAACAAGACCGACAGTTACAGCAACGGCGTCATTGTGTTTGCGAAGTTGTGGGCGCGTCTCATGGAAGCCAACATCGCGGCCGGGAAGACCATCGAGGACTGTGCCGACGAATGCAGCCACCTTGCCGACACGGACGGGATCACGGGGTTCATGTACGGATGCGCGGTTTCCATCCTGGCGCAAGTTTGGCTTCATGGCGAAATTCTACGGCGATGGCACAACAAGAAAACGCAGATAGGGACTGAAGGCGACAAGGCCAACGAGACCGGCGGCGTTCTTAACCCAGCGTTGCTGTCGATAAGAGCTTGACCACAATGACCACCGCCGACCGCAACCGCCTTCTCGTCAGACTGCGTGTGCTAATCTACGAGGCCGAGGACCACGTGCGCGACCTGGAACATCAAATCGCACACCAGGAAACAAAGGCGGCAAACGTGCTGCTGTCGGGCTGGAAGGAAGTGGCGCAGGTGTGGAGAGAGCGGAAGGCGAAAGTCGAGGATGGGCAATGAGCGCCTGGGTGTGGCGTTGCTACCTATCCGCTTACCTTCGACGCTTGTGGTATCGAGGCTCGACGCAGGCGTGCACTTGCCCAGGCTGCCCGGAAATCATCCCGCGTTGGTGGGCCAATGGAATGTGCCGAGACTGCTCGTGCGAAGATTGCGAACACGATAGCGAAGACACCCAGCGCCAGCGGGACGAATGGATGCAATACGAAAGGGACACACGATGATCCGCGCACACGAATGCTTCCGCTGTGGCCATCGTTGTGAATGTAAATCAGGCAATCGCGGCGGTGACTGCGATGGCTGCGGACGGTGCGACAGACGCGCTTTTGTTGATTCTTGGCCCGGCGTGACAATCGCTGCCATCCTGCTGGGGGAGATTGTAGCGATGGCGTGGTGCTGGCTCGGGTAGCCGCGCGACGGGCGGACGAATTCTCTTGATTTCATTTTGTGGGAATTGTAGAAAGGACGACATGGGCAAGGTGAACAAGGGACTGATTTACGAGATGCGCGCCAAGGGATTCGTGACCATAGTGGAGGCAGCCAGGATTGTGCGGCGGTCGAAATGGACTGTCTACTACTGGGCTGAGCATATACTCGGATTGCCGGACGTGAGGCGCCTTGGCAAATCGTGGTTTGTGTGCAAGGTCGCGGTGCAGATGTTGGCCCATGGGCGTAGGGCTGGGGGTGGAGGGCGGCCATGAACCGCAAAATGACGATAGCGTGGCACGAGGAGCGGCTTAGGAAGCGTCGCTTGAGCCTGGCCAATGAACGCAACAGAGTCAACGCTATGCTGGAGGCCGTTCTCCGCTCAGAAGAAGAGGCTGATAGCTTAGCGGCTAGAATAGCGTGCGCAAAAGCGAAGGGTCTTACCGGGTTTGACCCTGATCGCTTTGGAATTTCACGTAAGGCAGGGGGGGGGAAGCCATGACCGCCAAACAAGCCGCCGCAGCCGCTCGGGCCAAGAAGCTCGAAGCCGAGACGATTGAGCGCATGGCGGCCACGTATCGGCAGTATGTCTATGCCTGTCGCGGGGAAGTGCCGCTGGGCAACTATTACGACGCCAGCGAGGAGGCCAAGGAGACCTGGCGAGAGCAGGCCGAAGAGGCGGCGAAGACGGGCGGGCTGGTTAAACAATGAAGACCTGCGGGCAGTGCAAAAACTGGGGTAAGTGGCGGCCCATGTATTGCGGAGCAAACGCGCCAGCGTGGGCCGACAACCACTACACCAGTAGTTTCCGCTGGTGCGCCAGCGACAACGAACAGGCAGATGGTTGCGATTGCTTCGTTCGGCGCGAGCCCAAGCCCACGACTGAACCAAACAAGGAGACCGACCGATGAAGATCGTTGAATTGCACGCAGAAAACGTCAAACGGTTGCGAGTTGTCGACATCACGCCAAAGAGCAATGTCGTCATCGTGGGCGGCAAGAATGGCGCCGGCAAGTCCACGGTGCTGGACTGCATCCGCATGGCATTCAGCGGAGCCAAAGGCGTGGACGCGGTCCCGGTGCGAACCGGCCAGACTGCCGCCAAGATCATCGTCGACACCGGCGAGCTGAAGATCGAACGTCGATTCTCTACCGCAACCGGGACGCAGCTCATCGTCACGGGAGCGGACGGCAAGCGCATTGCGAGCCCTCAGACCGTGCTGGACAAGCTATACTCGTCGGTGGCGTTCGACCCCTTGGAATTCGCACGGGCGAAGCCGGCCGAACAGGCGGCTACGTTGCGTCGGATCGTGGGCCTGGATTTTTCCGCGCTGGATGCAGAGCGGGCGCGTATCTACCAGGAGCGCGAAGCGTGCGGAAGGTTGGGGACGCAGGCGAAGGCGCGGCTTGCCGCCATGCCGGAACCGGCGGCGGACGTTCCAGCAGAAGAGGTCAGCGTCGCGGATCTGATGGCCGAGAAGGAAAAGGGTGACCAGATCAATTTGGTCCACGCACAGGTACGGCGGCAACACGAGAGAGACGCGGAGACAGTTGAAGCAAAGGCTAGAATTGTGGAGCGAAAACGTCAGGAACTGACCGAAGCCGAGGACCACTTAGCGTTTGCGAAAGCCGTTGAAGCCACTGCTCAGAAGGTTGTGGATGCTCTTGATGATGACATCGACACCGCTCCCCTCGTCGAGAAGATCAAGGGTGCCGCGACCGTCAACCGAGCCATCCAGGAGAAGGCTGCACGGGCTCGCGAGGCCACGCAGTATGATGCGCTTCGGACCCAATACGCCAGCGCCACCAAGGCAATCGAGGCCATCGACGCCGAGAAGGAAAGCAAGCTCACGTCTGCCAAGTGGCCAATCGAGGGGCTCGGCTTCTCGCCCAACGGCGTGACCTACAGGGGTCTGCCCTTTGAGCAGGCGAGCGAGTCGGAGCGCGTGCGGGTCAGCGTGTCCATTGGGTGCGCGCAGAACCCGGAGCTGAAAGTCATGCTCATCAAAGAGGGCTGCCAGCTCGATGACGACAGCATGGCGGAGGTGTGCCGGATGGCAGGGGAGAAAGATGCGATGGTCTGGATTGAAAGAGTTGGGACGAAAGACCAGGGCGCCGTCATCCTCGAAGACGGCGAAGTGAAGCCAGACGACAACAAGGGAGGGGAATGACCAATGGATGTTCGGCTCACAAAATACGATTCCCGCGAAGAGTGGCTGGCGTCGCGCACCTCAACTATCGGCGCGTCTGAATCTGCGGCGCTGCTGGGGCTGGCCCCCGATGGCCGCGAGTCCGAGTTCTCATTGTGGACAAAGAAGACCGGGCTTGTGCCTCCCGAGGAACTCGACGGCGAATGGCTGGAATGGGGCCAGATCCTCGAAGATCCTATTGCCCAGCGGTACGCGAAGCGCACGGGCAACGTGCTCTGGACGCCGCCTACCCCATGGTGTGTGGCGGTCCATCCGCGTTTCCCCTTCCTGACTGCGACGGTCGACCGCTGGATCATCGAGGCAACTGGTCACGAAGACCGCGGCGACCTGGAGATCAAGAACGTCGGCGCCTTCAATTCAGACTGGCGCGACGGCAAGGACGTCTCGCTTCCCTTGTACGTACAAGCCCAAGTTCAGCACCAGCTCGCTGTCACGGGTTTCGGCTGGGCGGTCGTAGCGGCGCTCATCGGCGGGAATAGCCTCAAGACAATCGAGGTCGCGCGCAATCAGGAGTTCATCGACGAATTGGAAGCCAAGGCGGTTGAATTCTGGGACCGGGTACAGCGGAAGGAAGCGCCGGCAATTGATGGCAGCGTGGCTAGTAATAACGCCGTCAAAGTTCTCCACATGGACGATTCGGGCGAGACGGTCGACCTGGACGAGGATGCCCGCAGCCTTGCCGACGGGTGGGAGGAAGCGAAGGAGGATGAGAAGACTGCCAAGGCGCACGCACTGGAAGCCGACAACAAGCTTCGGGCCATGCTCGGGAAGGCAACGTTTGGCAAGCTTCCAGACGGGCGGATCGTCAGTCTCAAGACCACCGAGCGCAAGGGCTACACGTCGGTAGTGGAGCCCACAAAATTCAGAACCCTCAAGATCATCGAACCGAAAGGAAAGAAGACATGACCGACAAGACCGAAATGGTGCGCGTCCCGAACGCGGGCGAGATTGCAAGGCAGGAATTCGGAGCTTCAGGGCTCGAACACCGGGCAGAGACCGCCAGCACGGCCCTCGCCGAACAGGCAAAGGCGGCAGTGCAGGCCCGCTACGTCATGGCGCTGCAGCGCCCGCGCGACCTATTCCAGGTGCGCGAGAAGCTGCTGGCCGACTGCAAGCGCCCATTGTTCGCCGAGAAGGCGATCTACAACAAGCCCATCGGCAAGGGCGTCGAGGGGCCGTCCATCCGCATGGCAGAAGCCGCCAGTCGGGCCATGACCAACGTGTTCACCGACGTGTTTGCCATCTACGACGATTCAAGCAAGCGCATCGTGCGCGTGTGTGCCAGCGACCTGGAGGCGAATGTCACGTACACCAAGGACGTCACGGTCAACAAGACCATCGAACGCCGGGCGCAGTTGGAAGGCCGCAAGATACTTAGCCAGCGGATCAACTCCAAGGGCGACACCACCTACACATTCGAGGCGACCGACGACGAAATCCTCGACCGCGAGAACGCACTAGCGTCCAAGGCGATGCGGACTTGCCTGCTGCGCCTCGTGCCGGGCGACATCCTTGAGGAGGCAATCGCGGCCTGCTACGCCACCATGGAGAACAAAGACGCAGCCGACCCAGCGGCGGCACGCAAGGGGATGTGTGATGCGTTCGCAGACATGGGCGTCCCAGTCGCAGCGCTCGTCGAATACCTCGGGCACACCATCGAACTGACGACTGCGGCCGAGATGAAGACGCTGCGCGGGCTATTCAACGCCCTCAAGGACGGCGAGACCACGTGGGCGCAGGCCATCGAAGCGAAAGGGAACAAGCCGGCCGAGAAGACGCCAGCGCCAGAGGTCAAGACTGGCGCGAAACCGCAGACACTTGGAGACGCGGCGGCAGCATCGAAGGCCAAGCGCGAGGGCAAGCCTGAACCCGGCTCGGCCGGCTGACTTTGAAGCCGTCCCGGCGGCGCTAGCCTTGGCGGCAGCAATCCGGGAAGGCGCCGGCATGGTGTCGGCGCCAACTTTTCAGAGGAGCAACCAACAACTCGCCGCGTCTCGTGTTTGAACTGCCCGCCGGAGTAGCGGCGCCAGAACCGGACGGGCGGCACTGGTGGCAAGAAAGGGAACGAACATGAGCAACGAAGTCTTCTACGATTCACCCGAGGCGGCCCAACAGGTGACGGTCACGTGCTGGAAATCCAGAACCGGCGCGCTGTTCGATTCCGAAGAGACCGCTCGCAACGACGGGGCCACGCACCGAAAATGCGAGAGCTGTAAGTCAGCCATAGCCAAGACGCAATTCTACTGCGAGGGATGCCAGAAGCGTCAAGCGGTCGAGAGGCAGTTGGCGCGTGATTCCGCTATCAGGGAGCTAAGAGTCGCTGATGTATCACTCGCCACCGCGCGGGCGGAGTGGTTGCGCGACCCACAGTCACAGTTTCCGCCAAACCCGGCACAATACGCGGCGGCTGCCCTTGAAGCCATCATCGCGGCCGACTGTACCGCGCCCGACAAGGCTTGCCCGCGCTGTGGCAACCGACACTAGGAGACAAGCACATGAGCGAGCCTACGGTAATTCAGAAGCGAGCCATTGACGTTACCCCTCACAACCATGCCTTGTGGTGTTCGGTTGAGGGGCTCAACAAGGGAGAGCCGTTCGCCAACACCATCGAGTTTCGGGATTGGGGAGAGGATGATAGCTACATCATTTTCGGGATCGACACTCACAACGGATTCAGCGCGGATCCCAACGAATTTATGAGCGTCGTCGAAGTGGATCCAGGTGTCTCGGCTGTTTTGCTCGCCGAGTGGCTCAAGACCGACGCCGACAGGATGGCGAAGCGCCCGGTGCCGACCGTAGCGTGTCCGCACTGTGGAGGTGCCAAAATGAGCAATCCAACACAGGATGAAATAGACGCCGTCAAGCCAGCCATCATCACGGCGATCCAGGAGTGTGCCAATCTCGATGACCACTGGGGAGGCGTTGCCCGCGCGGCCATCGTCGCCCTCGACAGGGTCCGCGGGCTCGACGACAAGACGCCGGTGGTCCAGACCGACCGAAGGAAGCTATGAGGTTCCATCGCACTACCTGCGCGGCCTGCGGCGCCGCATGCACCGACCACCTGACTGTCAATCGCGATGGCCCTGGGCTCGGGCCGGCGGTTGCGGTCTGCGAGACGTGCGCGCCATGCGGGCAGCCGGTGGAGGTGTTGTGGGAGGCGATGCGCCGGGCGAGCGCCCAGCGGGAACTGTTCGAGCCGGGGGAAACATGAACGCGCCTTTCCCATTCTTTGGCGGTAAGCGCGAGATTACCGACATCATCTGGGCGCGCCTGGGTTCGCCGAGGCAGTACATCGAGCCGTTCTGTGGTTCGGCGGCTGTCCTGTTGGCAGCTCCCTCGCCCGCCTCGCTCGAAGTCGTCAACGACCTGAATGGATTCATCGCGAATTTCTGGCGCGCAGTGAAACACCAACCGGGTGCCGTCGCCGCCGAAGCTGACTATCCCGTCTCGCACATTGACCTGGGCGCCCGCCATGTGTGGCTGATGCAACAGCGTGATCGTATCGGCGCTGAGATGCAGGACCCGCACTGGCCCGGCGACCCGCAGGTGGCCGGCTGGTGGCTGTGGGGACAGTGCTCATGGATTGGATCTGGCTGGTGCGAATGGGATCGCCAAATCCCGCACGTGAGCAACGCGGGGATGGGCGTGCAGGCGCTGGGCAAAATCCCGCACGTGAGCAACGCGGGGAGGGGTGTACAGGCGCTGGGCCAAGTTCCACACGTGAGCGACGCGGGGATGGGACTCCTCACGAGCGCCGGCCGTGTCGCCTGGAAGTGGCTGCATGAGCTGGCGGAGCGCCTCGAACGCGTGCGGGTCGTGCATGGCGAGTGGTCGCGCTGTCTCAATAACCACTACGGCGACACAGACACCGCCGTCTTCCTGGACCCGCCCTACCGAGAGTATGGTGCCCTGTACGGCGCCGAAGCCGTGGCTGACGAAGTGGCGGCATGGGCGCGTGAACACGCAGACCTGCGCGTCTGCCTGTGCGGTCACGTCGGAGACTACGAGATGGGCGACGGGTGGGTGGTCGTACCGTGGAAACGCCCGCGGCTCACCTACTCGGGCAGCAACACGACCGACAAGGAAGCGCTGTGGTTCTCGCCACCGTGTGCGGGTGCTCGGCAGGGGCAACTATTTTGATCCGAAGTAGCCCCACGCCGCCCGCGCGCGATGAGCGACGAAGGAGATTGACAGCGCGCAGAGAATGCGCAATGGTATTTGGACCACCCATGAACGAACATGATCGCGCCTTGAAATCCCTCGCCGTTCCCGCTACGTCGTTCATGGGTGGTACCTGGACCGACGCGGTTGAAGCGGCGATGGGTTTGAGGGCGCGAGAGAGGAGAGACCAATGAAGATGCATCGTAAATACCGTCCCGAATTGCTCGTGTCGAAGGACGCAACCAGGCCGCAGTTAGTCTGCCTGCATCTGGACACGAAGGCCAAGGTTCTCGTCGCGACGAACGGACGAGGCATGGTGACCGTTCCTGTCGATGTCGACAACAAAGATGTTGACGGTCCGGTGTTTATTGAGGCAATGGCCGAGGCTCGGAAGGTGCAAAGAGCGTCCATGAAGAAGGAGGTAACCTGGCTCCACGTGCGAGCGTTGCACAAGTTATTGGACGTCGGAAGGATGCTGTTTCGTCGCCCGACTGACCATAGGTATCCGGAGTGGGAGAACGTCAAGCCGTCATTCAAGGCCAAGGACGCCGGTACAATTACCTTTGCGCTTGACCCGGCTTTGCTTTTGAACATCGCAAATGCGATCGACCATTCGTCGAAGTTTGTTCGTGTAACAATGGCAGTATCCAAGAAGGATCCAACCGTCTCCGACGAATGCGAGCCCATGATTGTCACGACCGACGACGATGAGCCAGCGGTCGGAGTTATGATGCAGGTTAGGTGGTGAACACCTCGATCGAGTCGCTGGCATGGTGGAAGGTGCACATGGCGGCCCAGCGCAAGGCCACGGCTGCCGGTGCGTGCTGGTCGTGCGCGGCCGAGATGGGGTGCAGGGCCACGGACAGTCCAGGAGAGCAGCGCGGGGTCGAGCTGCACCCGGAGTGCGCACGGAAGATTGGCTTGACTTTTCCAGCGGAGTCGGCGTAGAGTAGCGACGCTAGCCATGATGAACCATTTTCGTACTCTGAAGAGTGCCGCCGTTCCCGCCACGTCCATCATGGCTAGCACCTGGTCGGATGCGGTTGCAGCGACGGCACCCTTGAGGGTACGAGGAGTCTGACCTTGTCCTGGGTGAAGCTCGATGACGGTTTTTTCTCTAACCGCAAGGTTCGTAGCGTGAGCGCAACGGCAGCGCTTTTTGATATCGCTTCCTTTTGCTTCTGTGCCCAGTCGGAAAACGACGGGCATGTCCTAACCGGAGACGTCCAGATGATCGCCGCAATGGTCCGAGTTAGGTCACCGGCGAAATACGTCAAGGAGTTGGTGCAGGTAGGTCTATGGGATGTTGAGCCAGGCGGTTACAACGTCCACGATTTCCTTGAATACAATCCAAGCCACGCTGAGCTAATCGAGAAGAGGAGAGTGGCCAACGAACGATCCGAAATGCGAGCTGACGCATCCCTGATGGGACGCATAAGAGCAAGGGACAATTCTGCGTGTAGGTACTGTGGGAGGCAGGTCAACTGGAAAGATAGACGCGGAGAACTCGGTGGGACCTACGATCACGTGATTCCGATGTCGAAGGGAGGTCCGAGTACCTACGGAAACGTCGTCGTCGCGTGTAGGGCCTGCAACTCAAAGAAGCGTGACAAGACGCTAGAAGAAGCTGGAATGGTGTTGCAGGACATTGGTAACTTACCAGTAAATATACCGATAACTATTCAGTCATCCCCTCCCGTCCCCTCCGGATCCCCCCTGTCTTTCAGTGCTTCCGGATCCGGAGCGCGCGTAGCAACTGGCGGGCCAATCAAGCCAGACACGGCCTACAGCTTGGTCTGGGCAATCAAGACGGCGGTTGAGGCGGCGCAGCCCAAGAACGGCATGTGGGCGCCCGATACGTTCGCCCAGGAGAACGCCTCGCGCCTGCTGGTGGGGCTGGGGGATGCGGCGAAGGCCATGCCAGAGCTTGAGCGCAAGATCGGGCTGTTCGCCGCGGACCCTGAGATGCAGCCATGGACGGTCAAGAAGTTCTGCGACCAGTACAACGGCATCGGGCACGATAAGCCAGGGCGGGCGGCCCAGCCGCGGGCCGTGCACCATCCGCGCTTAGGGGGCCGCTGATGGAACTCGACGGCCTTTCCCGTGTCCCCCCGCACGACTTAGTGGCTGAGGCCAGTGTGCTTGGCTGCGTTCTGTTGGGGGCCGACAGGGCCCTCGCGCTGGTGTCTGACCTGCGCGCCGATGACTTCTTCCTTCCGGAGCACCGTGAGGCGTGGGCAGGCATCGGCGCCCTGGTCGAGCGCGGCGTGCCGGTGGACATCGTGAGCCTGGGCGATGAGATCAAGGCACGGGGAGTGGCGGGGCGTTTCGAGGGTGGTTGGCAGACCTGGGCGGTTGCGACGGCCGGCGGGGTGTCGACTTGGCAGAATGTAGGTCACCATGCAACGATCGTGCGTGAGAAGGCAACATTGCGGAAGCTCTTAACCATCTGCACGGAAGTGGTTTGCCGCTGCTACCAGAGCGAGTCGGCGGACGAGGTGCTGGGACAGGCTCGGGAGGGAGTAGCGGCGCTAGAAGTCGACGGACATGAGGGCGGCCCAGTCAAGATCGGGACGGCCCTGAGCGGCGTCATTGAGGTCATCCAATCGCGAGCCGCCGGCAAGGTAAGCGAGCATATGGTGCTGACGGGGATCGAAACGCTTGACTATGAGATCGGCGGCATGGCACCCGAGGAGGTTGTGGTGGTAGCCGGTAGACCTGGACAAGGTAAGACCGCTTTTGCTGACTGCGTGGCGACCTACAACGGCCTCGCCGACGTTCCGTGTCTGTTTTTCTCGTTGGAGATGTCGCTCCAGCAGCTCATCGAGCGCGTGCTGTCCTTGCGGAGTGATATACCCGCCAGCCACCTCCGCTCGGGCCGTGGCGAAGGCTACAAGCGGTTGGACAAGGCCGCATTTACGAAGCTGACCGCCGCATCCGAGGAGTTGTACAACGTGCCGCTGTGGATCGAGCCGCGGGCGCTACCACTTGGGCGCATCGTGGGAGAGTCGCGCCGATGGCACGCCCGCCACGTGCGCGGCAAGGGTAAGACGCTCGGGCTCATCGCCGTGGACTACCTGCAACTGGTGGCCGTAGAAACCAAAAACCGCGATCGTAGTCGGGAAGAACAGGTGGCGAGGATTTCCAAGACCCTGAAGATGCTGGCCAAGGAGCTGCAGGTGCCACTGATGGAACTGTCGCAGCTCAACCGCGCGATCGAAAGACGCGGCGGCGAGCCGGTCATGTCGGACATCCGCGAGTCAGGCGCCATTGAACAGGATGCCAGCATCATCCTGTGTCCATGGAGGGGTGAGGCGGCCGACGATCCAGACAAGAAGAACGAAGACGGCGACGCGGACATCATCATCCTAAAAAACCGTGGCGGTCAGACAGGTAAAGCACCGGCTCACTGGCTTTCAAAGACGATGGAGTATCGGCACGATTGGGGGCGCACGGCGCATGGAAGGCCGGCGGACTTCGGTGGAGAGCGCTCGCTAATTGACGACTACCAGATCAAGCAGCCACTTGACCCCCACGCCTCCCCTC
>Ga0265323_10000528_pt1 | contig 21187 bp, 19 predicted proteins | sample 41225metaG_FD_193580 | JGI IMG/M metagenome (GOLD analysis project Ga0265323, IMG submission 193580) | Rhizosphere microbial communities from Carex aquatilis grown in University of Washington, Seatle, WA, United States - 4-12-25 metaG | ecosystem: Host-associated > Plants > Roots > Rhizosphere...
GGATCTCGAAGCACTCGATAGCAGTCTCGGCTTCTGGGTGGCGGAACTCGACACCGGCCGGATGAACAAGGGTGAAAGTATCGATTTCACCATCCGTTGGCAGGAGGATGGTTGGGAACGGATCGACCATCGCATCGAGGTCGTATCTGCTCGCGAGGATGTGTGAGGGCGTTCAGCCATGCCAAACTCCGACAGCGAGGTGGGATAGGCATGGTAGAAGAATTCTTTCCCATCTCCTTCGCTGGCTGGAGATGATCATGTATCGCTGTATTCAAACACTTTCTGTTGTTTGCGCCGTGCTTGTCTTCGCAATGACAGCAGTCGCGTCTGCAACCGACACGTCGGAGGTCGCGCGAGCCGCCTTTCAGGCCAAAGATCGCGGTCAGCTCCTGATGGCGATCGGCCTGTTCAACCAGGCCATGAAGGACGAGCAACTTTCGAAGAAGCAACGCGGCTTGCTGCTGTTCGGCCGTGGCACCGCCTATCAGCAGCTCGGGATGACAGAGGCCGCCCTCACCGATCTGGACGGGGTGGTCGCGCTGCTACCTGATTTTCCTGGCGGATACGTCTATCGCGCCGTGATCTGGACCACGGAGCGTCGATACGGAGAGGCGCTCACGGACTTGCAGCAAGCCCATCAGCTTGCCCCGAACGATGCGAGCGTGCTTCTGAATCTCGGCAACCTCTACGCCCAAACGGGCAGGCTTGAGCTTGCAATTGAGAACTACGGCCAGGCGATCGGGCTCCGTCCGGATTTCGACAAGGCCTACTTCGATCGGGCGGGCGCTTACATGGTTAAGCACGATTTCGCACGTGCGATGGCGGATTTCGACAAGGCGATCGAGCTTCGCCCCACATTTGCCGATGCTTTCGCCAATCGCGGGGCGCTGCATCTGGCGAACGGAAATGTCGAAAGAGCTCTTTCCGACCTCAACGCCGCCCTCGAGCTCGCGCCGCGCAACGCGCGATATCATGGCGCCCGTGCCAATGCCTATCTGGTTGAGGCCCGCTACGGCGATGCGCTCGCCGACTTCGATGAAGCGTTGCAGATCGATCCTGGCAATCCCGCGCTGTATTTCGGACGTGGCCTCGCCAACCTGTTCCTTGACGATACGGCTGCCGCCATCGACGATCTTCAGGTGGCGGTGCGGCTGCGGCCCACCGATGCCAACGCTGCTATCTGGCTGCACATCGCACGCCTCCATTCCAACACCGTCGACAAAGATGAGTTCGCCACCAATGCCGCCAGAGTGAGCCGGGACGTGTGGCCTGGCGCGGTGCTCGATCTGTACCTGGGAGCTCTGACGTCGACCGAGATGCTCGCGAAGGCCCAAGAAGGGGCTGAGCAAGACTCCGAGCGACGGCTTTGCGAGGCTCAGTTTTATGTCGCCGATTATGGTATCCACCGAGGCGCCACAAACGAGGCTTTGGACATCATGAAGGGAGTTGTTTCGCGCTGCCGCTCTTTTGCCCTTGTCTACGGCTCCGCACGGGCAGAGATCAGCTTGGCGCAGCACTGAAGCGTTGCTCGTTACCTTGCAAAAAGTACAGTGCACACCTCAACGATCGAACCAAATCCGCGCCGCGTGGTGAGTTCTAGAATATTGCCGACAATCCGTTCCTCCCCAAGGCGGAGTTGGCGCGCGACACGCCAAACTCCAGCCCCAGAGCCCCGAGCGGCGGCTATTTGCCCATATTCATCGGCTTCGGCGCCGACGCAGGTGCGGCCGCCGAGCCAGGCATCGGCACCATCCCCAGCACCATCTTGCGCTGATCATCGGTCAGGACTTTGGCGGCCTCGCCCGCGGCGCGAATGAAGTCCAGTCTTTGATCCGCCTTCAACTTCTCGATCTCGCGGATCTTGGCCTCGACCGACGTGGCATCCGGCTGGTCTGCCGCGGTCAGCAACCAGAGGGCCTGCTCTGCTTCGTCGATCTTCCGCTGCTGGTTTGACTGGTCGACGAGGGCACGCTGCTTGATATCGTTGAGGCTCGTCCTCTGCTGGGTAGAAAGGCCGAGCTTGTCGGCATATTCGAGGTAAAATCCCGTCGCGCCCACGTGATAGATATGCGATGAGCCGGGAAACCCCGGTAGGTTAGTTTGCATCGACATGCCCGATGCACCGGCTGAACCAGATCCGGGCGCCTGCCCCATCGATCCCATGCAGCAGCCACCGCCCATGCCGCCGGGCGAAGCAGCAGGCATTCCGCCCATACCCCCTGACGAGCTTCCCGACATTCCACCCGTGCCGGACATCGAGCTGTTGGATTGGCCTCCCATCGAGCCCATTTCCTTGTCGTCCATCATCGCCATACGAACGGACGGTGATGCCGCGAGCACAGACGTTACGAACAACTGCGACGACAGCACGCCCACGAGGGCGACTGCGGCGACCCGGCATGTCATTGTCGGGGCGGATAGCGGATTGTTTCGACGACTAAGGTTCATGTCTGGTCCTCCTGATGCTCACGTGATGTTGCTGTCTTTTGGTGAAAGACGTTTGATCTAAAACAAAGTCTGCGGTCAAATGCGTGACAACCTTTCAAAATAAGTGGCGGCACTTCAACGACAAATGACCGCCAATGGCTTGTAATAATTTCGCTGTTCGAGCGTCTATCAAATGGGTGGTCCTTGGCCTCAAAGAGGGGAAGCGGGATGGGAGAGCGGCGGATGGCGCATGATTCAGCTCGACGTGGACGGCCGACCAAACCCGGAAGTGGGGCCACGCTCGGTGCCGACCTCGTTCCACGCAGCCGCCCCAAGATCCTGTTCGTCACCTCCGAATTTGCCGACTACATAAAAGTGGGCGGCCTTGGCGAAGTATCCGCCGCGCTTCCCCGCACGCTCCGAAACAAGTGCGATATGCGCGTCTTGCTCCCAGGCTATCGCGATGTCGTCAGCCAACTTCAGGCAGTCGAGATCGTCGGTCATTTGCCTTCCTGCGGCGGCCTCCCGGCCTGCGATCTTGCGCGCAGCACCACGGGCGACCATCTTGCCGTCTATGTGCTGCTCTGTCCGCAGCTTTACGAGCGCGACGGCGGTCCCTATGGGGACGCAACGGGTACTGATTGGACGGACAATGATCTCCGTTTTGCCAGGCTCAGTCTTGCCGCCGCACAGATCGCGTCCGGCACAGGCGACCCAAACTGGATACCGGACCTGCTGCATCTCAATGACTGGACCTCGGCGCTGGCGCCCGCCTACCTTGCCTGGAGCGGCCGATCGATACCGAGCGTGCTGACCATCCACAATCTTGCGCATCGCGGCTTGTTTGCGCGGCATCGTTTGGATCGGCTCGGCATTCCCCACGCCGCATTCGACATCAATGGCGTCGAGTTCTGTGGTGACATTTCCTTCCTCAAAGCGGGAATCTTCTACGCATCGCACATTACGACCGTGAGTTCCACCTACGCGCAGGAAATCGTGACACCCGAGCATGGCTGCGGCTTGCACGGGCTGCTCAGAGGAAAGCTCGATCAGGGGCGCTTGACCGGCATCATCAACGGTATCGACGAAAGCTGGGACCCTCTGACAGACCCGCACCTGGCGCGACCGTTCAGCCCAGATGACTGGAAGGGAAAGGACGCCAATGCGCAAGCGCTAAGGAGGACCTTCGGCTTGGCGGTGTCGCGGGGCCCGCTGTTTGCGATCGTCTCGCGACTGGTCCATCAGAAAGGCCTGGACATTGCAATCGAAGCCATTGAAACGATCGTGCGGCAGGGAGGCCAGATCGTCGTCACCGGCAAGGGCGAAAGCGAACTCGAGCAGTCACTCTGCCAGATGGTCAGGCAATATCCAGGCAAGCTCGGCATCAAGATCGGATACGAGGAAACGACTGCGCGGCAGATGCTGGCGGGAAGCGATTTTCTGCTGATGCCCTCGCGCTTTGAGCCATGCGGACTAACACAGATGTACGCGCAACGCTTCGGATCATTACCTGTTGCACATCGAACCGGCGGGCTTGCCGACACGATTCAAGACGGTGTCACCGGCCTGCTGTTCCGCGAACTTTCGCTTGGCGGCCTCCTCGGAGCGATCTACCGCTCGCTCGACATCTATCATTCACCTTCGCGTCTGCGCGCGATGCGCAAGGCCGCGATGGCGCGCCCCACCGGCTGGAATGACGCCGCGGCTGACTATGCAAGCATCTATGATTCAACACTGACTGCGGCCTGAAGTCGGCGCGCCGGCCGCACCGTCAGAAAATGAATCCACGCAGGTTGCATACCGAAGCGGATATGCAAGTCTGGTGAAGAGATACGAACCGGTTCGAGTTTCCAGGGGACCTTCATGCAGTCGCTGCGTCATCGCTTGTCGCCGCGCCTATTCCTGCTAGGCGTCATTCTCACGATATCGGGCGTGCAGGCGAGCGCTGGGACCTACAATCTGGCCCTCGAGCCTCGCATGGTAAACATCACCGGCCAGCCGGCTGCGGCGATGCTAATCAATGGTCAGCAGCCAGGGCCGCTGCTGCGCTTCAAGGAGGGCGAGAATGTCATCATCAACATTCAAGCGGAGCGCCGTCTCGTCGACGGCAACGTAGGAGGGAAAATGGGGCCCGCATTGCCGCAGCTTTGCGCGCTGGGACAGGCGATCTGCGTCCTGGTCGCGCCGGAGGCGACGTACAAGGCCAACTGGCAGCTGTACCAGAAAGGGCGTCCGGTCGAAATCCTCTGCGTCGAAAATTCGACCAAGAAGGCCGCCTATGTCGTCTCGCGACCGCAATCCGAGAGGCCGCCGGAGATCGAACTCGAGGACGGGCTAAAGTTCTGCTCTCCGCTCGTGTCGTAGGCCGGATGCCGTCAGGGAGGTGGCCAAGAATATCCGACGAGATCAGATACGAGGAAAAGACCGCGTGGCAGATGCTGGCGGAAAGCGACTTTCTGCTGATGCCCTCGCGCTTCGAGCCATGCGAGTTGACGCAGATGTACACGCAACGCTTCGGCTTACATCTATGATTCAACCCTGAAGTCGGCACGCCGGTCACACTGTCAGAATATTAATCCGCGCAGCTTGCATATCGAACCGGGTGTGCAAGTCTGGAGAAGAGAATACGAACCGCTCCGAGTTCCCGGGGGACGCCCATGCAGTCGTTGCTTCATCGCTTGCCGCTCCGCCTATTCCTGCTGGGCGTCATTCTCACGATATCGGGTCTGCAGGCGAGCGCTGGGACCTACGATCTGGTCCTTGACCGTCGCACGGTAGACATCACCGGCCATCCGGCCGCGGCGATGTTGATCAACGGCCAGCTTCCAGGACCGCTGCTGCGCTTCAAGGAGGGCGAGAATGTCACGATCAATGTAACCAACCGGCTCGACGAGCCCGCATCCATTCATTGGCATGGCCTAATCGTCCCGCCGGAGATGGATGGCGTGCCCGGCATCTCGCCCGGTTACGGCAATGGCATTCAGCCGGGGACGACGTTCACCTATCGCTTCAAGGTGAAACAATCAGGAACGTATTGGTACCATAGCCACTCTTCCGGCGAGCAGGAGCAACTCGGGATCTACGCGCCGATCATTATCGAGCCTCGGCAGCCGGATCCTTACCGGTACGACCGCGACTACATCATCATGATGTCGGATTGGACCGACGACGCCAATCGTGTGATCCGTAACCTGAAGATCGATAGCAGCTGGTACAACCTAAACCGGCGCACTCTGGTCAGTCTGTTCCAGGAGCTTTCGCAGGCGCCGGACGAGCAGGCACGCAAGGCCATCATGAATGATCGGATCGCCTGGTCGATGATGCGAATGGATCCGACCGACATCTCGGACGTCTCGGCCTATACTTTCCTGGTCAACGGCCGAACGCCCGAGCAGAATTTCACGGCTTTGTTCCGCCCCGGCGAACGCATCCGGTTGCGCTTCATCAATGCCTCCGCAATGACCTACTTCGACGTCCGCATTCCCGGCCTGAAGATGACGGTGGTCGCCGCCGACGGAAACAATGTCGAACCCGTGCGCGTCGATGAATTTCGGTTCGGCAATGCGGAAACCTACGACGTGATCGTCCAGCCGACTGAAGACCGCGCCTACACCATCGTGGGCGAGCCGATGGACCGCACCGGATTTGCGCGCGCAACCTTGGCGCCGCGCCCCGGCATGATCGGCGAACTACCGCCGCACCGGCTTCGACCGATCGTGTCCATGGCCGAGATGGGCATGAATCTCGGACCCAAAGGATACGATCGCGGCACGCCGCAGCCCGAGCAGGATTTGCCAGGCCATGTCGCACCGGAAGACCCTGTCGCCATGGAAATTGGCATGGGAGGCATGTCCTCCGGGGGCGGGATGAGCGGCATGCAAGGGATGAAAGGCATGCAGGAGGGCGCCTCGATGAGCCCCGTCGGCGCCCGGCACGCGGGCCACCCGGCCGGTTTCGGGCGATCCAAGCCCAGCAGGCCAGGGAAAACGCCATCCACCATGCCGGGCATGGACCACGGCAAGATGCCCGGAATGAGTTCAGCACCAGCGCAAAGTGCCAGCGAGGCGCTGGCGCAAATGCCGGGAATGGATCACGCGGCGATGCAAGGCGGTTCGCAGGGCCCAAGCGGAAGATCCCGGATGTCACCAACATCGATGCCATCGGGCCCGGTCCAGACCGGACCGCAGGCTTATGCCCTGCGCGGGGGCGAGGACATGCCGAGCGTGCCCGTCACCTCGGTCAACATGGCCCCTGACCCGCTGACCAACGACACCGGCGCGCCTCCGGGCACCAGAGTCCTTTCCTATCGCGATCTCAAAGCGCTCGATCCCTACCCGTACAAGCGCTACGACCGCGTCATCGAAATCCGTCTGACCGGAAACATGCAGCGCTACTTCTGGTCGGTCAACGGCCGCAAGTTCAGCGAGGCCCAACCGATCATGCTGCGCTACGGCGAGCGTGTCCGCTTCCGGTTCATCAACGAAACCATGATGAACCACCCGATGCATATCCACGGTACGTGGCTTCTGCCCGACGTGGGCAATGGTGCGCGCAACCCGAAAAAGCACACGGTCAACATCAAGCCGGGCGCGACCGTCGACGTCGACGTTCCGGCGGATGCGGAGGGCCCGTGGGCCTTCCACTGTCATCAGCTCTACCACATGGAAACGGGCATGATGCGCAAGATCGAGGTCGTGCGCGAGACGGCCTCGGCCGCAAAATAGGAGGACGGGATGCGAAAATTGCTGTCCACCTTGGTCGCTAGTGGAATTGTTATACTTGCGGCGCTATCGACCGCCTCGGCGCAGTCATCGACCAATCCGGTAAGCCCGAGCTATTCTGGCGCGAGCTTCCCTCCCGTCCCCTACTACCAGCCAATGTTCCCGGATCAGCAGCTGTTCGGCAGCATGCGGTTCGACAAGCTGGAATGGAACGGGCCAGGGTCGAGCGCCCGATGGGACATGGAAGCCTTCGTCGGGGGAGACTACGACAAGATCTTCTTGAAGTCGGAAGGCTTCTATGACGGCAAGACGAGAAAGCTAGAAGAAGGGCAAATGCAGGTGCTCTATTCGCGCCTGATCAGCTATTATTTCGACGCTCAATTCGGCATTCGCCAGGACTTCTCTGCCAAGTCCAACCGCACCTATGCCACCATAGGCATCGAAGGATTGGCCCCGTTCTTCATCGAGATCGATGCCGACCTCTACATCAGCCAGAAGGGCGAGGTCTCCTCGGCGATCACCGCCTTTCACGATGTTCTGATTACCAACCGGCTTATCCTGCAGCCTCGCATCGACCTCAAGCTGCAGGCGCAGCGCGTGCCCGATCTCAATCTCGGCAGTGGATTCACCGATGTCGAGCTTGGTGCGCGGTTACGCTATGAGATCACCCGAAATATCGCCCCCTATATCGGCGTGGTCTGGGACCGCAAGCTCGGAGAAACAGCCGGTATTGCGAGGACCAATGGAGAGGCGGTCGGCAGCCTATTTGTCGCGGGCGGCGTTCGCGTATTGTGGTAAGCCAAGCAGACATAGTTTCTAAGAAAACGCGCCCTTCAGCTGTCGCCTACATGTGATGCGGCCGGTACTTGATGCCGTTTGCGATCTGGACCTCTCGAACGTATCGCACGATGGCCGCCATCTGATCCTCACTGACCTGGGGTTGCGGCGGCATGTTTCCATAAGGCCAGTGATGCTGCCTCACGCCGAACTTGGCTGCGGAAAAAAAGGCGGGATCCGCATGGTGCCCGGGATTGTAGATGTCATGAACAAGGGGTGGGCCCTTGTCCGTGCCCGAGGCACTCATTCCGTGACAAGTTGCACAGTTGGCCTCGAATAAGGGCTTGCCCTTTGCGGCCAATGCCGACAGCTCGGGCTCGGTGACCTCCACCTTAACGGATCGCGGCGGTCCCGCGGAGGACATCATCCATAACACAGCCGCTGCAGCGACGAGCACTGCCGCGCCCAGGGCAAATTTGATATAACCATACCAGGCTTGCTTCATACCTTGAACTGGCCCTCTCGGCGTATTTCGATCCCTACAATAATTAAGAGACAACAAGAGGAAATCTTGTTGTCTCCAGCGCTGACTGCTCGTCATTCGTTTCGGCTGCTCAGCCGTGACGATAACCGCCGGCCGATTGGCCCAGGATGCGGCTGAGCTTCGGAATGAATCCGGGCACCTCGGCCGCGTAGCTCGCGTATGCATCGCGAAATGCCGCTCTAGCATCCTGTTCTTCAGTCCGCGCAAGCTTGACGTACATCATGGTCAAGACCGGAAACATGGCAAGCGTGAGGATCGTCGGCCACTGCAACAGGAAGCCGAACATGACCATGATGAAGCCGACATACTGCGGGTGCCGGACATAGCCGTAGGGTCCAGTCGTTGCGAGCGACCTCGATTGCTGCGCGTCGTAAAGGACCTTCCACGCTGCAGAAATGAGGATGAAGCCGCCGCCGATGAATACGAAGCTCAAGATGTGAAATGGACCAGCGTGCGGATTGGCCTTCCAGCCAAACATCATTTCCAGGAGGTGACCCGCATCGTGCGAAAACCAATCCACATCGGGAAACCGTGACTGCAGCCAGCCGGACAGGAAGTAGATCGTCAGCGGGAATCCGTACATTTCCGCGAACAACGCCACCAGAAACGCGCTGAATGCGCTGAATGAGCGCCAATCCCGAGGTGTCTGGGGTTTGAAGAACGTGTAAGCAAAGAAGATGAAGATCGCCGAATTGACGATCACAAGGCTCCATAGGCCGTAGGCAGGCGTGGCCTCGTTCATGGCGCTCTCCGATTGTCCTGCTGACTGTCAGTGCCGTGATGGCCGTGCCCACCGTGCATGAAAACGTGCATGAGCAGACAAGCCAGCAAGGGGAGCCAAACCAGAATCCCCAGCACGTGCGCGCGGTGTTCGGTGAACAGCAGGACACCTGCGATGATCAGAAATCCGATTAGAACCAACCCGGCGCGCGATTTAAGTGACAAACCATCCGGCGCATGTACCTGATGATCGGAGCGCTCCTGCACCGACATCATAAACTCCTGCTGTTGCCATCTAAAGTAAGCAGCATGCTGCAGCGAACGTCTTGATCGAGATCAAAGGATCGAGCCGAAAGCAGCGAGCTGCTCACGCGCGGCTTTCGTCGTCCGGGAAAGAGACTTTCCGGTCGCCCGCCGCAGATATCGCGCCGAACTTGCAGCTATATCATCGGGAATTTCTGGCCCGTTGATATCTCCAGGCGCGCCTGCTCGGATCGGCAGGTTGCGCGAAGGAGTAGCCCGGCGCCGTAGGAATTGAAGCGAACGCAGAGCTCCCGCCCACCTGCGGGACCAACAGCTCATGCGCGCTCTGCCTCGCCTCATTTGGCCAATACCGCCTGTCCGAAATCGTGACACCTGCGTAAGCACTTGCCGTTGCTGTAGCCAATGGCAGCGCCAGCAACAGAGTTCTGACTGTCTGCTTGAGCATAACTCGGCTCCGACTGGACGCACCTACCGGCAGCCTCGCCAGGGAGGCGATCACCAATGCCGCGATGGCAGGAGCCAACCGCGTTGCTTGTCTAGCGGCATTCGCTTTCGCCCGCGGGTCCCGCTACAGCGGCAAATTTAACATAGTCCAGGTCCGAGCGGCGTCTTTGATCCGGATCAAGCATTCGCGCCGTCGCCCGTTTATCTGTCCACCCGACCGACGACTTCCATCAGTTCCGCGATCTTGCGGCGCTGATCGGCCTTGTCGCCGCTGCGGATGGCGTGTTCCACGCAGTGGGCGACGTGATCCTTCAGGATTTCTTCTTCTACACGACGAAGCGCGGAACGGACGGCTGAGATCTGGGTGACGATATCGATGCAGTATCTGTCCTCGTCGACCATCTTCGCGAGCCCGCGAACTTGGCCTTCGATGCGGTTCAGGCGTTTCTGACAAGAAACCTTGATGTCGTTCCTCATGAGCCGTATATACCCCCCAAGGGTACATTCCGCAAGAGATGGAGTAGATGATGCATAAGCAGGACGCCCCAGGTTCTGAAAAGGCGCGCGGTAGCTGCTGCGGACACTCTCACTCCATCTCCCAGGAGTCCGCAGATCACCATCATCATGGTCCCGCGCACGGCACCACCGTCGACCCCGTCTGCGGCATGTTGGTCGACCCCGCCACGGCTCGCCACAAGATCGAGCATGACGGACAGACCTTCTACTTTTGCTCGGAGCGCTGCCGGGCGAAATTCGCGGACGATCCGGCGAAGTACGTCCACGGGACAGTGCAGCAAGCGCCGCGTGCCGATGTGCCGGAAGGCACAATCTACACATGCCCGATGCATCCGCAGATACGCCAGGTCGGGCCGGGCAACTGTCCCATCTGCGGCATGGCGCTCGAACCCGAGCTGGCGACAGCGGAAACGGGCCCGAACCCCGAGCTGATCGACATGACCCGCCGCTTCTGGATGGGTCTCGCGCTCTCCATTCCCGTTGTGATCCTCGAGATGGGCGGACACCTGATCGGCGACCACGGATGGATCGACCAGAGCCTGTCGAACTGGATCCAGTTGGTTCTCGCGACTCCAGTGGTGCTTTGGGCGGGCTGGCCATTCTTCGTGCGCGGCTGGCAATCGGTCCTGACGCGCAATCTGAACATGTTCACGCTGATCGCGATGGGCACCGGTGTGGCGTGGGTCTATAGCGTCGTCGCCACCTTTGTCCCAGGTGTCTTTCCGGCCACGTTCAGAGGGCATGATGGCGCGGTCGCCGTCTACTTCGAAGCGGCCGCCGTCATCACCGTGCTCGTCCTACTCGGCCAGGTTCTTGAGCTTCGGGCGCGCGAGGCCACCTCAGGAGCGATCAAGGCCTTGCTCGACCTAGCTCCGAAGACGGCCCGCCGTATCCGCGCCGACGGCACTGACGAGGAAGTTCAGATCACGGTGCTGCAGGTGGGCGACCGGCTGCGCGTCCGCCCGGGCGAGAAGGTGCCCGTCGACGGCGAAATCGCCGAAGGGCGATCCTCCCTCGATGAGTCGATGGTGACGGGCGAATCCATGCCGGTTAGCAAGGAAGTCGGCGGCAAGGTGATCGCCGGCACGCTCAACCGCTCCGGCGGCTTCGTCATGCGCGCCGAAAAGGTCGGCAGCGACACAATGCTATCCCAGATCGTGCAGATGGTCGCGCAGGCGCAGCGCTCGCGCGCCCCGATCCAACGCCTGGCCGACCAGGTCGCAGGCTGGTTCGTTCCGGCAGTCATCGTGGTCGCGATCGCGGCGTTTGCCGTCTGGGCGCTCTACGGTCCAGAGCCCCGCTTCGCCTTCGGCCTCGTCGCCGCTGTCAGCGTCCTGATCATCGCCTGTCCCTGTGCTCTCGGTTTGGCCACTCCCATGTCGATCATGGTGGGCGTCGGGCGCGGCGCTCACATGGGCGTATTGATCAAGAACGCCGAAGCACTCGAGCGCATGGAGCGTATCGACACCTTGGTGGTGGACAAGACAGGCACTCTCACGGAAGGCAAGCCGAAGGTCGTGGCGGTCGTGCCCGCAGGCAGCTACTCGGAAGCCGAGGTCCTGCGGCTCGCGGCGAGCGTCGAACGCGCGAGCGAGCATCCGCTTGCGGACGCGATCGTGAACGAGGCCAAGGAGCGAGGCATCCAGACCACCGACGTCCAGGAGTTCGACTCGCCCGTCGGCAAGGGCGCGCTCGGAACGGTCGAGGGCAAGAAAGTTCTGCTCGGCAACGCCGCCTTCATGCGCTCGCAGGGAGTGGACACCTCCGCCATGGAATCCGAAGCCGAGCGCCAACGCGGTGAAGGCGCCACCGTCATCAACATGGCGGTCGACAGCAAGCTCGCCGGCATTCTCGCCATCGCCGACCCGGTCAAGCAGTCCACGCCGGCCGCGCTGCGGGAACTCGGGGCCGAAGGCGTCAGGGTCATTATGCTCACCGGCGACAACCGCACCACGGCTCAGGCAGTCGCGCGCAGGCTCGGCATCGGCGACGTCGAAGCTGAAGTCCTGCCGGATCAGAAGAGCGCGGTCGTCGCCAAGCTACAGAAGGAAGGCCGGAAAGTCGCAATGGCCGGAGACGGCGTGAACGACGCACCGGCGCTGGCCGCCGCCGAAGTCGGCGTGGCAATGGGCACGGGGACCGACGTAGCAATGGAGAGCGCCGGGGTCACCCTCCTCAAGGGGGATCTCAACGGTATCGTCCGGGCGCGCCGGCTGTCCCGCGCGACCATGAGGAACATCAGACAGAACCTGTTCTTTGCGTTCGCCTACAATGCGGCGGGGATCCCGATCGCGGCCGGGGTGCTTTACCCGTCTCTGGGATTGCTGCTGTCGCCAATCGTTGCTGCGGCCGCGATGGCGCTCTCGTCCGTCAGCGTCGTTGGCAACGCGTTGCGGCTGCGGACAGTGCGGATCTGATGTCGGCAGCATGGCCGCTTGCAACTTGGGCACCTGTGGCCAGGCGCCCTTCAGAGCAGGCGTGCGATCGCCTGAATGCCCTTCATCCCCGTGCCGAACCGGGCGATCGCTTCCTTGTTGCACTCCAGTTCGCCGTAAGGCAAGAAACGCACCTTCAGGTCCGCCACGCGACTGAACGCAGGCCGACGAAGCTGGTTGCGCACCTCATCCTCTCTGCCGTCAGGAGCAACCAGAAACAGTCCGCCCGTCGCATGCAAGTCGCTGCTCAACGCAAGATCAAGCATACGAACGATGCCGGAGTAGATCGATGTCGTATGCTCTACCTCAAAGGCCGCTGTCACGCAGCTGCCCGCGGCATCGAGCCAAAGAACATCAATAAGTCGAATCGACTCCGCGCCAGCCGCCTCCTCGATGGAGGGCGGAAGGCGCTCGAGGCACCCGGCGGCCAAAGTCGTACCGTTGTACGCTCGACCTCGATCGTTTGCGGCGATCCAGACCTTGTATCCCAGCGCCAGGCCCAAGTCACGGAGCCAAGCTTGAATTTGCGTATGGGTGAGATCGCTCTCTCGCGCGGCCGCGATCGGCCCTTCCTGCCGTTTCGCGGTCTCCCGTGCCTTCGAAAGCTCCAATAGCCATGCGTCTCTCGCGGCATCGCCTGTGCCGACGGGAGGCGCGCTAAAGCGTTCGGTGCCGACATCGAATAGAAATCCCGCGATTGCGCCGAGATCGTTCGACAGGAGATCGCGATAGCTGCGGTTCAGCTCCAAGACGCCCTGTCGCATGGCGAGGTACTGATCCCAACGTCCAAGCTTCACCTTCGATCCCGTGACCGTGTTGAAGCCGTTGACGATTGCGGTGTTGAACGGCGGCATCAAGGTCGGGTGCAAGAAATACAAAAGATTGGCGACGGCGGGCCCTAGGCCCTTGATCGCCAATCTATCGATTGTCTCAATTCCATCGACGAGCTCCTGCTCAGTGTCACAGCAGCAGCAGTGATGGAGCAGTCTACCGAACGCCCTCTGATTGGCAGCATCTTCGTAGATGTCGGGAATCCGAAGCTTCGGCTTCCACAAGAAAGCGTGATCTGCACCTTTGAATATCTGTCTCTGCTCGGCGATCGACCCCACGATCGTTTCGAGGGAAGAGCCCTTGTAAACGTTGCCGAACGTTCCCGCTTCGATCTCCTCGACTACCTGAGCAATGCCGCGACGGATGGACCGGAAATTCTTGAGCCGTTCGTCCCACAAGAACCATGTGCGATAGGTCGACCCTGAGTCCTCGCGCCACCGTTCGATCAACACGCGCAGCAGATCAGTCAATCTTAGCCTCCCTCATCATTCGCATTGCCTCCCCGGATTTTGCGCGCGTCAACGCGCCGCGCGATGGCCCGGGGTGGCAGATATTACAGCGATGGACCGGAATCTCACTCTGCCAGATATTTATCAAACCGCAACAAAGCCCCCGCGCGACGGTTGCGTGACAAACAACCGGTTGGAGCGGACCGTGGTTGCCCTGCCTTACGACTATTTGGTGATTGCGTGGTTTGCAATCGCGCTGATCTCGACAGCCTATGTGGCCTATGACCAGTTCGCTGGCAATCCCGAGCCGACCGTGGTGAAGTGGGCGTCATCCTGGTCACGCTGTACATGGGGCCAGTGGGCCTCCTGCTCTACGTGCTTGCCGACAAAGAGCGCGGCCTGGGGAGTACGAGCGATTCACCTCCCCACTTTGGAAGCGGGGGGTGGCAGCACCATCCACTGTGTCGCCGGAGATGCTACCGGCATCATCGTGGCTGCGGCAACGACCGCCCTGCTCGGATTGCCGATGTGGATCGATCTCATCGTGGAGTATCTCGCTGGGTTCTCATCTCTTAATATTCCGGTCCCTCTTCATGAAGCGCATGATGAGCGGCGCCATATTCGCGCGCCGCCCCGATGACGTTCGGATCGAGAATCTAAGCGGACATGTGTCAGTGCAGAGAGGTGGGCCAGAGCCCCGGGTTAGGGGGCTCGGTGACCGGCGCAACTTTGGGACTGGACGACGGAAAGGGCGACATCAACGCGGCCGAGAAAGTAACGAGGGCAGTGATGCTTAAGCGTGACGCCCTTTCGGGCTGCCCCGGTTGATCTAGATCAAGGGATCGAGCGACTAAGCGCTGTGTGCTCGGCTGCGACGAGCCGGATGGAAGAGTTCAGCGAGCCAAGCAGGATCCCATGGTCGCTTCCGATCCCTCTACTCCTCCGGCGCATATGCCATGGTTCGTTGCAGAGCCTGGGCGAACCGACGTGCTCCTGGTCGTCATGGGTGTTTTTTTGGTGCTGCTCGTTTTCTCAGTCGGCGTCTTGATGTTGCGACTGCATCATCTGCCGGAGCATATCGCCCAGAAAGAACAAAAGGTTCAGTATCAACTGGTTGCAGTTTTGGGGCTTCTTGCGATGTTCACCCATGAAAACCTGTTTTGGATCGCCGGCTTGCTGTTGGCCATGATCGACCTACCTGATTTCTCTAGTGCACTCAGCAGGGCAGCGGATTCGCTTGAGCGTATCGCTTGGCGTAGAAGGTCGGGAGTTCATGGCGGTCAGGTTTGAGCTGCGCTTTGCCCAGAGCGAAGAAAGCGGAATCACTGTGATGTCGTGGCGCCTCTCTACTGTTGGGTGTGGGGGCATTGGCTCGTGCGTCCTCGCGAGAAAGCCGCATCGTTGTTGCTCAATTCAAAAGGTATTATAATACCGTTAGATGCACAGGTGTGGTCTCTGCAAAGCTATTCTTTCTTATGCATATATTGCAGAAGCTTGCAGAGGGCGATTTCGCTTTCTATTTCTTGTCGGGATCCCTGAGGGCAATAGATGGCCAAGAATAAAGAACTGGAAGCTGGCTTGAAAGCCATGGCGGAAGACTTTCATCTTCCTGGCGGAGGGCGGATGAAGCTGTCGCGGCTGGTAGACGAACATTTGGGCTGGTTCGCTGCTGCGGAGCGCCGCGGCTTGGGCTGGCGGGACATGACTAGGGCTTTGGCCGCCGCGGGCGTGACCAGCGGAGGCGGAAAGCCCTTAAGCATCGGGACGTTGTCCTCTACGGTTTGGCGCAAACGCGCAGAGGCCGAGGAAATGACGGATGCTCCCGTCGGCAAAGTGCGGTCTAACGGTCGGCAGGTCGAAGCGCCAAGGGCAGTAACCGCGCCATCGGGCGGAAAGCTCGTGCGAAAGAAACCCGCACCATCTCTTCGAATTGATGATCGAACCAAAGCGGGCCGGGCCGCTGGAGCCGCACCGCAGCGCGTCGTGATTGAGGCTCGTGCCAATCCCAAAAAGGACGTCCTCGCATTTATGGACAGGGCCCGAGCCGTCCGCCGACGACCCGACTAGGGGGTCCGTCCCTTGGCTGTGCATGGCGTTGCCGGTCAGCTGTGATCGTCGTTTCCTGATGAGGCTATTCGGCTTCTCAAGCCGCAAATGGATCGCAGCCGACGCGCTTCCCGGTGTGCCTTGGCCACGATGCCTGTTCCGGCTGAACACCTGCGCGCGGCGGTTCTTCCCCTTTTGCCCGGAATTTCGCCTTGAACGGGCAGCCACGCGTCGTTAGCCTCAGTTACTTTTCTTCGACATCCTATTTCGCATTATCGATCTTTTCCGCAACTCGCCTCCGCATCTGATGTCCACATTTTCAAGGGAGCCGCATGGCCAGTCCATTGGGCAAGCATGCCATTGTCATCGGAGCAGGAATCGCCGGCCTCGCCGCGGCGAAGGCTCTGTCCGCACATTTCGAAAAAGTCACGGTGCTGGAGCGCGACCTTCTGCCCGCCGGGCCTGAAGCGCGGACCGGCACCCCTCATTGCCGGCAGGCCCATACGCTGCTCAAAGCCGGGCTGAACGCCTTGCTGCAATTCTTTCCCGAATTCGAGACGGAGCTTGAGCTTGCTGGCGCGGTCCGGGCGAGAGCTGCTATCGATATTTTGGTGGAAACGCCCGGTTTCGATCCGTGGCCGCGCCGCGACTTCGGATTCGACACGCTCTGCATGACCCGGCCGCTCGTCGAATCGGTCGCTAGACGCCTGGTCGAACGGCAGGGCAATATTGCGTTGCTTCCACAGTGTCGCGTGAGGCGTCTGGCGCATTCGGCTGACAAATCGTCGGTCAGCGGCGTGTATCATGACGAGGCGAACGGCCAACCATGTCGGCTTGACGCTGATATCGTCATCGATGCTTCGTCGCGCGGCAATCTTACACTCGATGCCCTTCACGAACTCGGCTTGCCAAGACCCGCCGAGACCGAGATCGGTGTCGACATCGGTTATGCTACTGCCATTTTCGATATCCCGCCCGGCGCCTCGCGCGAGTGGCGGGGGATTATCCATCGCCCCGACGCCCAGAGCGGGCGTGGCGCCTTCCTGTTCTCGGTCGAGAACAACAGATGGCAGATTTCGTTGAGTGGCATGCACGGCGACCATCCGCCGGATGACCTGCAAGGATTTGTAGCCTTTGCAAAGACGCTCCGAACGCCAACCGTCTATGAGGCGATCAAGGATGCAACGATGGTCGGCGTCATCCACCGCTTCGTCTTCCCGTGCAGCGTCCGTAGGAGGTTTGAAGCGCTGGCGACATTTCCCAAAGGGCTTGTGCCGGTCGGCGATGTGATTTGCCGGTTCAATCCCGCGTTTGGCCAGGGGATGACGGTCGCCGTGCAGCAGGTCAGCGTTCTCAAGACGTTGCTCGACGAACGCGCCGGCAATGCGCTTCCATTGAACGACGTGGCGCCAGCCTTCTTTACCGCGATTCAGGGCGTGCTCGCCGCGCCTTGGGGGGTGGCCGAGAGCGACTTTATGTACGCGAAAACCCGGGGAGAGCGCCCGGTCGACTTTCAGCAGCGGCTCAAGTTCGGGAGCATGCTGCAAAGAGTGGCCATCGAAGACGCAGCGGTGCACAAGGTGCTCACAGCGGTCAACCACCTTCTCATCCCGCCTACTGCGTTGCGTGAGCCTCACATCGTCGAGAAGGTGAACGCGCTCATGGCCGTTTCCAACTGAGAGCTTATTGCCGACCGAACCGTCGGGGCGGCTTCTCCCGATCCTTACACGATCCGGCGTCGTTGTGCCGAAGAGAGGTCCTCATGACGGAGCCCGAGCTGCAAATTCTTGACGTCAATGGCCTGCGCATGCAGGTCGCAATGCAGGGCAGCGGCCCCCTGGTTTTGCTATGCCACGGTTTCCCGGAACTCTGGATCTCCTGGCGCGCCCAGCTTGCCGCTCTGGCGAAGGCCGGCTATCGGGCCGTGGCTCCTGATATGAGGGGCTACGGCGGCACCACCGCGCCGGAAGATCCCACCGCTTATACGCTACTGCATCTCGTGGGCGACATGGTGGAGCTCGTCAAGCAGCTCGGTGAAGCGCAAGCCGTCATCGTCGGTCACGACTGGGGCGCACCGGTGGCCTGGAATTCGGCCATGCTTCGACCCGACATGTTCCGCGCAGTGGTCGGCATGAGCGTGCCATTCTCGCCACCGGGTCCAGTCAACCTGCTCGACGGACTCAGGAAGGCCGGCATCCACACCTTCTACATGCAGTATTTCCAGACGCCTGGCATGGCCGAGAAAGAGTTGGAGCGCGACGTCGCGGCGTCGATACGGCGCATCAACTTCAGCGGCTCCGGAGATGGACCTGATCGAGTTTCATTTGGAGTCCTCCAGCCCGGTCAGGGTTTCCTGGATAACATGGTCGAACCGGAGAAGCTTCCATCCTGGTTAAGTGCCGACGACATCGGATACTATGCGGCGGAATTCTCGCGAACGGGCTTCCGCGGCGGCCTGAACTGGTACCGTAACATCACCCGCTCATGGGAGTTGCTGACGCCGTGGCGGGGGACGGTAATCCGGCAACCCTCGATGTTCATCGCCGGGGCGCGCGACGATGTGCTCAAATTTCCCACCTCGCAGCCGCAGATCGCGAATTTCAGCGACACGCTGCCGAACCTGCGCGGCTGCCACATTCTCGAGGGCGCCGGGCACTGGGTCCAGCGGGAGCGTGCGTCGGTCGTCAGCGAACTGCTGATCTCATTCCTCAAAGGTCTTTGATCGACGTCGGACCTGCGGGCTTCGTTGCCGCGGAGCCTGGCTGTCGTGCCGCGGACCTTCGCGAGGACATTGCAGCGCCGTGCCGCCTCGGCAAGTGTCCGTCAGGAGCGGCGAGGCGTCATCGCGAGTGCAAGACGCCGCGCTGCCTGTGCTCATTTTCCGCTCCGACGGGACTCATTCCTCCCGGCGGACGGTGGGAAGATTGCGTAGGACATAGAAGATTGGGACTTTGCGCTGCCCACGCGTATGATTGCCCTCCGGGGGTGACGGATGACTATCTCAGATAACGAGAGGCCGTTGTGTCCGGCATGCAAACACCGAATGGTGTTGGTGCGCATCTTTCCCGGCCAAAGAGGAATCGAAGGGCGCATATTTGAATGCTCGACCTGCGAGCGCTTTGAGACGGTTGCCTTCGCCGCGGATCCGATGAAGACTGATGTGGTCGGCTGGCTCGCCGGAGAACTGAAGCCGCCGCGATGACCTCCGATGAATCTTGCTCAGGTGGAGTGGCGTGATGGACGAGGACTTCTGCAGAGAACGCGGACAGCGCATTCGCGCTCTGGCCGAGTGTGCCGATCCCTTCACCAGACGTCGCTTGCTGGCGCTGGTCGGCCGATACGACGCAATGGCGGCCGGTCCATCGCGCTCCCCGAGGAGCGCGGAGCTGCCGGTGCGCCGCCCGCCGCCGGCATCGACCTTCTCGGCGACGGGTCAGGCATGACGAAGGGTCGCGCGGCCGAGATCAAGTGCGACGCGTGCGACGGCACCGGCACGGCGCCCGCCCGGCAGCCGGAGTCAGGCCGCAGAATATTCCCTGGGCGTTGCACGAAGTGCGGCGGCAAGGGTCGGATACCCAAATCGGGGTGAGGCTCCCAAGCTAAGCTTTCAACGACGCGCCCCAGCAGGCTCTGCGGGAAGATCGTCGAGGTCGGCGCGACCGGTATTCGCGATCCGGATCGGAGATCGCCTCAAGATCGCAGCGTGTTCCGCTGGAGGACACCGTAGTTCTCCGGAGAGAACAAAGTGGGATATTGTTCGTCTCTTAACGATGCCGGAATACATTCCGTGCGGGCCCGTCCCAGCATGGCCCTCCTGCAATGACGAGCCCGGGTGGATTCGCCTCTGGCCCGGGCTCATCTTGCCGCTCTGCGCGTTCATGGGAACAATCAACCCTCGGGCCGCTTCAGGCGCGAGCGCCATCCGTGCACGCGCGAGCGTGATCCCGATCGGGCGCCAAGCGAACGTGCACCTGGTAGCTGCAATCGTCGTACCGGACCGCCTGCTGTTGGTGATCTTGAGCACCTTACAAGCGGCTTCGGGCCGCAGAGGAGAAGAACCTCCGACCGCGGCCTCAGTCGCTGCTCTAATTCTTCGGAGGTGGCGCTTTTGGGAAAGCGGCGAGTACGCGAATTTTCCAAACCCCGCCTTCGCGGACATCCGTCGCTGTCCAAAGCCCCTTGAAATCCATTGGTTCGCCGGCTGCGTTCTTGCCGGTGAGATGGACTTGACCGATCGCAACCAGGGTGTCCGGTCCCAAAGCTGTAACCTGATCTACCGTGATCTCATTGTGATTGAACCCGGCTTTGAATACTCCCTCATAGGTCTCTGCGATGTTCGTGTGAGGCCCTGCCGCGTTGACCATCATACCGCCGTTCGCATAGAGGGCCGCGATGCCTGCGGCATTCTGCTTGTTGAAGTTGTCCGCGTAGGCGGCACCGATCTTTTCTACCTCATGCTTGAGGCTTTGATCGGCATCGGCAGCAATAGCGGGCACGGCGAATGTCGCCATGAGGAAGCACAGGACATAAGACCATCGCATCTGCAATTCCCTCCCAAAATAATCGTTGTATTGAAATTAAGTCCCTGATCGACGGGACAATGCATCGTAGCACAACTAATGCGGGTTGACGAGCGGAGCTGATGCCGTCGAGCTGCCGCAGCGCACCATCCCCGTCGTAGAGGGCGCGTTTGGATGAAGTTGCCCGGTGCCGGCTGCATCTCGCCAATGACAAGGGGCTCAGTAGGGCCGCGTCGCGGTGACTTTGTTCGAGCGGGTATATCGGTCGATCGCGATGGCCGTCGGCGGCGGTCGCATCAGAGAGCCTCGCCCGGCGGAGCCGGGCGAGGTTTGGCTAAGTGTCGGTCAATCGGCGCTCTTGCGCGGCCGCGACCAGAGCAGCGTGTAACCCTCGCCTCCCTCGTCATCGAAGAGATTGGCGTAGATCGGCGAGTTGAACGAGGGGTCGTCGAGCTTGAGCGAGAGGTAGTCGCGACCTTCCTCAGAGCGCTTC
>Ga0265323_10000530_pt1 | contig 21168 bp, 21 predicted proteins | sample 41225metaG_FD_193580 | JGI IMG/M metagenome (GOLD analysis project Ga0265323, IMG submission 193580) | Rhizosphere microbial communities from Carex aquatilis grown in University of Washington, Seatle, WA, United States - 4-12-25 metaG | ecosystem: Host-associated > Plants > Roots > Rhizosphere...
AGGTCACGCCCTGAAACTGTCCGCGATGTCCTGTCACTCGCTTGTCCACGATGTCTTGTCACCGTGCCGGACACCCGCAGCAGCCCGGATGGCCGGATGAGCGCGCGAAATTCCACGGGTTTAGGGGTAGTCGAACGTGCTGTGGCTGAGACAGCCGCGCTCCACCGTCTCCAGAATAACAATGGGCTCCTCACCCCAGCCCTGCTCCTCCTTTGGGGAGAAGAGGGAGAAAAACCGGGGCAGTGCGCGGATGCGCCCGCCAGGCTGAGGGGAAAACTTCCTCGTCGTTTATCCAGGATTGACCGCCTGAACTGCAAATGACACACTGCCTTCCGCTGATCAAGCAACGACGTTCTTAAAAAATGGAAACGGCCAAGGCAAGCCAGACCAAGGTTAACAACCGGTTCTTTCCGCTCGCGCTGGTTTATCTGGCCATCCCCAATCTGATTTTTTTGGCGGCCTGGGTGCGCCCGTGGATCGGCATTCCCGCCGCAATCACGGTTGTCATCTGTTCGGTCTTTCTCATGTGGCAAAACCGGCCGGGGGAACCGTGCCCGGGTCTTGGCCGCATAAACCTGGGGTTCGTTCTGGCACTGGCGTTTTACTGGACGCTGCTGGGCGGGGCGGGTGGATTCGTGCCGCAGGAAACAGATTACATTAAACACAACCTGGTCTTTCACGACCTGATTCATTTCGCCTGGCCGGTGAATTATACGCTTCCCGACGGCAACAAAAGCTATCTGTGCTACGGCCTGGGCTATTACCTCGTACCGGCATTGGGCGGACGAATCCTGGGCGATGCCGCGATGCCGGCGCTGACATTCCTGTGGACCTATGCCGGCGTGGCGCTGTTCTTTTATTGGGTCGCCACCTTCACCAGGACCCCGAAGACGTCGCTCCTGATTTTTCTGCTGTTTGCCGCGACCAATCTCGGCTTGCTGGCTTTGAAACATTCCGGCGTTTTCGGCCTGATGGATACCGCGCATGTGAGTGCCACCTTGTGGCATTTGGGCCTGTATCACAGTTATTACGATTTCTTCACCAAGATTCAATTCCAGCCCCAACACGGACTGGTGGCGTGGCTGGGGTTGGCATTGTTTTATGAAATGCTCTGGATAAAAAAAGACCCGCGCGGGGCGGTGTTTGTCTGGAGTGCCTGCCTGCTCTGGAGTCCCATGACATGCCTTGGTTTGCTGCTGGTGCCGCTGGCCGCTTTGAGGCGCGTGCCGTGGCGGGCTTATTTCAGCCCGGTCAACCTCGTGGGCGGTGGAATCCTGCTGGCCGTCATGGGGATTTATTTTCAGGGTCATGTGGCATTGATTGATCGCGGCCTCGTCTGGAATTTGTCTTCCGGCGGGGAATGGCTGGTATTTTATCCCCTGTTTGTCGCATTTGAATTAAGCCCGGTCCTTTTGCTTTTTCTCATTGATCAGAGATACCGCGTGCTGGGTGAGTTTCGACCGTTGTTTCTCCTGGCCACCGGCTGGCTGCTGCTGCTCCCGCTCTGGAAGATCGGTTATTGCGGTGATCTGCGGTTGCAGGCCGGGACGCCAGCCTTGATACTGGCCGCGCTGGGCGCAATCCGATGTCTTCAGAGCGAACTTTTCTCACTCAAACGTCCGCTGTTCATTCTCTTCCTCGGCTGCCTGTTGGTGGGCGCCGTGTATCCCATCGGCCGGCCGTGGTGGAACCTGATAACCAATCGAAAAGATTATTCCTATGCTGGCACGGTGCAAACCCTTGGTGTTCGGACCCTGGCGGAATATCAGGATCCCGGCTGTAATTTCGCCGCGCTCTATCTGGGCCGCTCCGATAGCGCCGCCGCCTGCCGGCTGCTGCGGTAAAAATACCGGCATTTTCACTTGCGCCGGAAGGCGGATGACCATTTAACTACGCGCAACGCGCCATGCCAAAAATTTCCGTCATCGTGCCGTGCTTCAACGAGGAAGACGTGCTGCCCAAACTGTTTGACCGGCTCGGCGCGGTCATCACAACCTGGGCCGCCGATTGCGAAATCATCTGTGTGGATGATGGTTCGCGTGACCGCACCTGGGACCTGCTCAAGGCGCAGCACGCCAAAGACCCTCGCTGGCAGATCCTGTCCTTCGCGCGCAACTTCGGCCATCAGATCGCCGTGAGCGCCGGGCTGCATTTTGCCACCGGCGACGCGGCGGTAATCATTGACGCGGATTTGCAGGATCCGCCGGAGGAAATTGACCGGCTGCTCGCCCGGTGGCGCGAAGGATTTGAAGTGGTGTTCGCCACGCGCAAAAAACGGCACGACCCGCTCCGGAAGCGGATTCTCGCGTGGGGCTTTTACCGGCTGCTGGGGAAAATGACGCCGCTGCCGATGGCGCGCGACGCCGGCGATTTTTGTCTGCTCGACAAAAAAGTAGTCGCCGTGTTGAACGCGCTGCCGGAACGCAGCCGCTACCTGCGCGGCCTGCGAACCTGGTGCGGCTTCCGGCAAACCTCGGTGGAGTTCGCCCGGGCCGAACGCGCCGCCGGGGTGCCGCAATACACCTTCAAAAAATCCTTCCAACTGGCGATGGACGGCCTGTTTTCCTTTTCCGCCGCGCCGCTGCGGCTGGCGACGTATCTGGGCCTGTGGGTTTCCGCCTTCGCGTTTTTCGGCGTCGTGTTCACGCTCGTGCAGAAACTTTTTGCCGAGCAATTTGCCAAGATCGGCCTCGCGCCGGGGCCCGGTTTCCCGACGATTGTGATTTCCATTCTCTTCCTCGGCGGGGTGCAGTTGATCTGCCTCGGCATCCTGGGCGAATACATCGGACGCATCTACGAGGAAGTCAAAGGCCGTCCGCTCTGGGTCATCCGCGACAGCGCCGGACTGGTGGTTCAGAAACCCGCCGCCGATCAAGCTGCGTCGTCGCATGAATAAAGGTTTTGAAAAGACCTACCACGAGCTGGAGGCCACGCACTGGTGGTTCGTTTCCCGCCGGGCGCTGTTGAAAGACCTGGTGTGTCGCGCCGCTCCCGACCGGCAATCAGCCATTCTGGAAATCGGATGTTCCGGCGGCCCGTTCCTGCGGCAGTTGCGTGATTGCGGCTACTCCCGTTTGACGGGAATTGACATCAGCCCCGAGGCCATCGCGCTTTGCCGCGAAAGCAATCTTGACGATGTCCGCGTGATGGATGCGCAGCAGCCGGATCTTCCCCCGGCCAGCTACGACGTCATCACCGCCTCGGACGTGCTGGAACATCTTGCGGACGCGCCGCGCGCCCTGGCGGCGTGGCATCAATTGCTGCGCCCGGGCGGCACGCTGGTGGTGTTCGTCCCGGCGTTCATGTTTTTGTGGGGCGGGCATGACCGGGTGAACCATCACTTCCACCGCTACCGGGCCGCCGAACTTGCCGGACTGCTGCAGTCCGCCGGTTTTGAAATCCGGTGGCAGGGCTACTGGATTTTTTTCCTGTTCTTTCCGGTGGCGTTTGTGCGGCTGGCCAAACGCTTTTTTGCGCGTCCGGCGGACAAGCTTCCTTCCAGCGATTTGCAAGCCATCCCGCGCCGGTTGAATTCCCTGTTGATCCTTTTGGTGCGGATGGAGAACGGGCTTATGCATTGGGGGCTGAAATTCCCGTGGGGTGTCAGCGCCTCGGTCATCGCCCGGAAAAAGACCGCCGCATGAACCTTGTGGAATTCATTCAAAAACAGATCGCGAGCCGGCGGCAGTTTGTTTTTTACTGCCTGATTGGCGCCGGTGGCGCGGCGCTGGATTTTTTGACCTTCTCCCTCCTGATCAAATTTTTCGGCAGCGGGCACTATCAGGCCGCCAACGCCGCGGGCTACGCGGTGGGAACTGTTTTTTCATTCAAAACCAACGCGGGGCTGAACTTTTCCACGCGTGACCGGCTGGCCGCGCGCTTCCTGGCCTTTTGCGGCGTCGCCGTTCTGGGCTGGGCGCTGTCCGCCAACCTGCTGGCCCTGCTGGTCGGGAAATTCGGACTGAATGTCTTCCTCTCCAAACTTGCCGCCTTGTTCGCCGTGGTGCTGCTGCAATACAATCTGAACCGTCGGCTGACCTTTCGCAAAACCACCTGATGCCGGACGCAAAAAAAATTCTCATCATCGGCGGCGGCTTCACCGGCCTGACCGCCGCCTTTCGGCTGGCGCAAACGGGGAATTACACCATCACGCTGGTGGAAAAAGCCGACCGGCTCGGCGGGCTGGCCGCCGGCTTTCCGCTCGCCGGAACCTCACTGGAGAAAACCTATCACTACTTGTTCACCACCGACGACGATATCATCCGCCTCGTCCACGAACTGGGACTGCAGGATCGGCTGTTTTGGTCGGACACCTCCAATGCCATTTATCTCAATGGCCGGCTGCACCCGTTCACCACGCCACTGGATGTCCTGCGGTTTTCACCGTGCCGCCTGGTTGACCGGCTGCGGCTGGGGTTTTTGATCCTCCACCTCCAAAAACGCAAGAACTGGCGGCCATTCCTGAAATCCACCGCTCTGGCGTGGGTGAAAAAATCCGGCGGCACGGCGGTGGCTGCGATTTGGGAACCGTTATTGAAGGGAAAATTTGGCCGGCATTACGACGCCGTCTCCATGGCCTGGCTCTGGGCGCGCATCCACAGCCGCGCCAACTCCCGCCGCCACGGACGCGAACAGCTCGGCTATTTCCGGGGCGGTTTTGAAAGCGTCACGCGGGCGCTCGAGAGCGAGTTGCGCCGGCGCGGCGTGAAAATCCAGACCGGCGTGGCCGTGGAAAAATTTCTGCCCGCCGAACGGGTGGCGGTCTGCAACGGCGAAACCGTGCCGTTCGATTTCTGCCTCTTCACCGGGCCGTCAGCCGCCTTTGCGAAACTGCTGCCGGCGCAGGATTCGCTCAAGGAATACGCCGCCCGGCTCCGCAGCATCGAGTATCTTGGCGCCATCTGCCTCGTCTTCACCTCGCCCCAGAATTTGGGCGATTATTACTGGGTCAATGTCAACGAACCCGGCGCGCCGTTCCTCGTTTTCATCAATCACACGCGGCTCGTCGGCGCAAATTTATACGGCGGCAAACACGTCTATTACATCGGCGCCTATCTGCCGCCGGACGGGAAACTGTTTTCACTGCCGGACGAAGGGCTGGCGAAACTCTGGTTTGGCTACCTGCCGAAAATGTTTCCCGATTTCGACGCGGCGCGCGTTGCCGAACGGCACGTTTTCCGTTTCCCCGCCGCCCAGCACATCGTGGACACGGATTACGAGGCGAAGATTCCGGCCGGCCAGACACCGCTGCCGGGCGTTTTTCTGGCGAACTTCTCGCAGATTTTTCCCGAGGACCGCGGCACGAACTTCGCCGTGCGCGAGGGTGAAAAAATCGCCGCGCTGATCCGCCGCGCCGCCGCGTGAACGGGGAAGCCGAACCGCCGGCGAAGCCTGGCGCGGACCTGAACCCGGAGCGCCATCTCAACTGCGACGAACCCTATATCTGCCCGGCGCGCCAGGGCGACGCACGATTTCTTCGGGCAAAATCCACAGGCCGGAGTGGCGCCGGCCGGCGGCGGGTTTTTCTACCGCCCATCCCGCAAATGGACCTTCACAAACTTTTCCACGCGTTGCCAGACCTCGTCCAGACCGGTCTTCCCCACACAGTGCGGCGTCGGAAACCGGCAATAATCCGAGCACGGTTTGTAAGGACACGCTTTGCCTTCAATCCATTCCGCGGCCGGATGCAGGGGCGCGAACCAGTCCGGCAGGTGCGACCCGAAAATGGTAAAGGTGGGCACGCCGCAAAAGGCCGCCAGATGTCCGGGACCGGAATCATTGCCGATGAACGCCCCCGCTTGATCCATCAACACCAGCAATTCCGTCGCGGTGGCCGGCGCCGACACCTTCGCCTCGCCGGCGCGCAGCCACCAGGCGCGCTGGTCCGGGTCGCACGCAATTTGCGTTTGAATTTTTTCCCGGCGCAGGCGCGCCGCGAGTTCCTGGTAGCGTTCCAAAGGCCACACGCGGACGGGTTGTCCGGCCCCCGTGTGAATCAAAACCGTATCGCGGCCCGGCACGGCGGGCTGGGAGATTTTATCGCGGGGCGGAAGCGGGAGGTTCAGCGCGCCCCCGATCACGCGCCAGAATTCGTAACGGTGCGACTGGGGTTCGGGACGCGCGAGCGGTTGCGTTAAAAAAAACTGGCTGCCGATGCGCGGAAAGCCCAGCCGGTTTTTGGCACCCAATATTTTCAAAAGCATATGATCCCGGGGGTCCCAGCGCGCGGTAAGGCCGAAGTCAAACCGTTCCGCCGCCAGCTTCCGGCGCAGACGGGTCATTTCCAACAGCGGCCAGCGCCAAAGCCGGTATTTGTGTTTGAAGGCCGTCCACGGCGCGGTGAACGCGACAACTTTCAAGCCCGGCCAGAGGCGGGGTTGCAAATCGAGCGCGAAGGGTTTGGCCAGCAGCGTGACATCAAACCGTTCCGTGACGGCGCGCAAAAATGGCGTGGCGATGACGAGATCGCCCAGTCCCCAGAGTTCAATGATAAGCAGTTTGGGTTTCAAGGCAGGCGCGGTGAAGGCCATTCAGGTCCCGGCTTCTTTATCGCTGAAAAGCCGGGCGGGCGCGCGGCAGGAATTTTGCCGGATGAACCATCGGCGATTGTGCTTGAACCGTTTGCCGCGCCGGCCGGCATACTCCGCCGTTCAGCGCAATGCTCAATCCAAGCATATTGGCCAAGGCCATCATGTCACCCGTCAAGGCTCCAAATATAAACAAAAATCGCACAAAAACATAAACATAAGAGGCCAAAAGATAGATGTTAATGGTCCGCAATGACCCGTTTCCATACCGGGAATTGCAACACATCACCCGCAATCCGGCGATGGCAAACCATAGAAAGGCCATGACACCCCAGATGCCAAAGGGAATGACAACCGAGAGCGGGCCGTTATGATAATCACCGGCGAGCGCGAGCCCTTGCTGGCTCGCGTCCACCGAGTGAAAGGACACGCCTCTCCCCATCATTTCATAATCTTCCATGGAAATGGCGTAGCCTTTGCCCAGCAGCAGATGGGGTGGCACTTGCGGCAGCACTGCTTTCCACATGTTGATGCGCCACTGGGAACTGTCCTCAGCCGACTCCCTGGCCTCCGGGCTCAAATTCAGCGGCAAAAACGCCAGCGCCCGTTGAAACGTAAAGGGCAAATGGGGGGCCAGCGGGATGATGATGACCACGCCCAGTATCCCCGCCAGCACGAAGACCGGCAGCGCCCGTGTCCGGTGCAATCCCTCCAGAAAAAACATCAACCCCATGACGAGCACATACGACACGATGTATATGCGGTATCCGCCCAAAAAAATCATCAAGGAAGTCAGGCTGAATAAAACCAGCCGCCCCGGTTTGCCGGATAGAAAAATCCCGCGCAGTCCGTGTCTGGCCGCCAGCCAGAAAGCAATGCTCCCTGCCGCCCCCGCAATACCCCCCAGACGGCTTACTCCCAACTCAAACGGCGAACTGGTATCAATGCTGCTGGGCGGGAACATCCAGAAGATAAAGTGGAGAAACGAGGGGGTGATGGGATAAAGATCGCTGATGAGACAGGTGAGCCCGCTGAGCATGTACAGCCCGAAAAACCAGCGAGCCTGTTCCGGCGGGATGCGGCGCGCCGTCAATGCGAAGTAACTTAAAATACCCAGGCTCAAAATAAGATATTTCCTGCCACCAAAGACATCCGAGCCAAACGCGTGCAGTCCTATTCCCCCGGTCAGTTTGGCCGTCAAAATGATCACGGCCAGCATGCAAACCAGGGGCATGGATATTTGCGGCACATGGATAAAGCGCATTTGACTGTTCATGGCCCGATCCATGAGCGATATGCACAGGCTCAACGCCACCATCACCATCCAAAAATCGGGGCGCCCCTTCAAAAAAAACATGTACATGCTTGCATTCAAGCTGAACACCAACAGGGGATAATGCCAGCGGAGCAATAACGGAATGGCCAACAGCAGCCCCAGAATGCCTGCATACGCAAACGTTGTAAAATCCAGCGGGCTGGTCAGCTTGTAGCCTACAATCACCGCCAGCGGCACACACACCGCGTAGATGATGAGCGACTTTAGAATGGCTGGAGCATTAGTCATTGATCATGTAACGCAGTGTATAAGCTGCGTAACCATGGCATAGTTTATTCCAACGATAAAACATCGGCAACCTGATTGTTCGGCCAAACTCCAACCCTGGCCCGAACCAGACCTGCAAGTTCTAACGCCCCTGGCGCAGCTTGTTGATGAATAACATCGCCAGGCGCCGCCAGCCTTTATAAGCGCGTTCGAACGCCGCATATTCATACTTTTCAGCGAGCGCTTTCAATTCCTCCGCGGACGGGACCGGCCGTCCGGAATGAAAGGCGGGCTCACGCAGCCATTGGCGGTCTATCCATCGGACCCGGTCGGGATGATGGTTTTTGATGTAATGACCGTAGGTTTCGTATTCACTGAAAGTTTGCATCCCCTGATCCGCTGGCAACGCGCTCATGATTTTCCAGGCCCAACCGTCCGTTCCCTGGATTTGCCGCTCAATGGCGGCCAGCATTTCCCGGGCAACGGACTTTTGCACCAGCATATGCTGGGCGATGAATGAAAATTCGCGGTGGGGCTCCGTGCCAAAAAGCCGGCGGTAGGTTTCAAAATAAGGAACATGATATTCAATCGCTTTCGTGAGCAGCATCCGGCCGGCGGAATCAAAAAAACGCATGGGTCGTAGGGGAATGGTGTCGGCATCCCAGATGAGGTAAAAATCCTCCCCGGTCTCGACAAAGGCAAATTGTAACTTGAGAAACTGCTGAAAATACCAGCCAGCCATTTTGGGAAAACCGGGGGCCTTCAGGTTGCGCAATTTTCCGAGGGTCATTCCAGGGATGAAATCGTTCTCGGCGATTACACACACCTCCGGCCCCAAGCGTCGTTGAATTTGCCGGCAGTCACTGTCCGGGGCAATCACATACAGCTGGCGACAAGGAACCATTTCCGGCAGCTTCCGGGCGGTGATTTCCAGAACCGGCAGATCCCGCGCCCGGCAGGTGGTCAAGATTGGCCGCGGGCAATTCATCAGCGTTCCATTATCCGGAAATGCCCGGCTTGATGGTTCAGGGGCCGAAGGCATAAAAAGCAAACGCGCCATCATGCGGATGATCCGAATAGCCCGCGCTGCAAAAACAAACGCAGCGTGCTGCGCGAGGCGGTTTGATCGGGCAAATCCGTCATCACCACTTTGAATTTCCTTTCATGGGCGGGGTTTATGCCGAGGCGGTCGGGACGGCCGATATAATGAATAATATCGCCGGTCTGGTTTTCATCCCGCCAGCGCACGGGCTCCACCTTGACGCCCAGGTTCGCCAGTTCGCGCATCAACGCTTCGATCACTGTTTGAGATCCGCCGTGGGCAGGAAAAAATGGCGGCAAGTGTGAAAAAAGAACCTTCATATTATGTGTGGCGCAAAAATGTTTCAGGCTTTTGGTTTCATCCGGCGGCTGCTTTCGGGCTTGGATAAATCATTTCACCGAACTTGACGGCATTAACCTGGCAAACCGTAAATTTCGACGCGTCAGAAACCAAATGCAACTTTCCTTCTTATTTCCGCCCCTGCGAGATGCGCCGCATCAATTGTTTCGGCAGAGCGGATGCAATAATTTCGCAGGCTTGGCGCGGCAAAAAACGGCCCGCCAGTTCCACGGGTTCCAGCCGCATCCAGAATAGTTTTCGCTCCGCCGCCCGCAAGCTCGCCGAACCGGGCCGTTCCCGCAATTTGACCGCATCCAACAAACCCACCTCGCTCAACTCGTGCAATTGCACCCGCCAGTTGTCCAGCAATGAGAGGTAGGGCGCCAGCCATTTGCCCTTGCGCATTTTTGCGTCGTGCGCCATCAGGCGTCCGCCCACGGGAATCCGGTCGGCCAGCAACTTGAACTCCACAATCTGCTCAAGCGGATTGTCGCCACCATCAAGAAAAACAAAATCGACCCGGCCGGCCGCGCCGCTTTCAGCCAGCCAGCGGGGAACGACGTCCTGCGAGCGGCCAAAAACCGGCGTGAAACGGTCTGCCGCCTCCGGCAGGGCGGCGCGAATGTTTGCTAACATCTGCGTGTAGATGCTCCGGTCAATTTCAATGCCCCAGAGATGCCCGGTTCCGTTTTGATGCAAGGCGCGAAGGATATGCAATGTGCTCCCACCGCCCAACCACGTTCCCACTTCCAATACCACCTGCGGCTTTTTCGACGCATTGCGGATGGCATCGGTCAGAAACCGGCGCTCCGCCTCGCTCATTTGTCCTGGTATGGTGACTTCAGACATGAATCATACGGACGCTATTAAAACTGTCCGATAAAGACAACCAGCAAAACCGGCTCATTTCATTTGGGAGTGTTCTTTCATTGTTTCCCGGTAAATTTCGAGATGCCGCCGCGCGACGACCAGGGGATGAAACCGCTCCTGTGCCTGTCGTTTTGCCTCCGCCGCAAGGGTCCGGCCCAGTTCCGGTTCAGCCAGCAGTTTGGCAATGGCAGCGCTCATGTCGTCACCATTGCGGGGATCAAAAAGCAATCCGGTTTTTCCGTTTTCAACCAAATCCGGAATTCCGCCCACGCGTGACGCGACGACCGGAACACCCGCCGCCATCGCTTCCAGCACCACCATGGGACAGTTGTCTTCCAGGGTCGGGAGCACCAAACCGCCGGCCCGGCCGAGCCACTGCCTGAGTTGTTGCCGGTCGGCCATGCCTTCATGGCGGCACCAGGGCCTGGCCTTCACCAGGCTCAAAAACTCCGCGCCGTAGAGGCCATAGGGGGCCGCCTGATTCACACGTCCCAAAAACACCAGGTGAAATTTATGTTTGGAGACAAGGGGATCAAGCGAACGAATCAGCTGGTTCTGGTTCTTATATGAAATGATGTCGGCCACGCACAGGAGAGTCGGCTCTTTTTCAACATGGCGTTCGACTTCAAAACAGGCCTTGTCAACGGCATTGGGAACCAGCCAGGTTTTGCCTGCCAGCGATTGCACCTGCTCCCGGGTGTAGCGGGTCAGGCATATAATCCCATCCGTCCGGCGGATGGCCCGGGATTCCAAACGGGCGGTCAGCCAAAAGAACGAAAAAGGCCTGGCTCCCAGCGCCTTTGCCACCTGACGCATATTGCCGTGGATCGTCAAAACGTTTGGAAAACCAGAATAAACCGCGCTGATCGAACAGTCGCGTTCCGTGCCCTGGCCGTGGACAATGTCCGGTTGGATTTCTTTCAGCTTCTTCCGGGTTGCGCGAATGCAGCCTTGATAAAGTGAGCGCAGCCAGCCAATCTTCGGCACCAGCAGTGAATGATAGAAAATGTTGGAGGCAATTTTCTCCGGCGCCGCCAGCGGTTTCCGGGTGCAGGAAAGCACATGCACTTCAATTTCCCCATCCAGCATTTCTAGTCCCTGCAATAAAGCCTCGGGAGCGGTCCCAAAAATCGGTTTTGGCAGGTCATAACGCCGCCAGACATCCCGGTTATCGTTCGTTAAAATTGCTATACGCATGGGAAATTTGAGCCGAGTTTATCCCCTTAGGTCTCATTTTCAAATACTTGTTCGCCGGGGGGGCCGCTTTCAACACGCACATTTGCTTCCATTCCCTTTGAAGAACCGGATGGTGGCCTGCAATCCGCCATGGAAATCGCCCGGTGGGATGAACCCGGCGGCGCGAAGTTTGCCAATGTCCGCCAATGAATGTTTCACATCGCCGGGCCGTTCGGCGGCGTGTTTGATTTCAGACCGCGAGCCGGTCAGCCGGCAAATGTTCGCGGCCAGCTCATTGATCGTCAGAGACTGGCCGCAGGCAACGTTGAAAACGCCGGGCGCCGGGGGGCGGGTGGCGAAAAAAACGTTCGCCGCAACGACGTCCTGCACGTAAATGAAATCGCGGGTTTGTTCGCCGTCGCCGAAGATGGTGATGGGTTCGTTTTTTAACGCGCGGTCAATGAAGATGGGAACTGCGGCGGCATACTGGCTGCGTGGATTTTGGCGCGGTCCAAAGACGTTGAAATAGCGCAGGCACACCGTCTGAAGCCGGCCCTCGGCCGCAAACATCCGGGAATAAAACTCGCCGTCAAGCTTGCTGATGGCGTAGGGACTTTTCGGTTCCGGCGGCATCGTCTCGATTTTTGGCACCACCGGATTATCGCCATAGATGGCGGCGGAACTGCTCAAGACCAGCTTCTTCACCTTCGCGCGAGCCGCTTCCTCCAGCACGACCAGCGTCCCGACGGTATTGGTTTCAGCGCATTCAACCGGCTTTTGCATTGACTCCGCCACGCTGACCAGGGCGGCAAGATGAAAAACATAATCAACGCCCTGCATCGCCCGCCGCACGAGATCGCGGTCAAGAATCGAGCCCTGGAGGAACTCGCACTGCAAGCCGTCCAGGTTGTCCCTGAAACCAGAACACAGATTGTCCAGAACGCGCACGCCGGCCTTGTCCTGGAAGTATTCAACCAGGTGGCTGCCGATGAACCCCGCGCCGCCGGTGACAAGTATGTTCATTTCGTTGGGCTGTTGGTTGATGGTGCTGCCGGATTTGCGGTCACCACAATAGAAACAATCGGAAAGGCAGCAAAGCAAATTTTGACATCCGGCGGTTCGCGCGGGAAATTTAATCTCGTCTCCGGCGGAAATTCTTTCTAATTTGGGCCGGCCGACTGAAATGACCCCGCGCATTTCCATCATCATGCCCGTCTGGAACGGGGAGAAATTTCTCGCTGCCGCCGTGGACAGCCTGCTGGCGCAGACCTTTACGGATTTTGAACTGCTGGTCATGGACGATGGCAGCACCGATCGCACGCCGGAAATTCTCAAAAGCTATACGGATCCCCGCCTCCGCGTGCAACGTCTGGATCATGCTGGCATCGTGGTGGCGCTGAATTTCGGCATCGCGCAGGCAAAAGCGAAATGGATCGCCCGGCAGGACGCGGATGACATCAGCCGGCCCGGAAGGTTGGAGGCGCAATGGAAGGCCTTGCAACTCAATCCGCACGCGGTGCTGGCGCACACGGACGTGGAATGCATTGGTGATGAAAACCTGACCATCGGGCAGGCCCGGTTCCCCCAAACGCGCGCATTCATGGCGTTGCGGCTTTGCTACTTCTGCCCCATCGTCCACAGCACCGTGCTTTTCAAAAAGGAAGTGGCGCTTGCTGCCGGCGGATACCTGCTGGAGGAGCGTCATGCCGAGGATTATTCACTCTGGGGCCGGATGCTGGAACACGGCGATTTTGTGGGCCTGCCGGAAAAGCTGCTAGAATTTCGCACCCATCCGATGTCGGTGTCGAAACAGAATGCGGAAACCCAAATGGCGCTGACAAAAAAGATCGCGATCGCGCACTGCAAAAGGTTTATGAAACTATCCGATGCGGAAGCGCAAAGGGCGCACGCTGCGTTGACAACGCCTTCGCGCGAGCGCCACTGGAAGGAATGGCGGTGGTTCCTGACTTGCTGCGTCCCCAGGCTTCGCTGGAAAAGCGCGGAATTGCGGTTCTGGCTCGCGCTGCAAACCGCAAAGACGTTGGCAGGCATGTGAACCTGAAAAGAGTAATTGGAATAGCCGCAAAAAATCCAGTGCGTCACATTTCTCCAACGCCCGTTGACGCTAACGCTTTTTCAAAAAACATGTAGCCGCCGACGTTAGTCGGCGCAAATCGATTAAGGGAGAATGATATGGCGCGAACTAACGTTCGCGGCTACGAGATTATTTAAATCGCTCTAAAGAAGAGCAGTTCAACCGCGGGATTGAGGTTTGTTGGCTTATGTCCGATAAATCACCGGCGCCGGAGGAGGCGCGCGGGAACTCCGACGTATACCCCCGGCACTTCAAGGCTTCGGGAAACGACACAGCCCGCTCCCACGACGCAGCCGGAAACAATTTTTACGCCGTCCAGAACCCTCACGCCCGCGCCAAACCACACATCATCCCCAACTTCAATTCCCTTGTTGGTCAAGCCCTGATCCATGATGGGCTTTGTGGGATCAGAGAAATTGTGATTCGATGGGATGAACACCGTTTGAGTGGCAATCTTCACACGGCTACCGATCCGCAAACCACCTTGACCGTAAAGCATGCATAAAGGATTGATGCTGGTGTAATCGCCTATCTCGATGGACCCGCCGTAGGTCCAGAGACAGGCCCATCGAAGAATCTCGCTATGGCAGCCAATAACAATACCGCTGCCATTTTGGTTTATCAGACTTGCGCCAGGATAGATCGTCGTGCCCTTTCCGATTCTGATTCCGTGAGGAAGGCATTTGAGGCGGACGTAATGCTGATACCATTGCAGATGACGGCGCCGAAGATGGCGGACAACGCGACAATAGAATGCGGCGGCTGAAGATTGCATGCTTACTTTGTATTCATTTTTTTGCAATGGCACTTGCAATCCCGGGATTCACAATGCCCAATTGCCGTGCTTTTTCAAGGAAAATATCGGTCCATCATGCACGTTGTTCTGGTATGCGGCGGGCGGCCAACATCCCGCGCAAGTGTTCTTTGGTGTGTGCCATCTTGCTGTAAATCAGGTTGGTGCATGTTTTCATCGCGGCGGAGTGCGGGGATTTCAAGAGGTTGCCGTACCGAGTCGCCAGCACAACCTGCTGGCAAAGTCCATCGCCGGCTTCTCAATCCAGGCATAAGCAACGCTCGAAACCAACAAGGTCGCCGGAACGGCCAGCCCGAATGCCATCACCGCTTGCGGCCAGCCCAGCCAGCGCCCGTTGATCATGTTCGTCGCATTGAACACCACCGGATGGAGCAGGTAAATGGAATAGGACGTGATGCCCAGAAAGCGCATTGCCTTTGCCAGGACGCGGTTGTGTTCGCGCCGCCAGTTGGCCGCACACCAGCACAATCCCAGACAGGCAGCCGTAAAGAAGACCCGGTGCCACCCGACGACATAATAGAGTTCGTCAACCCCGGCTGGGGCGGTGGCCAGAATGCCGGCCGAAATGAAGAACACGGCCAAAATCGTGCGATGCCGGACTGTGCGGAAGGCGTAGCGATACAAGCCAATGGCCGCGCCGCTGGCAAACAAATGCCCCTGGTTGAACGGATGAATATACACCGTCCACATGTTCTCCAGGGAGCCGCCGGCCGGCAGCAATCGAAACGACACGTAAAGCGGACAAAGAAATGCGAGCCCCACCAGCATCCAAAAAACCTTCTTCGACCGCACGAAAAAAATCAGCAATACCGGAAAAACACTGTAGAAAAACAATTCGTTTCCGATCGACCACGCTCCGGTGGCAAAGTAAGCGTCCGGACGAAGCCAGCTAAACAACAGGCTGAAGTTCAACCACAACACATCAGCGGGCGGAAATTGAGCCGGGGTGCCTTTTGCCAGCCACTGATAGCACGGAAATGCCAGGGTGAATAAACTGGCGCACCAGAAAAGCGGCGCGATGCGCAAGACCCGCTTGATCGCGAACTTCGCCAGAAAAAGAGGATCCACCGTCTGACCTCCATAAACGACGGCCAGGCTGGCTCCGCTTAAGATGTAAAAAGTGCTGACCGCGTAAATCCCAAGACATTCAATGATCCCCTCGGCAAAATGGAACAGCGTCCTGCCCGTCCAGAAATTATAGTGATAAATCATCACACTGAACGCCAACAGCCCGCGCAGGTAGTCCAGCGATTCAATGCGTGGTTTTGAGGGCACTGTCCGGCTGTCCGGCTGGCGCGGCTTCAATCGGCGTTCCGACAGCATGAGAGCGGCGCTTTCCGCCGCCGTCCGGTCATTCAAAATGTGAAGTTCGCGCGCCTTCTGCAATTGCTGTTTCAATGACTGTGACCGGGAAAACGAATCGCGCCAGCGGGCAAGGAGTTCGGCGAGCTGTTGGGTTGAGCCGGCCTTTTGTCCATAGCCCTGGGAAATGAGTTGCTCGCGAATCTCATAACGGAACGGCCCAAAGGAGAGCCAGATGAGCAAACAGTCTGCATAGGCTGACTCAATGGCCATGGTGGAGAACGGCGTCATGACCACGTTCGCCCAGGCGAGATCCTCGGAGATGGGGCGGCGGCTGAACCACTGTTCCGGACACGCCAGACCGCGCGAGGCGGCAATGCGGAGAAATTGCTCCCTGGACTCCATGGGGTGAAGTCGCACGCGGAATTCATCGGACGTCAAACCCAGTGCCGCCGCGGCTCCCAACACGGCGGCGACGGTCTGTTCGTATTCCCCGCTCTCGAACCCGCCGGGACTGGGCGGCTGGCTCGCAAACAGCAGCCGAAGTCCACCTTCGCCTGGTGGGGAAGTGCGCGCCTGCTGAATTCGTTGAATCAAACCGCATTGCCTCGGGTGGCCGAGCGCGTGAACACCATCCCCGGTCCAGCCGTTCCGAAGAAAGAAATCCCGGTCCGCCTGGCTATAGCAGTAAACGTCGGTGGAGACGCCACGGGTCTCTTGCAGGCTGGGAAGACCATGCAGAAAATGGTGAACCGGCCAGGAATTGCTTTTGGCCACCCGGCACAAAGCCTCTGCACCGGGAGCAAATTCGGAGGCCACGGCGACGCCTTTGAAATGGCGCTGGCCGAGGAGTTGTTGCCAGAACCGTTCCGCTCTCCTGACGCGCAACAGAATGTCCAGCCAGCATACTCCGCGTTTCCAGAACGCCTCCACACTCCCCCGGAGCGGAAACAGGCACACGAATGCCTTGGCCATCAGCCGCAGGCCTGCCCCGGCGTCCCTCAAAAAAAAGCCATGCAACCGGCCCAGAAAGTCGTTAGCCGAAATCGGAATCACCGGGATCCCCTGCAACCGTTGGGTGATTTCCACCGGCACATTTTCATCCGTGCCGAACAGCACCACCACTGACTGGCCGGCATCACGAAGAGCGCGGGCGACCGGAATCAACGTGTCCACCTCGATGCTGGCATTTCCCTCGATATGGATCAAAAAATCGGCGGGAGGGACGTTGATGTCGCGCATCGTCGCGGCGGCTTTGCGCGCCTGCCAAAACAGCCATCCCAAATAACAGAGAATCCCATACTGGAATTTTTTTTCCTTTGGTGTGTGCGCTGATTCGGCCAGAGCCAATGACAGGTTGATCCGGCGTTCCCAGACGTCTTCCGCCCAGGGGCGGCGCTTGATCAAGACTTGCTCAATCAGACGAAACTTGTCGTCGGTGCATAAAAAGTCGTTCTTCTCTGATTCTGGGGTCGTTTCCATCGCGTCCTATTTTAGCCTTCGGCCGCAGTCTGATCAGGTCGGGAAAAGCCGGTGGTCTCCCGGCATACGCGCGCGAGGTCGGAATCTTTCAGGCCCACCGAACACGGCAGGCTGAGGCAATTCTCGTACAGCATTTCGGCGGTCGGGCAGGGCTGCGGCTGGCAGCCCGCGTGGGCGGGCGAGAGATGGAGCGGCTGCCAGAGCGGACGGGTTTGGATTTTTTTCTCCGCGAGAGCCTTGAGCAACTGGCGGCTGTTCCTGCCGAATTGCTTCGCATCAACACGGATGGTGAACAGCCAAAAATTGCTGAACGCCCAGGGCGCCTCCCGCATCGGGGTGATGCCCGGCAGTTCCTTGAACGCCTGAACATAGGTTTTGGCGATGTGGCGTTTTTTAGCCACGTAATCATCAAGCTGCTCCAACTGGGCGCAACCCATGGCCGCTTGCATGTTCGTCAGGCGATAGTTGTAGCCGATTTCGTTGTGGAGGTATTCAACGGGGTCATCTTTGGCCTGGGTGGTAAGATATTTGGCCCTGCGCGCCCAGGCTTCGTTGTCCGTCGTAATCATTCCGCCGCCTCCCGTGGTGATGATTTTATTCCCGTTGAAACTGAAGCACGCCATGTCGGCGAGCGAGCCGGTGGGGCGGCCTTCGTATTTGGCGCCGAGGCTCTCGGTGGCGTCTTCGATCACCACCAGGTTGAACTTCCGCGCCAGTTCCAGAATCGGCGTCAGGTTCACCGGATGGCCCAGAATGTGGACGGGGATGATGGCTTTCACGCGCCTTCCCGTCGAGCGGTTGCGCAGTTCGCCATTTTGCCACTGACATGCCTTTTCCAAAAAATCCGCCACGCGCTGCGGGTCCATCTGCCAGTAATCCGGCTCCGCATCCATGAACACCGGCCAGGCGCCGGCGTAACGAACGGCATTCGCGGGAGCGATGAAGGTGAGCGTCGAAACGAGAACCTCGTCATCCGGTTTCACGCCGGCCACCAGCAGTGCCACATGCAGTGCCGCGGTGCCATTGACCGCGGCAACCGCGTGCCGCGCGCCCGCCTGGCGGGCCATGTCTTTCTCGAAACGATCCACAAACGCGCCCACGGACGACACCCAGCCGGTGTCGAGACACTCTTTGACGTAGCGCCATTCATTCCCCCGGATTTCCGGCACGCAAAGCGGGATGAATCCATCGGGTGGCGGCGCGCCGGGTTCAAAGGACATACGCATCGGGGCGATATTTATCGAGGTTGGCTTTAATCCAATCAATCGTGCGGGACAGGCCCTCTTCGAGGCTGACCTTGGGTTGCCAGCGCAACAACTCCAGCGCCAGCGCATTATTTGCCAGCAGGCGCTCGACTTCACTTTTTTCAGGGCGGAGCCGCTGATCTTCACTTTCAATATTGATCGAACAGCCCATCAGCCGCGCGATGAGCTTGGCCAGATCACCAATGCTGATTTCACGGCCGGTGCCAAGATTGATCGTGCGGCCAATCGCCGCCGGCTCGGAGGCCGCGCAGAGAAATCCGTCCACCGTGTTGGACACAAAATTCAAATCGCGCGTCGGGTGAAGATTGCCCAGGCGGACTTTGTCTCCCGCCAGGCATTGCGTGATGACGGTCGGAATGACGGCGCGGGCGGATTGTCTGGGACCGAAGGTGTTGAACGGGCGCACGGTCACCACGGGAACCCCGAATGAAAGATGAAAAGACTCAGCAATTTTATCCGCGCCGATTTTGCTGGCGGAATAAGGCGACTGCCCCTGCAATGGATGCGCTTCATCAATGGGCACATAACGGGCGGTGCCATAGACTTCACTGGTCGAGGTATGCACGATGCGTTCCACCCCGATTTCGCGCGCCACCTGCAGGACGTTCAACGTCCCGCCAACGTTGGTGGACACATAGGAGGCCGGCGCATGGTACGAATACGGAATGGCGATGAGCGCCGCGAGGTGGAAAACAATTTCCGCGCCGTCGGCCGCGTTTTTAACGCTGTCCCGGTCACAAATATCGCCTGCGATGATCTCCATGTCCCGGCGGGCCGGCGATTGATCCAGCCAGCCGCGCAGGCCGAGCGCATTATAATGCACCAAGGCACGCACCTTCGCGCCCGACTCGACGAGCCGTTCGGCCAGGTGGCTGCCGATAAATCCGCCGGCGCCGGTCACGCACACCTTTTTATTTTTCCAATTCATGGGCTTTTTTCCCAGCGTTTGATGTCTTCCGGGGCTTGAACATAATCGTTTGGGCGGCCGATATCCATCCAGTATTCCACCACTGGAAATGCGGCCACCCGGCGGCCCCGGGCGGTCAATTTTTCAATCACATCCGTCATATCGAAACGTTGTGCCGCTGGAATACTGCGACTGCGGAGAGGGTGGAACCGACACATCCGGCGCCGCCGGTCACAAGAATATTCATATTGCGGTGGTTTATCTAATGAACAGAAAGCTTAATCACGGGGGTTCGCCTTTTCAAACCAAAAGTGGGGTGTCCGGGAAAGAACCGGGGCACGGCTCAATGCCCGATCATTTGCACGATGGCACGCCCGATGGCCAGCGACGCGGTTGCCGCCGGGCTGGGAGCGTTCAAAACGTGGAGCGCATCGGGACGCAGCAGCAGGTTGAAATCCTGCACCAGTTCGCCATCGCGCGTAATGGCCTGCGCGCGCACACCGGAGCCGCCGGGCGAGAGATCATCCTCCCGGATTTCAGGCACCAGTTTTTGCAGCGACTGGCAGAAAAGGCGGCGGCTCATCGAGCGCATCCACTCGTCCCGGCACATGCGCGGGTGCCGGGCAAGAAACCGCCAAAGTCCGGGGAAGGTAAGGGCATTCCACAGGTCGGCGGGATTAATGTCCGTTTTACGATAACCTTCGCGCGCAAAGGCGAGCACCGCATTCGGGCCACATTCCACACCGCCATGAATCATGCGGGTATAATGAACGCCGAGAAACGGAAATTGGGGATCCGGAACCGGATAGATCAGATGGCGCACGAGCGAAGCGCGGTCGTCGCGCAATTTGTAGTATTCGCCGCGGAAAGGCACGATGCGGTCACTTGGGTGTTCGCCAGCCAGTTTGCTCACAAGGTCGCAGTGCAACCCGGCACAGTTGATCAGAAAGTCACCGCGATATTCGCCGGCGGTCGTTTCCGCGATCCAGCCTTTGTGCAATTTCGTCACGCGGGCGCTGGTAACCACGCTCCCTCCCATCCGGCCAATCTCGCGGGCGAGTGTCTCGCACACTCGCAGATAATCCACGATTCCCTCCTCGGGCACCCGCACGCCGGCAATGCCGCCGGCATGCGGCTCGATCTCCCGCATGGCATCGCGTTCAAGCCAGGCCAGTCCCCGCAGGCCGTTCTGATTGCCGCGTTCCAGCAGCGTGCGCAGCCGGGGCAATTCCTCCTCGTTGGTTGCCACCACCAGCTTGCCGCAGATTTCGTGTGGAATGCTGAACTCGCGGCAAAAGGCCGTCATTTCCCGAATGCCGGCCACAGCCAGTGCGGCTTTTTGCGAGCCGGGTTTGTAATACAACCCCGCATGGAGAACGCCGCTGTTGTGGCTGCTTTGGTGCGCGCCGACATTTTTTTCCTTTTCCAGCAGAGTGACGCTTGCGCCCGGGCGCATTTTCAAAAGTTGCCACGCCGTGCCCAGCCCGACGATTCCACCCCCGATGATCAGATGGTTTTTCAAGAAGATTAGGAAGCGTCCCTTTTCACGGACCTTTCAGCTTGAGGATGTCTGCCTGTGCCTGTTCATAGTCCGATAAACGCCCGATATCCATCCAATATTCCACCACCGGAAATGCGGCCACCCGGCGGCCCTCGGCGGTCAACTTTTCAATCAGGTCGGTCATGTCAAACCGTTGCGCCAACGGAATACTAAGATGCGCCGAGGGTTCCAGCAGGTAAATGCCGGCGTTGACAAAAAAGTTGTAAGTCGGTTTTTCATCCACACCCCGCACTTGCGCGCCGTCG